>Ga0209062_1000379_pt1 | contig 148350 bp, 118 predicted proteins | sample Coa_R2_2_FD_187158 | JGI IMG/M metagenome (GOLD analysis project Ga0209062, IMG submission 187158) | Surface soil microbial communities from Centralia Pennsylvania, which are recovering from an underground coalmine fire - Coalmine... | ecosystem: Environmental > Terrestrial > Soil >... | reverse complement strand
GATGGTGCAAGAAGCCCGAAAACTACCTGGCCACCTTGCACTTCGCCCTTGCACTGATCACGTACCGAGCTACCAAGTTAACCGGATAGGCTCTTAGCTTAGCCGAAGCAGAATCTGCTTACCTCGACGTGTGTCGGGTGCGGCTTCCGAACGATGGTTTTGTGGCCGGTCTCGCCACGCCACCTCGCTGTGGCCGACTGTGGCCGAGCACCCGACCCTCCCAACCTACACAGTCGTTAAGTTCGGTACTTGTGTTTGCCGATAACCGTTTCATAGAGTTTCGTCTCATTCTGGGTAACGGCGTCGCTTCTCCCGCTGCTTAGCAATCCGGCGGACCGGAGAAGAAGGTGGATCATGCGGCTGGTCGTGATCCTCTTTGCCATCTCCAGTTTCGCGAGTTGTGGCTGTGCTTTCGGCCCGCGATCGTTGGAGAAGTCCCACGGGAAATACAACGAGTCGTTCGTCCGTGTCGATTCCGAAGAACTACTCCTGAACATCGTTCGCTTGCGCTACGACGACCCGCCCGCCGAGGTCGAGGTGTCGGCCATCGCCGCTCAGTACGAACTGGGAGCCCAGGCTGAGGCCCGGCCGTTCTTCGTCGCTCCGAACCCCGGCAGCAATCCGTTCCGTACGTTCACGGCCGTACTCCCCTTCGCCGGTTCCAGCGCGACCTCCCGCCCAACCCACTCCCTCACCCCGATCCAGTCTGGCGAAACTGTCGCCCGCTACATGCGGCCGGTCACTCTGGACGGGTTGATCGTTTTCGCTGAGACGAGCTGGCCGGTCTCGATCATCTTTCGCCTCTGGCTGGAAGGGATGAACGGGGTGCCGAACGCGCCATCGGCGAGCGGCCCGACCCGGAGCTTCCCGCCGGAGTACCAGGAGTTCCACCGTGCGACTCAACTCATGCAGGCGATCCAGGATCGAGGAGAACTGACCTTCCGAAAAGTCGAGGAAGAGGTCCTGGGTGACCCGATCGCGGTCGATCGGGTGTCCGGAGCCGACCTCGTCGAGGCGAGGAAGGTTGGGGACGAATACCGCCAGACCCCGGATGGGAAATCCTGGCGGCTGGTTCGGAAGGTTCGCAAGTTGTACTTGGACCTGAGCCCGAACGCGCTGAACACTTCCGAATATCAGGAACTCTGTCGGTTGCTTCACCTCAAGCCGGGACTGACCCGCTACGAAGTGACCCAGAGCACGGTCGGGTTCATCGAGAAGAAGCCGGACGCGGCACCGTCCGAAAAGATCAATCTCGTACCGCGATCCCTCGTCCAGGTACTCTTCTACATCTCGCACGGGGTCGAGGTTCCGCCGGAACACTTGGCCAGCGGACTTGCCAAGCCGACTCTGGAACCAGACGGCCGGATGTACGACTGGCGGCAAGTGACCGACGGGCTGTTCACCGTCAAGGCGGTATGCCAGAAGAAGCGGCCGGAGTGCGCCGCGGTCGCCGTGTATCACCGCGGATACTGGTTCTACATCGAGGACACAGACCACGCCACGAAGAGCACCTTCACGTTGCTCCGCCCCACCCGCCGGCTGGATCTCGGTGGAGTCGCGAGCGACCGGCGCACACCCGCCGGTCCGACCCTGACTCTCCCGCTCGGCCGCTGACTCCACTTCCCGTCGTGCGGTTCCGAACCAACACTCGTGTGCGATCCTGTCACAGGTTGTCGCTTTTCCGGTAAGCCGGCCATTCTGCTGGGTCCTCGGTTCAGCTGAAGCGTGCGTGAAATTGGCAGTAAAGTTCGACATTCCTTTGCAAACAGCTATTCTTTTTTCTGCTCACATCTTCTTAGGCGCACTTTCTGCGAAGTGATGCCGACCACCGGTCCCAACCAACACCCACACCCGCACGAAGCGAACGCGAGTGAAGGCGTGAAAGTGGCACTTAATAAGCCACTTTCTGGTTCTGCATCGCCACGGGAACAACGAAGAGGCAACACCGTGAAGGGATCACAACTCGACCGACGACCGCCCGCCCTACCTTCGCGAATAAAATCGACTGTCCTGCGCTTCGCTATCCTCGCGGGTCTGGCGCTGGGTGGGTTTGCCGCGGCGTTCGGGCTGACGAAGTTCGTCCGGGAGCAATCAGCCCCGCCCGGGATGGTCTGGATCGAGGGCGGTGAGTTCACTATGGGCACCGACTCGGAACTCGGCTGGACGGACGAGAAACCGGCCCACCAGGTGAAAGTGGGCGGGTTCTTCATGGACAAAACCGAGGTCACCAACGCCCAGTTCCGCGAGTTTGTCAACGCCACCGGATACGTCACCACCGCCGAAAAGCCGGTTGATGCCCAGGCCATTCTGAGGCAACTGCCTCCCGGCACACCGACCCCCACGGGAGATCAACTCCTTCCAGGCTCGCTTGTCTTCACCCCCACGACCGGCCCGGTCAACCTCAAGGACTACTCACAGTGGTGGAAATGGACTCCGGGGGGCGTGCTGGAAGCACCCCGAAGGGCCGGGCAGCACCCTCGACGGTCGCGAAAACCATCCCGTCGTGCAGGTCTCCTGGGATGACGCGACAGCTTACACCAAGTGGGCCGGGAAGCGGCTCCCCATGGAAGCCGAGTGGGAGTTCGCGGCTCGCGGTGGGCTGATCGGCAAGCCCTACGTCTGGGGGGACGAGCGGCCGTCCGATACCGCCCTCCACGCGAACATCTGGCAGGGAGAGTTCCCGTACAAGAACACGGCTCTCGACGGTTACGTGCGCACCGCCCCGGTGAAGTCGTACAAGCCCAACGGCTACGGGCTCTACGACATGGCGGGCAACGCGTGGGAATGGTGTTCCGACTGGTACGACCGCGACCTGTATCGCAAGCGCGTCGGCAAGGGACTGATCGTCAACCCGACGGGTCCCGAACAGAGTTCGGATGCGAGTCGCCCATTCACCCCACAGCGGTCACAGCGCGGCGGATCGTTCCTGTGCAACGACGGCTATTGTTCGCGGTATCGGCCCAGCGCCCGACATGGCTGTAGCCCGGATACTGGCATGTCCCACGTCGGCTTCCGGTGCGTGACCACGAAAGAGTTGTGGGAGCAGCGTTCCAAGTAACCGTTTTCACTCGGAGAACAGTCCACCATGTTCAGAAACACCAAGTTTCTGGCCGGGGCCTTCCTGGGCCTCGGACTGGCGCTCGGTTACGCCGCGGCCAGCGGCAAACTGAACCCATTCCAGAAGGCAGAGGCGACCACCACCGCACCCTCCCCGATTGCTCCGGCGGTGGACGGCCCGGCATGCCCGGTCGGCGGCGACTGCTGCGGCGCACCCGACAAGGCCGCGGTTCTCGCCGCGGTCAACGCACACAACCAGAAGGTGGCGGCCAACGCCCAGAAGGACGGAAAGAAACCCAACATTCTCGTCATCTGGGGAGACGACATCGGTCAGTCGAACATCAGCGTCTACTCGCACGGGGTCATGGGCTACAAGACGCCCAACATCGACCGTATCGCGAAGGAAGGCGTGATGTTTACCGACTACTACGCGGAGCAAAGTTGCACCGCGGGCCGCGCGTCGTTCATCACCGGCCAGCACGGCCTCCGTACCGGGCTGACGAAGGTCGGCCTCCCGGGTGCGACGCTCGGGCTGCAGAAGGAAGACCCGACCATCGCGGAGGTGCTCAAGCCACTCGGCTACGCGACCGGCCAGTTCGGCAAGAACCACCTCGGCGACCGCAACGAGTTCCTGCCCACCGTTCACGGGTTCGACGAGTTCTACGGCAACCTCTACCACCTCAACGCGGAAGAAGAACCGGAACTGTCGGACTACCCGAAGGATCCCGCGTTCCGGGCGAAGTACGGCCCGCGCGGCGTGCTCGATTGCAAGGCCACGGACAAGGACGACGCTACCGTGGACCCGCGGTTCGGCAAGGTCGGCAAGCAGATCATCAAGGACACCGGCCCGCTCACGAAGAAGCGGATGGAGACCATCGACGACGACGTCGCGGACCGCTCAGCGGAGTTCATCAAGCGGCAGGCGAAGGCCGGCAAGCCGTTCTTTGTGTGGGTGAACTTCACCCACATGCACCTCCGCACGCACGTCAAGCCGGAGAGCGTGGGCCAGTCCGGCCGCTGGATGGGGCCGTATGCCGACGCCATGATTGACCACGACAAGAACGTCGGCACGGTCCTCAAGGCGCTCGACGACGCGGGCATCGCGGACGACACGTTCGTCTTGTACAGCACCGACAACGGCCCGCACATGAACACCTGGCCGGACGCCGCGATGACGCCGTTCCGCAGTGAAAAGAACACGAACTGGGAAGGCGCGTACCGGGTGCCGTGCATCGTCCGCTGGCCGGGCAAGATCAAGCCGGGCACCGTCTCCAACCAGATGGTGGCCCACCTTGACTGGATGCCGACCCTCGCCGCTATTGCGGGCGACACCGAGGTAACCCAGAAACTGCTCAAGGGGTACAAGGTCGGCGACGTGACCTACAAGGTTCACCTCGACGGGCACAACCTCGTCCCGTTCCTGACCGGAGCCGCCGCGAAGACTCCGCGGGATTCGTTCCTGTACTGCAACGACGACCAGCAACTCACCGCGCTGCGCTACGACAACTGGAAGATCGTGTTCCTGGAGCAGCGGGCGCAGGGCACGTTGCGGATCTGGGCCGAGCCGTTCGTCACGCTGCGAGTTCCGAAGATCTTCAACCTCCGCCTCGACCCCTACGAGCGGGCCGACGTCACGTCGAACACCTACTACGACTGGTTAATGGACCACGTCTTCCTGCTGGTCCCGGCACAGGACTACGTGGGCAACTTCCTGATGACGTTCAAGGAGTACCCGCAGCGGCAGAAGGCCGCCAGTTTCAACCTCGATGAGGTCATGAAGAAGCTCCAGGAAAATCCGGGCAAGTGACCGGATGTTGATCGACACCGACTGAGAGCCTTTCCCGGTCGGTGCTTTCTCGACTCGCCTCCACCTCGCGTTTCACCACGGAGTCGGCACCATGTGCTCCCGGTATCTTCTACTCGTCGCGGTCGGCTGCGCCCCCGGCGCATCTACCGCATCAGCAGCGGACAAACCCAACGTGGTGAAGGATCTGGAAGCCCGGCTCATGAACTACGCCAAGCAGCAGAAGCCGAGCCTGTGGCTGAAGTCGCAGGTGGACTACCTCGGGTTCCAGAGCGAGACGTTCCTCGACCCGGGGTACAGCACCGACGGCGGTCTCCCGCACGAGAAGCCGGTACTGCCGAAGAAGTGAGCGCGCGAACTGAATTCAACGCGTCGGTCGGGAATCGTCCGACCGGCGCCCTTCAACTCACAGCAAGAAGCACGAAGAGTGGTGTTCACCCATGAGACCGGCACGTCACACATTCCTCGCAATCGCCTGCCTGCTGGCGCCGTTCGGCTACGCGTCCGGGCAAGAGCCGAAGGTCGCCCCCGATGTGACGGCGATCGACGTCCTGCTCGCGCCCGACGACGTGATGATCGGTCACGCGAAGGCGGCCAACGCCCGCCTCCGCTCCGACTACCCGAAGGGGTTCGCCCTCGACGCCGACCACGCGCCGCACATCACCGTCATCCAGCGGTTCGTCCGAACCAGCGATCTGGACAAGGTGAACGCCGCCGTCGCGAAGGTATTGATGGAAGAAAACCCGACAGCGTGGGAGTTGAAGGCGACGGGGTATTACGACGCCCCGGTCGGAAACACCGGAGTGGCCGGGATCGTCATCGAGCCGACCAAGGACTTGCTTCGGTTGCAACAGAAGGTGATCGACGCCGTCGCTCCGTACACCGTCGAGAAGGGCACCGTCGCGGCGTTCGTGCCCAAGCCGGACGGCGGCGCGTTCGCCCCGGGCCTCGTGGAATACGTCGAGGGTTTCGTTCCGAAACTCACCGGCAAGAACTACAACCCGCACGTCTCCGTCGGCGTCGGCACCCGGACGTTCCTGGACAAGCTGAAGGCCGAGCCGTTCAAGACGTTCACGTTCAAGGCCCGTGCGGTCGCGGTCTACCAACTCGGCGACTTCGGCACGGCCCAGAAGTTGTTGTGGTCTTCGGCCGACCCGCTGCCCTCCTGGAACGACGGGCCGGCAAAGAAAGCCGTCCTCGACTTCGTCGCGAAGGTGACGAAGGAAGGTGGCAAGGACTTCGTGCCGGTCGCGGATCGCATCGCCACCTTCGACAACGACGGGACGCTCTGGTGCGAATACCCGATCCCGGTGCAACTCGCCTTCGCGCTCGACCGGGTCAAGGCACTGGCCCCGCAGCACCCCGAGTGGAAGGAGAAGCAGCCGTTCAAGGCCGCACTCGAAGGCGACATGAAGGCGACGCTCGCCGGAGGCGAGCGCGGGCTGCTCGAACTGGTGATGGCCACGCACGCCGGGATGACCACGGAGGAGTTCGAGGTCATCGTCAAGGACTGGATCGCCGCCGCTCGCCACCCGCGATTCAAGAAGCCGTACACGGAGTGCGCCTACCAGCCGATGCTCGAACTGCTCGCGCACCTGCGGGCCAACGGCTTCAAGACGTACGTCGTCTCCGGCGGCGGGATCGAGTTCATGCGGCCGTGGGCGGAGAAGGCGTACGCCATCCCGCCCGAACAGGTGATCGGCAGCAGCATCAAGACGAAGTACGAGCTGCGAGAGGGTAAGCCGGTTCTGGTCCGCCTGCCCGAAATCGACTTCATCGACGACAAGACCGGCAAGCCCGTAGGGATTCACAAGTTCATCGGCCGGCGGCCCGTCATGGCCTTCGGCAATTCCGACGGCGACTTCGAGATGCTCGAATGGACGACCGCCGGGAAGGGGCCGCGGTTCGGGATGATCGTCCACCACACCGACGCGGAGCGCGAGTACGCCTACGACCGGAAGGCCGGCCTCGCCCGACTCGACAGGAGTCTTGACGAAGCCCCGAAACGCGGGTGGACGGTCGTGAGCATGAAGAAGGATTGGAAGCGGGTGTTCGCGTTCGAGAAGTAAGCGGCGAATGACGCGATCGGTTTGGCGTGTGCCGTTGAGTCGGCGACCAGATTGGGCAACGACGCACTAACAAGCTCAGAACACGCGGTTCGTGTTCCTTTCCGCGTGGTGGGTCAGAAGTCGATCTTCGCGCGGAGGCTCAGAACCAGCGCACTGCTCGCCTGCGTCTGGCCGGGCAGGACGACCTGCATGTCCGGCGTGATGTGGAACCACGGGGTGACCCCGACGTTGTAGAACATTTCGACCCCGTGCTCGTCCCGCACCGGGAACACCCGCGGGGCGAGATTCTTCAGCGAGTTGTTCACGCCCAGGTAGAAGTACCCGACGCCGAACGAGTCTAATTTGCGGGACGGCAGCAGGCTGCTACCACCCAGGCCGATGCTCCCGGCCCACCGGAACGGGCTGGGGTTGGTGTCCGCCAGGCCCAAGTTGCCGAACGCGCCCCACGACCGCTTCGGATCATCCGGGGCGACGTAGAACGCCTGGTCGAAGCTGTAGGCTATCGCCCACGACCCGGACTTGCTGGTCGGAGCGCCGACACCCAGGATCGGGTTGATGAACGAGGATCGGTCGATCTCGGTGTACCGGCCGCTGCTGTACGAGCCGATGATCCCCTGGTGGCCGGGTAGCCCGAAGAAATTGGTGGGGATGTTGAGTTGCGGGATGATCGTGACACCGTTGTCAAAGAATGTGTGGAACCCGCTTGTGGTCGGCGTGTTGTTGGTATCGACTACGGTCAACGAGAACACCGGCTGGAGGTCTTTCAGGACGGCGAATCCGGCTCCCCACGCCGAGTAGGGCACGGTGCGGGCCAGGACGGGACTGAATAGAAGGCCTGTATTCTGGAACCCGTCCACTCCGCGGCCGCCACCGGTGAACGGCTGGTTGAAACCGTCGAGTAGGTTGAGTTTCCCGGCGTAAATGACGAAGTTTTCGGACAGCGCCTGGGTGAACTTCACCCCCGTGAGCGCCGTGACCGAGTTAGGCCCGTTGGGCAGAGCCTGCGCGAGTGAGACCGGCAGCAGCGAACCGACGGACCTGTTGATTGCGTTGCCGTAAATCGACTCGGCGTGGAGGTCGATGAACGACCCCTTCCACAACCCGGCCTTCTCGCCATCAACGTGGAGTAGGTAGTCCATCCGCCCGCGGTACTCGGAAGTATCCTGAAGGCCGCCGCTGGCCACCCCACTGTAAAAGTTGGTGGAGTAGATGTTAAAGGTGAATCCGTGGTCGCGGAGCAAGCTCCGCACGCCGCCCCAGTCACCAAACAAATTCTGGCGTTCGCTCAACGGACCGTCATATGGAGGCGGCGCGGGTGGTGTGGGCGGCGTGTCCGTCGGGCACGGACAACCGGTCATCTCTTGCAGCGCACCGAGCGACCCGGCTGTACCCGATTGGGGCGGCATGGGGGCCGGTGGCAATGCGGTCGTGCCGGGTGGAGTGGCCTGCGAATCTGTGTTCGGCGTCTGGATCGCGACCGTGTTCTGTGCTATCACCCGTGCGCCGCACAAGACCACGACCGCCACCGCGAACAGGTTAAACCGGAGCGTTTTCATGAATACGTCCTTGCCGAAAACGCCATCCCTGGTGTGGCGAGGAAGTCCCACATCGTTTCACAAACGCTCTAATCGTGACATTGGGAAATACAGAAAGATTGAAAGTGCGGGTTCAGCGGACTTTTTGCTCTGAACGGGGTGTTGCGGACGGAACAGATTGACGTTGTTGATCTGTTTGCATGTTGGCGGAGTCGGAGCGGTTCGACGGAACTTCATCCACAGCGTCTTCCGTTATGCACGCAGACTGCAACGAAACTGGCGATCCAAACGGCATTTTCGTGCGGTTTCTCGACTCACCCCAATCGGCCCAGGATACAGCGACCCGGGCGAAGGAGTTTGACTTTCTCATTGTCTGCCAAGTCGATTGACTGAGGCGGCGTAAGGCTGCCCTGTGCTCCTTCAAGGGACGGTGAGACATCAGTTCCATTTTCTCTGGATCCGGGTTGCCAGAAACGTGGGTTTGGAGGATACTTTGAGTGCAGCCTGGACTCATCGCCCGCCGCCCACCCCCCGCCAGATTCCGCCTGCCCAAGGCCGTGTCACTCCAGCAGGAACGCGATGCTTCTCACGACTCCTCACTCCCGGCGATTATCCGCGCACTGGTTGTGGATCGCGTCCGTCCTTGGGGTAGTGTGCCCGGTCGGCCACATTGGTCGCCTGCACGCGGCGGATCAACCCGTGAGTTTCGCCAACGATGTCGTCCCGGTGTTGACGAAAGCAGGCTGCAATGCGGGGGCGTGTCACGCCAAGGCCGGGGGTGGTCAGAACGGCTTTCAACTGTCGCTGCTCGGTTTCGAGCCGACTGAGGACTTCGAGCACATCGTTCTGGAAGGTCGCGGTCGGCGTCTGTCGTTCGGAACCCCCGATCAAAGCTTGTTGCTGCTCAAAGCTTCCGGCCAGGTGCCCCACGGCGGCGGTCTGCGATTGCCGAAGTCTTCGCCCGGTTACACCACGATTCGCGCCTGGATCAGCCAGGGTGCTCCGAAAGATTCCGCCGTCACTCCGAAACTGGTTGGGATGGAGGTCGAGCCGAAGAAGGGAATGCTGCGACGTCAGGGTTCGCAACAGTTGAAGGCTCTCGCTCGCTATTCCGATGGCAGCGTGCGCGACGTCACGAGCATGGCGCTGTTTGAGTCCAACGACCGTGCCCTGGCCGATGTATCGGAGAGCGGTCTGGTCAAGGCGCTGGATCTGCCCGGCAAGGTTTCCGTGATGGTCCGCTACCAGGGACGCGTCGCGGTCTTCAACGCCGCGATTCCGCTAGGTGCACCGGTCGGCCCGATGCCGCCGGAGAAAAACTTCGTCGATACTGCTGTCTTCGCCAACCTGAAGGAACTCGGAATCCCGCCGTCGCCCGTGTGTGACGATGCCACGTTCATCCGGCGCGTCACCCTGGACATCGCTGGACGGCTGCCGACCGAGGCCGAGGCGAGGGCCTTTCTGGCCGACAAAAGCCCCGACAAGCGTGACAAGTGGATCGACGAACTCCTGCGAAGCCCGGATTACGCGGACTTCTTCGCCGGCAAATGGACAGCAGTGCTGAAGAACCGCCGCGACGACGCCAGCGACCTGGCCGCCAACTTCGCCTTTCACGCCTGGGTGCGTGACAGCCTTCTGGCAAATAAGCCGTACGATCAGTTCGTGCGCGAACTCCTGGGCGCAACTGGCACCGTTATCGGCAATCCGCCGGTGGCGTGGTACAAGCGGGTGAAGGAGCCGAAAGACCAGATCGAGGACGTGGCCCAGCTCTTCCTGGGCGTGCGGATGCAGTGTGCCCAGTGCCACCACCACCCCTTCGAACGGTGGAGTCAGGACGACTACTACTCGCTGGCTGCGTTCTTCTCGCAGGTGGGCCGCAAACCTTCCGGCACTCGCGACGAGGATTTGATTTTCCACAAACGCGGCGTGGCAGCGGCGACGAACATCAAAACCCACGTCGCTCTGAAACCGGCAGCGTTCGGTGACGCGATGTCGGCGATCGCGCCGGACGAAGATCCCCGGTTGAAGCTGGCGGACTGGATGAAATCCCCCAAGAATCCGTTCTTCGCCAAGGTACTCGTCAACCGCTACTGGAAGCACTTCTTCCAGCGTGGGCTGATTGAGCCCGAGGACGATATCCGGGATTCCAACCCGCCGTCAAATCCCGAACTGCTGGCGGCGCTGGAAAAACACTTTATCGACAGCGGCTTCGACCTGAAGGAACTGGTGCGTGTCATCACAGGCTCCAGCGCGTATCAGTTGAGCGCGACGCCGAACAAGTATAACGTCGGCGACCGCCAGAACTATTCGCGCTACTACCCGCGCCGCTTGCCCGCCGAGGTGATGCTGGACTCAATCGACCAGTTGGCTGGCACGCAGACCGATTTCGCGAACCTGCCGCCGGGCACCCGCGCGGTGGCTCTGCCGGATAACAGCTACAACAGCTCGTCGCCGTTCCTGCGCGTCTTCGGCCGCCCGGAGGGCCAGAGCGTGTGCGAGTGCGAGCGCGTGCAGTCGTCAAGCCTGGCGCAGAGCCTCCACATGATCAACGCGCCCGATATTCGAGGGAAACTGGCTCACCCCGGCGGCCGGGCGGAGCGGCTGGCCAAGGACACGCGCCCGGCGGAGGCGAAGATCAAGGAATTGTACCTCGCGGCGTTTGCTCGCGAACCGCGGCCCGGGGAACTGAAAGCGGCGCTGGAGTATCTCGCCGAACCCCGGCTCAACGCGGCCGGTCAGAAGGTCGATCCACAGAACGCGGCCCGCGAGAACTTCCAGGATCTGCTCTGGGCCCTCATGACGACCAAAGAGTTTCTCTTCAACCACTGAGGCAGAACACGGTGATCAGTTTTCGATACTTCTCTCGGACTGCGGTTACCTGTGCTGTGGTCCTCGGCTGGGTTTCGCTGGCGTGCGCGCAGTCGGTGGGGTTACCCGCGCCCCGGCTGCTGACGACCACGCCGATGGGCGGCAAGGTGGGGACCGAGTTCGAGGTCGTCGTTACCGGCGAGTACCTCGAAGAGGCCGGAGATCTGATCTTTTCCGACCGCCGGATCACTGCGAAACGCAAGCTCGACGCGGCCGGCAAGCCAGTCGCGGATCGCTATGTGGTGACCATCGCGGCCGATTGCCCCACGGGGCTCTACGAAGCGCGGATAATGACACGGTTGGGCATTTCGTCTTCGCGCATCTTCGCTGTGGGCACGCTTACCGAAGTGCTGCAGACGAAGCCCAACCGAACTCTGGCAACGGCACAGGAACTTCCTCTCAACTGCGTGTGCAACGGAGTAGTCGCGGATCGATCGATCGATTACTACACCTTCCAGGCCAAGAAGGGGCAGCGACTCGTCGTGGACTGCGCGACCCGGGGCATCGACTCCAAACTGAATGCGACCGTGATCATTGCCGACGCGGCGGGGCGGGACCTGCTCGTCGAACGGCGCGGCGGGGTGCTGGACTTCACCGTGCCCAAGGACGGTACTTACGTCATCAAGATCCACGAACTGACCTACAAGGGTGGGCCGGCGTTTTACTACCGCCTGGGTTTGTGGGAGCAACCGGCCGGGACGGCGATTGTCCGCCAGCCATCGACGCAGCCGGTGAACGCGTTCTCGTGGCCGCCTGTCGGTCTTCCGCCACACACCCAACAAACGGAAATCGAGCCGAACGATCGCACACGGCCCCAGCGAATCACATTGCCGTGCGACATTTCGGGCCGCTTCTATCCCGCGGCCGACGTGGACGTTTTCGAGTTTGAAGTCAAGAAGGGTGAGGAATGGTGGATCGAAGTGGCGTCGGAGCGGCTCGGCGTGCCGACTGACCCGTCCGTGCTGGTGCAAAAGGTGGTGAGAGGGGAGAAAGGTGCAGCGGACACACTGACCGATGTTCTGGAACTGACCGACATCCCCAGCCCGGTGAAGGTATCCAGCAACGGCTACGCCTACGACGGGCCGCCGTACAACGCCGGTACTTCGGACGTGCTTGGCAAGCTCACAATCAAGGAAGACGGCCTATACCGGCTGCAACTGACGGACCTGTTCGGCGGCACTCGTAGCGACCCCAACCACGTCTATCGGCTGGTGATTCGCAAGGCGGCGCCGGACTTTGCCCTGGTCGGCTGGGCACTGCACATGGAGTTGCGGAACGGCGACCGCAACGCCCTCTCGAAGCCGATTGCCCTGCGCGGCGGCGCGACGATGGCGCTGGAAGTCGTGGCCTTCCGGCGCGATGGGTTCGACGGCGAAATTGAACTGGCGATGGAAGGGTTGCCCAAGGGCGTCACGGCACACGGGTTGAAAATCCCGGCTGGGCGCTCACACGGCATGATTCTCATCACAGCCGCGGCGGATGCACCTCGCGGCTACGCCAATGCCACCTTCGTTGGGCGTGCGACGATTGCCGGGCAACCGGTGACGCGTCCGTGCCGGCTGGCGTCGGTGGCGTGGCCGATCCCCGATTCGTGGGGCGAGATCCCCAGTCCGCGGCTCCTGGCCGACGTGCCGGTTTCGGTGAGCGGCCTCGAACTGGCTCCGCTCACGATCACCGCAAAGACTCCGGTGCTGGAAGCGAAGGTGGGCGAAAAGCTGACCATTCCCCTGGTTCACAAGCGAAACAGCGACTTCTCCGGGGACAAGATTCAGATGCGGATGATCGGCGCCGGCTTCGAGAGAGCACCGGGATTCGATTTACCGGTTCAGGCTGCCAGTTCGGAAGTGGTCCTCGATCTGAAGGCACTCAACGTCCCGCCGGGTGAGTACCGTGTGTCGTTTCTGGGTGGCGGAGTCGTCAAGTATCGCCACCAACCCGAACTGGTGGTCGCGACCGAAGCAGCATCCAAGATCATGCTCGCGGAAGTGAAGTCGCTGGAAGTCGAGGTGAAAAAGGCGACCGCCGACGCGCAGAACGCTCCGCCCGAGAAAAAAGCACAGATGACCAAAACTCTAGCAACCGTCAACGCCAAGATGAAAGCGGCGACGGATGCCCTGAATGCCACACAGGAGCGGCTCAAAAAGGCGAAGGCCGACGCGCAGCCGCGAGACATCGCCGACATCATCGTGTGTGAACCGTTGACGATTCGCGTTAAACCTGTGGAGAAGAAATGACGGCTCCTCACCAGAACTGCCGTGGTCCAGTTCCGTTCGGCTCGACCGGGCGGCGTGCGTTCCTGCAAGCTGGTTTGGCGGGGTTTGCCTCGCTGAGCCTGCCCGGCCTCCTGAAACTCCGAAGTCGGGCCGACGCACCTGCGACCGGCAGCGGCGAGAAGAAAGCGGTCATCATGGTGTGGCAGCCGGGTGGGCTGTCGCACCTGGACTCGTACGACCCGAAGCCGGACTCGGGTAGCGAATATGCCGGGCCGTTCAAGCCGATCTCAACGAAGGTTGCCGGCCTGAAATTCACCGAACTCTTACCCCGACACGCGGCCATCGCGGACAAAATGGTGGTGCTGCGGTCGATGCGGCAATCGGCGGGTGGCCACCCGGCCGGTTCAATGCAGTTGCTCTCCGGTGACCCCGATACGCGCGACAAGCCGAAGCCCAAATACCCCGACTGGATGACGGTGTCGAACTATATGCTGGCCCAGCGGGGGCCGCGGAAGAACCCACTGCCGGCGTATGTCGGCATCAACCCGCCGCTGGAGTACAACGGCCCGGCATACCTGGGCGATGCGTACTCCCCGTTCGTGGTTTCGGGCGATCCGAATTCACCCACATTCTCGGTGCCCAACATCGGACTGACCGACGCCGACCAGGTCGGCCGCATCGGTCGGCGTTCGACACTCCGCCAGAAGCTCGACACACTGGATCGCAGTTTTGATCATGCCCGCGAACTGGGTGCACTCGATGATTTTGAATCGCAGGCAATGGGACTCTTGACGAGTCCACAAACGAAGATCGCCTTCGATCTGAACCGCGAGCCTGCGCGAATTCGCGATCGCTACGGCCGCAACGCCTGGGGGCAGCAGTTGCTCCTGGCCCGGCGGCTTGTGGAAGCCGGCGTGGATGTGTTGACAACCAGCCTCAGTGGGCCTCTGTGCGGCCGGGTGCAGAACTGGGATGATCACGCCGTCAACCACAACGTTTTCGAGGCCATGAAATTCCGGTCGCAGGTATACGACCAGGCGGTTTCGGCACTGATCGAAGACATTTACCAGCGCGGGCTCGACAATCGCGTGCTTGTCGTGGTCACCGGGGAATTCGGCCGCACGCCGAAGATCAGCTATGCCGCCAGCACTGGCGGTGGCGATGCGAGTGCCCCGGCGGGGACCTCGCAACCCGGCCGCGACCACTGGCCGCGGGGCTTCTCGAACATCTGGGCGGGCGGCGGCATCACTACCGGCCGCTTCGTGGGGGCGACCGACAAGCACGGCGAGGACGCCGTCGAACGCGTCTGCGGGCCGGGCGACTTCCTGGCGACGATCTACCATCACCTCGGAATCGACTACGCGAAGACCTTCATCAAGGACTTCAACGGCCGCCCAACGGCGATCGTGGATCATGGCAAGGCGATTCCCGAACTGATCGGTTGAGGCTGTGCGGTGAGGGAGTGTGATATTGGAGGCGATTGACCCGGCCGTCTGATGTCGGCCGGGTCGGCTCTCTTGTTACAGATGCACTTCGGTTCGTGTACCCCTCAAGTCCATCTCATACTCAATCTCGGTGATGGGTGGCCGGGAGTAGTGCCAGCGGACGCCGTGCACGCTCGCCGGCCCCACGCGGTTCAGCACGAGTTCCGGCAGAACGGTATCGAGAGAATGGACCGTGTATACGTCAATGGCGTTGACCAGCGGCCAGTCAGCGCCCAGTCCTCGCAGTCGGCGTTCCATCAAATCCATGACGAATGCCGCTTTCGTGGCGATCCCATGCGGAGACGTGTCGCCTCGCGCCACGATGCTCTCGGCCGCAAGTAGCCCCTCGGGAAGTTCGCCCGCGCCTGCGACCACGAACGTCGGCGATTGTGCTTTGACGCAGGGCCTGGTGTACGAAAAGCCGTACAGTGCCGGTTCGGAGGGCGGATTGACCACGGGAGCCACGTTGGTACGAGCCACAGGGTTGATACCGTTGACAAACAGGCTCCATGCCTTGAGGATCGCGGCGTATTCGGCGTTGAACGCAGCGAAGCCCGGGAAACTGAACGGCGCGGGGGAGCGCAGTTCGATCCCACACAGCGCCGCCTTCGGCCGCCCCGCAGATGCCAGATGTTCCGCGATCCATTCGAACCCCGTACGGTACGGGAGCGGTTGCTGGAACACCGCATGCACGATCTCAAAGCCGGGCACGGAAACGGCCCCGCAAGAGTACGGCGCGATCCCCGGCAGGAACCGGTAGTCCCCCTCGGGGTGGTCCATCAATGACATGGAAACTCCTCGCTTGTCACAGTAATTCCTGGATCGGCTTGCCCGCACCGACAATGCTGACGGGCCGGCCAGAGGCATCCTGATAGTGAGTCTCAAGCGAGATGCCGAGTGTCTGGTATAGGGTCGCGAGCAGGTCGCTCGGGGACACCGGCCGCTCGGTGACCTTACCCCCGCGCGGTTCGCTGGCCCCAACCACTTGGCCGCCTTTCAATCCGCCGCCGCCCAATAGCACGGAAAAACATTCCGGCCAGTGGTCGCGGCCCGCGTGGCCGTTGATGAGAGGTGTGCGCCCGAACTCGCCCGCACAGTAGATCACCACGTCGTCGAGCATGCCCCGGTCTGCGAGGTCTTCGACCAGGGCGGCGATGGCCGCGTCGAGCGGCGGCAGGTGCTGCTCCAAACCCTTCTCAATGTCGTCGTGGTGGTCCCAGTATCCCGTGTTGATGGTGACGCAGGCAGTGCCCACTTCGACCAGTCGTCTCGCCAGGAGGGCACTCTGGCCGTAGAGGTGGCGACCGTAATGGTCACGCAGGCGTGGGCTCTCCTTGTTGATATCGAAGGCGGCGCGCACCCGTTCGCCGGTCACCATCTCGAGCGCCTGAGCCTTGAAGCTGTTGAGCCCTTCGAGAGTGCCCGTCTGATCCACGTCGCGACGAAGTGTGTCGAACTCCTTCAGGAGCTGCGTGCGGGTGCGAACACTCTGTGGCGGAAGGTTCCCGGGTAATGACAGATTGGGCACGCGAAAGTCGCGCGAATTCGGATCAGCGGCCACTTCGAACGGGTTGTAAGCCGCGCCCAGGTAGACAGCGCCCTGATACCCGAATGCTTCCGCCCGGGGCACGGCCACGTATGGCGGCATGTGTGAGTCGCCGGCCCCGCGACTCCTGGCGATGACCGATCCAAACGAGGGCTTCTGCGGCGCGTTGCGGGCCAGCGTCGGCCCGAAGTATCCCGTCTGCATCCAGTGGGCTGAGGGGGCGTGGATTGCGTTCTGGTGGTTCACCGAGCGGACGATGGAGAGGTGCTTCATCATCCGGGCCTGACGCGGAAATCGCTCCGTAATCCGGACGCCCGGCACCGCGGTGGTGATCGGTCGGTACGCACCGCGGAACTCGGCCGGTGCGTCCGGCTTCATGTCGTAAGTGTCCTGCTGGCTCATGCCGCCGTGCGTCCAGAAGACGATCAGTGCCTTGTTTTGGGTCTTGGGCAGAGACTCGGCCGCGGATACCCGGACGCGCAGGAGATCGGCCGAGCCCACACCGAGGAGCGAAGCACTCATCTGCAGGAAGTTCCGACGGCTGAAGGCCGGTCGCATGTCCTCACTCCGGTTCGGTTGGTCTGTGTTCGGCGGTCAGTGGTTAAACAGGAATTCGTTCGTCGCCAGAAGCGACCAGAGCAGGGAGGCGTACGCCTCCTTGCGGTCAGTCTCGGCGTTCAGAAACTTGACTGCGGCCGTCAGTTCCTTCGGTCTCGGCGGGCGGCCGAAGACACGCAGGAAGATGTCGCGGACATTCTCGTCGTGCTGCTTCCCGTTGCCTGCCAGTCGTTTCGCGTATCCTTTCTCGGCAGTCAACTTGTCTTGAATCTCTGGCGAGCCAATGAGTGCAAGTATCTGGCCCAGCGCGGGCGCATCGACGCGCTCGCATTCGCACGCGGAGTTTCGCGCGGGCCGGCCGAACACGTCCAGGAACTGGCTGGGGACTGCCTCGTCGGGCAGGTCGATGGCGCGAGTCCCCGCCGGGAAGTCGCCGGCGACACTGCGGAACTTTGTTGGGGCTTCGAGGATCTGCCCGATCCCGTCGAGCAGCACCTCGGCAGGCAGCCGACGCGGATAGTACCGGGCGAAGCTCTGCACGTCGTCCTTGTTGGCGTCCTCGGGCACCGAACTCAGACCGTAGGCCGTCGAGTTGCAGATCACGCGAATCAGGTGTTTGACGTCGTAGCCACTGGCGACGAAATCCCGGGTCAATGCGTCGAGCAATTCGGGGTTGCTGGGTGGGTTTGTGCTTCGCGCGTCGTCGATCGGGTGGATGATCCCCCGACCGAGGAAGTGCCCCCACATCCGGTTTGCCATTGTGCGGGCAAAATACGGGTTGTCGGTTGCGACCATCCACTTCGCCAGGGCGCGACGGGGGTCGTCGTACTTGCCGAGCTTGAACTCCGCGCCGCCCGGCGGACGGGGCCGCATCACCTTTCCGGTTCGGGGGTGGAGAACTTCGCCTTCGTCGGCGAGGAAGATCGTCTCCGCCGTCGGTACTTCGGCATCGGCGAAACCACCCTTGCGTCCCACGCGTGCGAAGACCGCTGCGAATTGGTAATAATCGGCCTGGCTCCAGCGCTCCGCGGGGTGATGGTGACACTGGGCGCACTGGATGCGAATCCCGAGAAACGCCTGCGCCACCGATTCCACGAACTCCGGCGAGGTGCGGGTGGTTCGATACCAGATCGTCGGCGCGTTGATTTCTTGACTACCCGAAGCGGTGAGAATCTCGCTCACGAAGCGGTCATAGGGCTTGTTGTCCGCAATCGAATCGCGGATCCAGCCTGCAAACAGGGCAGTTCCTGGGCGCTGTTGGCTGGTGCTGTATCCGCGCCCGCGGTTCCGCAGAATGTCGCCCCACTTCAGCGCGAAGTAGCTGGCGTACTCCGGTCGTTCGAGCAGGCGGTCAATCAGCCGGGCGCGCTTGTCGGGCCGCTTGTCGGCCACGTAGGCCTTCACCTCGTCGGGCGTGGGCAGAGTACCGCAGATATCGAGCGACGCCCGGCGGATGAATTCCTCATCAGTGGCCGGACGTGACGGCACAACACCGAGTCGCTTCCAGTTGGCGAGGAGATGCTTGTCAATGCCCGAAACAGTGTTGGTCTTTTCCCATGCCACCAGGAGGGAGCCGGTCGCGGCCTTCTGGTGGTGCGGCGCTGTACCGTAAAAGACCGTGATCTGATCGCCGTAGCGGACCATCACCGCGAACAGCCCGCTACGGTTCCTCACTTGCACGACGCCAGCATCGCTCACCTCGGCAATCTCAGGCTCATTCGACTGGTACACGGCCTGGCGGGTTACGTCGCGTGACGTGCCGTCCGAGAAATGCGCGACAACGCGCAGGGGCTGTCGGCGGATCCCGGCGTCGAAGGTGCCACGCTCGGGCGTGACCGTGATGCGAGCGAGTGTGGGGTCGGAGTTCCTGGCTGGAGGTGATCCGTCCTCGATCCACCGCAGGATGGCCTGGTAATCCTCGGAGCCGACGGCCAGTCGTTTCCCACCGCCGTGAGCGACGGTGCCGGTCGCCTTGATGAGCAGGAGGCTCGCTGCCGGGGACGATGGCAGGAGCCGTCGGCCCCGTGCCTCCTGGACGATCGCTTCGTAGTCCTGCTCCGGCTCGAAACCGAGCAGGGAGAGTTTGAACCCGTTCTGGCCCTCCGCCTTCCCGTGACAACCGCCGCTGTTGCAACCGAGCTTGGTGAGCAGCGGCACAATGTCCGTGTTGAAGTAAACGGGCTGAACTTGAGCAGGTGCGCGGAGAGCCTGTTGTGCGCTGGCACACGGAGCAAGAGCAACCAAAAGCAGCATGGCCAGGAGACCACGGTTGCGGAACAGGCTTGCGGACGCTCTCATTCCGTGATCTCCAACTCGATGAAGCGGCTCGCCCTGTAAACTGGCTGATCCTCTACCGTGCCCACGGCATCCAGGCGCAAGAACAAGTGACGCCCGATCGGGGCGTCATCCGTGGCAATCACTTGTAGTGTTCCCGAATCCGATTGACCGACCAGCGTCACGCCTCTCGCTCGAAGGCCGACAACTCCACCCGGAGCCACCAACTCCGTGTGCACCTTGCCGATGAAATCATTCTTCCGCTCGGCGGTGAAACGGATCTGGATTGTCTTTCCTCGGGCGATCTTTGTCGGCGTGCGTGGGTCCACCTCCAGGACGATGCGCGCTGGGCGAACGGTCACAGTGATGGGGTTACTCACCACGGTCACCGCAACCTGAGTCGGTTTTGTTCCCTTGGGTCCGGTCACTGGTATGGTCGTTTCGGCTTGTACGGCGAACGTGTAGGGGCCGGGCGGCAGTGTCACGGGGAAGGCAAAACTAATCCAGCCCTTGGTTTTGCCGGGAGGGAGTGTCGCGAGGCTGCTTCCCGCCAGCCGGGGTAACCCGACCGCCGTGAGGTGGACGAGACCAGTGCTTCCCCCCAACCGCTGCTCAAGGTCGACGGCCACATCCAGAACGCTCTCCTGATCGACGACCGTTCCGGTCGGGGTGGCCGTCAGAAGGAGTGGCGATTCCGAGGTGGTCGCCAGGGGAATCTCTTGCGTGATCCGGCCGGAGGGGAGAGGCTGCCCAGCCCACACCATCGCGCCGCCAGTCGCACGCCGGGTGATTTTCGTGCCCCCCACGTCGGCAACACCAATGATCTTGAGCCCGCCGACAAACTTCGGACATTCACGGTCCGCACTCAGGACAAGCACACCGCGATCCTGGCCCGGTCCGATCCAGGCGTCGGGGCACTGAATCCCTGCCGGCAGGTTCGTGGCAGTAACCCGGATCGGCCCGGACATCCCGCGCTGTCGGACCGCCAGCACTTCCAAAACTTCCCGTCCGCCGGGCATGAGGTTCAAGCCCACCGGTTGGTCCGTCTGACTGGCGATTACCGCCAGATGAAAGTCCGGCTCCTCGCGCCGGACACTGAGCCGGTAGAGCCGGCGCGGGTCGCGTGTCAATCCGCCCGTCAGGTTCCGCACCTGGATCAAATATCGTCCGTCAGCCGGCGCGACCCATCGTCCCGCGGGATCGGGGTGCGCCGTTGGGAACCGATAGCCGCCCAGGTTTTCAAGAGTTCCTGTGAGCTTCACCAACTCGCTCTTGGCGAGATCGAGTACGCGCACATCGAGATCGACCGGGGAGCCGATCCGCGTGCCGAAGCTTTCCAACCAGAGCACTTCCCCGCGGCGGGCGCGCACGGCGTACCAGTGCCGCTCGTCCCCATCTGTCAACTGGCCGCAGACCTCGGAGGGGACTGCGAGTTCCTGGGTGTGGTCCGCAGTGTGGTTGCCCGTGGCGATGACCACCGGAACATCCGTGATACTCATCAACACCGGGGCGTGGCTGCCCGGGTAGTGATATGCGAAGGCATCGAGCGTCATCTGGGCGGGACGCAAGCGAAGCGGGATGAGATCAGCTCGGTCCGCACCCTGTGGCGTGATCTCGACCTCCACGCAATCGAGAGCGAGGCCACTCTTGTTCGCGCCCCGCGGCGATAGATTGCGGCCATACAGTTTGACCTTCGTCGTCTTCCCGCGTGTGAGCACACACGGAACGGCGAACTCCACACGCGGTTTCGTGTCGATTTCCAGCCGGTAAAAGTGAGCAGGACTGCCCAGATAACTGAGGTCGAACACTTTTACGAAGTAAGTCCCGTCCGCGGGAACCAGGAAATCGATGAGTGGATCGATGCCCGTGTATCCCCGATTGGCAGCCAACCGTTTGCCGCTGGCATCATGCACCTCCAATACCGCTCGCAATTTGGAGTCGATGCGCTCGGCGGAGCAGTCCAAGACAACGCGCTGGCCGGCCTTGGCCTTGAACTTGAAACAGTCGATGTCTCCCGGCTTCTCAATCCGTCCGTTGACGACAACATCGAGCGAAACCTCCTGAGCGGTGTCCGAGGTTTCGTTCGGTTCCGCTTCCAGTGTTTCCGCCCGGTTCCCGACGACAAACGCCCGCGGGGAACTCATGCCGTGAACTCCAACCGCGCGAAGGTCGTAAACACCCGCCGAGGTACCGGCGGGGATGTCGAGTCGGAAGCGGTTCCCATCGAGTTTCTTGACGGTGAGTCGGGGGACGGTGGCGTGAACATCCCGAAGTCCGTCCAGGTGAACGCCGTCCAGTGTTACGATCACGGAGGTTCCCGCCTGGCCGCCGGGAGGGTAGACCGTGTTCAGAACCGGATTCGGTACCTGAGCCCGCGCATGCGTGCCCATCAGCAGCAGCAAACAAGCCACTGCCGAGAGTAAACGTAAGCCTCCGCATACGAGGGCGCGCGTCATTGACGTTTACCGCAAGAAGAAAATACGGAACACCGTCCGGGGAGGAGCAAGCGAGCGGGGGGTGGGCTGGATCAACGGAAGGTAGCTGACTTGTAGGCTACCCCACCGTTCTCGCAGAGTCCAGAGATAACAATGACTGATGTCAGTGATTTGCTCGGCCAGGGCAGATATAGGCAGTTTCCAGCCACTTCTCAAATGGGTATCCTGGGGATCGCTCGATCGCGGAATCACATGCGAATCCCGTGCGGGAAGTCACCAACCAGTGCGAGCTGGAGATCAACGTTCGATGAATTACATAGACGCGCATGTCCATGTCTGGACTCCAGACACCGCTCACTACCCACTCGCGACCGGCTTCAAAAAGGACGACATGAAGCCGCCGTCGTTCACGCCGCAAGACCTGTTCAAACACTCCAAGCCGGCCGGCGTCACGCGCATCAACCTCATCCAGATGAGCTACTACCGGTTCGACAACTCTTACATGCTGGACATGATCAAGCTCTACCCCGAAGTGTTCGTCGGCACGGCCGTCATCGACCCGCAAGCCGAACCGGTCAAGCGGATGCGCGAACTCGCCCCCAAAGGCGTCCGCGCGTTCCGCATTCTCCCGGCTCTCACCAAGGCTGAAAAATGGCTGGAGCCGGAGGGCTACGCGGCGATGTTCGCGGAGGGGGCGAAGGCGAACCAGGCTATGAGCTGCCTCATCAACCCAACGGACCTCCCCGAACTGGACCGTATGTGTACGAAGTACCCGGATACGCCGATCATCATCGACCATTTGTGCCGCATCGGCGCCGGCGGTCCCATCCGCGATGCCGACATTGATGCCCTCTGCAAGATAGCGAAGCACAAACGGGTAATGGTCAAGATCGGAGCGTTCTACGCGTTGGGGGAGAAGAAACCACCGTACGCCGACTTGGTGCCGTTGGCGAAGACGGTGATCAAGACGTTCACCGCCAAGCGGTGCATGTGGGAGAGCGACTGCCCGTTTCAGGTGGGCCCAGGACACACCTACCAGGACAGCGTGGATTTCGTGGTGAAGAAGCTCGACTTCCTCACAGCGGATGAACGCGACTGGCTGATGCGTCGCACGGCTGAAGAGTTCTTCTTCAAGAAGAAGTGAGAAGCAGGATCCGGGGGCCAGGACCGCGGTGTTTGCGGGTGTCGGGCACGACAGCCTCTCCAAAGAGCCAACTGGAGTGAGCATCCGGGATTTCCGCGGGACTTGGCAAGCCACTCACACGGGTACCGACCCGCTTGCACGAGGTGAGTGAGAAGGCCTCAGCCGCCTTTTCCCGCCTTTTCTCCAGAAGCCAAACGCCCCCGTTCCGTCGGGCGATGTTGCTCTCCCACTTGTACCGCGCCCCGTCGGCGAGGACCAGGAGACTGTACTCTCCAGAAGCACTTGCTGTCTGCGCTGTCCTCGGTCTCAAATGCGGGGTATGATAAATCTACCTACCTATTGGTTTCCCGCCTCGCCGGAGCCTGCATGCCACTGCTCTCAACACTCGCCCGACGCGACTTCCTGAAGGTTGGCGCTGGGACCACGCTCGGACTTGCGTTCCCACGGCCCGGATTGACGAGCACCCCACCCGCGGGAACTCGTACGGCGCGGACGAAGTCCGTCATACTCGTGAACCTGACCGGCGGACTGAGCCACATCGACTCGCTCGACATGAAGCCGGAGGCGCCCGCCGAGATTCGCGGCGAATTCCAGCCGATCGCAACCGCGGTGCCCGGCGTTCCGATCTGCGAACACCTTCCGCTCCTCGCCGCCCGCATGCAGCGCTGGGCACTGGTCCGGTCGCTGTCGCACGGCGAGAACGGCCACCTCCCCGGCACGCACCGGCTACTCACCGGCGCGACCATGCCCAACCAGCGGCAGACGGACCTCGACAACGTCCTCTCACGACGTGACTGGCCGTGCTACGCTGCTGCGCTCAATCACCTGCGGCCGCGCCGCGACGGCATCCCTAGCGGCGTCACGCTTCCGCACGCGCTCATCGAAGGTCCGCTGACCTGGCCGGGTCAGCACGCCGGGTTCCTCGGGCCAGGAAACGATCCGCTGCTTGTCACGCAAGACCCCAGCGCGCCGAACTTTCACATGGATACTTTCTCCCCTGCGGCCGGTATCGACCCGGCGCGGGTCGAGGAGCGACGCGGGCTCCTGGAGCGGCTCGAATCCGGCGGTAGTGGTGACCCAGCCTTCCGCGAACACCAGCGTCACGCCTTTGAACTCCTCGCGTCGAGCCGCGTGGCCGGCGCATTTCGCATCGACCGCGAACCGGTGAAGGTTCGCGATCATTACGGCCGCAACCAGTTCGGCCAGTCGCTTCTACTGGCGCGGCGTCTGGTTCAGGCCGGCGTGCCAATCGTACAGGCGAATATGGGCATCGTGCAGAGCTGGGACACGCACGTCGATAACTGGGGTCGGCTGAAGAATCGCCTGCTGCCGTGGCTCGACCGGGCGCTCGCGGCGCTGGCCGACGACCTCGAAGCACAGGGGCTTTGGGACCAGACATTCATTGCGGTCCTCGGCGAATTCGGACGGACGCCGAAGGTATCCACACTGCCGGGCGAAACGATTCCTGGGCGCGACCACTGGGCGAGCGTTTACTCGGGGCTGTTCGGTGGCGCGGGCGTGGTCGGCGGGCGCGTCATCGGCAAGTCGGACCGCGTCGGCGCCCGGCCGGTGAGTACGGCCTATACGCCCTTCGATGTGGGCGCGACCATTTACAAGGCGCTCGGGGTGGATCCGGAGAGCGAGATTCGCGACGCGCAGAACCGCCCATCGCGCGTCTGCATTGGCACCCCGATGGACATCCTCTTCCAGAACAGGTGATGCGATGATCCGCGTGCTGGGGTCGAACAAGCTTTTCTGCGATGGGCTGACGCGGCGTGACCTGCTCCACGTCGGCGCGTTGGCACCGTTCGGGCTGACGCTCGCGAATGCATCGCGCGCGGCGGATGTCCGCCCCTCTGCTCCCACCGCAAACGGCTTCGGCTCCGCAAAGCGCTGCATCCTCCTGTACCTCTGGGGTTCGCCGAGTCAGATCGACACGCTCGACCCGAAGCCAGACGCGCCGCAAGAGGTGCACGGGGAACTGGGATCGATTCCTAGCGTGTTGCCTGGCGTGCGCGTCGGCGAGGTTCTGCCGCGCATCGCCAGGGCGCTCGACAAGGTGACGGTTCTGCGGTCGCTGACTCACCAGGATCCAATTCACGGCACCGCATTCGCCTTCTCCGCGGTACCGAAGACCGATCTTCCGCTCGAAAGCAACGTCCGCGACCCACGGCACTGGCCGTTCATCGGATCGGTGGTTGATTATCTTGCCAGGCGAGCTGACTCGAAACCGCCCGCCGTGCCCCACAACTACTGGCTGCCGTTCCCATTCGGCTCGAAGCGCGGACCATCGCGGCCGGGTCCGTACGGCGGCTTCCTCGGTCCGGCCTACGACGCCGTCTGGGCCGAGTTTCGCGCGAAGGGCACTCGCGAGGTGAAGCGCGACTCCGGATCACCGGATCAGCCGACCCCGATGGTTGCCGACCCGTACCTTGGAATCCTGCCCACCGACCGCTTCGAGACGGTCACGCCCGACGACACGATTACTCTCGACCGGCTGAACGGCCGCACCTCACTGCTGGACCAACTCGACTCCGCGCGGCGGTGCCTCGACACGAAGACCGAGATGCCATTTGATCGCCACAGGGCGCTGGCCCGTGCGGTACTCACTTCCGGCAAACTGCGCGATGCGCTTGACGTACAGCGCGAGCCCGCGAAACTGCGCGACCGCTACGGGATGACGCTGTTTGGTCAGTCGTGCCTCGCGGCGCGACGGCTGCTCGAGGCTGGCGGGAAGTTCGTGACGGTGTGCTGGGACGAGTACGGACTGGTGAACACCGGCTGGGATACGCACATCTACCAAGTGCCGCGGCTGAAGGACGAACTCGGTCCGGGGCTCGACAGTGCCTTCACGGCGCTGCTCGCCGACCTGGACGCACGCGGAATGCTGGCCGACACCGCAGTGGTCGTGATGAGCGAGCATGGGCGGACGCCGCGAGTGCAAAATGTGGCCGGCGGCGGGCGCGACCACTGGGCGAGGGCGTATTCGGCGCTCTTTGCTGGTGCCGGGTTTGCGCAGGGCCGAGTGGTCGGCAAGACCAATCGCATCGGCGGCGATGTGGTCGAAACGCCGTTCTCGCCCAAGGACGTGGTCGCAACTCTGTTTCACATCCTGGGGATCGACCCGGCGGCGGAGATCCACGACCGCCTCAACCGCCCCTACGCCATCGGCGGCACCGGCCGCGTACGTCCTGAACTACTCGCGTGATGAATTCCACTTCGTGAGGCGGCAGCTGGCTTGACGCTGAGCAGTTGAGAGTGTCGAAGCTCGCGGTCTGAGCGAAATATGCGCGATCGCGCTATTAACCGCCTCAATCCATTTTTCCCTGTTGCGACTCACCCATCGTGTCCCACGAGAAGTATCGTTCCAGAGAATTCCTTAAAACATTCCTTAAAATCGGCGCGCACGCGCGTCATCTCCCAGATTAGTTGAGACACGCGGAATTAGACATCGGAGTTCTTTCCCATGCGTTACTGGCTCCCCGCGCTCATAGCCGTCCTGATCACGGGTTCCACCGTGTGCGCGCAGCTCGAACCAGAAAAGGCCCTGTCAGGTGTCACGGCCGCAGCTGGGCTCCAGGTGGAACTGTTCGCTCATGAACCGATGCTAATCAACCCAACCGCGATTGACATCGACCCCAAGGGTCGCGTCTGGGTTACGGAAGCGGTGAACTACCGCTGCACGCACCGCGGAGTGCCGCGTCCCCGCAAGAATGGAGATCGCATCCGGATTCTGATCGATGAGAACGGAACGGGGAAGGCGACGAGCGCAGCAACCTTCTATGAGGGGCCGGAGTTGGAGGCGCCGCTCGGCATCTGCGTCATCCCCTCCACCGACCGCAAGACTTTGCGGATCCTCGTCGCACAATCCCCGGACATCCTCGAATTCACCTGCAAAGATGCAAACAATCCGGTCGCGGACGGGCCGCCGAAGAAGTTTCTCACTGGATTTGGGGGCACCGATCACGACCACGGGGTTCACGGTCTCAACGTCGGGCCAGACGGTAAGTTGTACTTCACCGTGGGCGATGCCGGAGTCACCGGCCTTCAATCGGCGGACGGGACTGGAAGGAAGTGGCAGAGCAACGACACGGACTGCCGGGCCGGGACGGTGTGGCGTTGTGACCTCGACGGCACCAACCTGGAACTGATCGCTCACAACTTCCGGAACGCCTACGAGTGCTGCGTCAATAGCTTCGGAACCATCTGGCTTGGCGATTTCCTCGACCCACGCACCCGTCAGTCACGTCTCTGCTACGTGATGCCCGGCGGCAACTACGGATACCACCCGCGCAATCCTGACCGGGAACCTGAGCGGACCGACAAAAAGATCTCCGGCCCCTTCGACAACCGCCGCCCGGATCCGATCTACTGGCACGACGACCAGCCCGGGATCATTCCGCGAACCGTGCTGACCGGTGCGGGGCAACCGATGGGAATCACCCCCTATGACGGATCCCTGTTGCCCGCGAAGTTCTGGGGGGATCTGCTCCACTGCGACGCCGGTGCGCGCGTGGTTTGCGCTGTGAAAGCCCGGGCCAAAGGGGCCGGGTTCGAACTCGACCGGGAACCGCTGCTCGCGGGCACGGACCCGTGGTTCCGGCCGGTCGCCGTTCGCGTGGCCCCGGACGGAAGCGTTTTCATCGCTGACTGGTACGATCCGAACATCGGGCACGACCTCGGCGATTCGACCCGTGGCCGGATTTACCGTCTCACTCCGACCGGTCACAAGGGGTACCGGGTGCCGGAGGTCAAACTCAAGTCGAGCGCGGAGATCTATGAAGTCATCCGCAGTCCCCTCCGCTGGAACCACCTTCTCGCCGGACAGACGCTCCGCGAAGCGGACGCGGCGCTGGTGGATGGGGTCATGGACCTCGCGAACCGGCAACCGGATCTCCGCGTGCGGGCACGGGCACACTGGGCCTGCGCCGGGTTCCGGATCGCGCAGGCTCAGCGTCTCTCAACCCTTGACGCTGTGAGCTTCCCGCTCGTTCTCAACGCGAGTCGGGACGAGGAGCTGTTACCCACAGCGATCCGGATGGACCGATTACTTCTGGGCCGGTCGCCGTTCGAGTGCGCGAAATTTACGGATCAAGTCCAGAAGAAGAGCCCCGCGCTGGACCGGCTCCCGATTAGTGCCTGTCGAGAACTCCTGCTGGCTTCACGCACGAGCGATCCGGAAAAATTCAAGTCATTCTTTTATGAACTCGCGAAACGGTACGATGGACGCGACCCCTTCTACCTCGCCGCGCTGAACGTCGCCTGTGGCACCGACCCGCAGCGCCGGGACGCGCTCCTAGCCGATTTTGACAAGCATTTTCCCGGGTGCACCGACTTCGTGTTGGACCTCATCCGCGAGCTGCGCCCACGGGCAACGCTCGCCCGGATCGAGGAGCGGCTCAACGACCGCAACGTACTCATCAGTCAGAGGGTCCGGCTCCTCGAGGTCATGGCCGACGTCCTCGATGCCGAAGCCGGGCTCAAGTTGCTCGCCATCAACCGGAACATGCGTCAGGACATCGGCACGCGCCGCTGGGCCATCTCGTTCTTCAAACGGAACCTGGCGGGCAAGTGGGCCGAACTCCGAGACCACAAGGGGGTGTTCGCTTTTGTGGCGCAGGGGCTCAAAGGCATTGGCGAAGACCGTTCGGATGCCGTCGAGGTGGCAGGCCTCTCGGGGTCCCCGCGAGTGTCCAAGTGGCTCCGGGAGATCGCGGCATCGGACATCGACGAACTCCAGGGACTGGCGCTGATCGGGCTGGCCAATTTCAAAACCGCGAACGAAATCAAGACGCTGGAAACCGTTGCAACAACGAGTACCAAATTGGGGGCGTCCATCCGCGCGATCGAGAGCCTGGGCAAGGTGCAAACGGAACCCGCCCTGGCCGTCCTCGAAAAGCTCCTCCTGAACGAGAAGACCAACCCGTACCTGCGGCGTGCAGCGGTCACTGCCCTTGCGGGCAGTCCGGACGGCGCCGACCGAATCTTCCGCCTCAAGCGCGCGGGGAAATTCCCCGAGATCCTGGTTCCCCATGCGGCGCATGTGCTCCGCGATCTGCCGTTCGACAAGCAGCAGAAGCAGGCCCAGGAATTGTTCCCGCGGAAGACGCTCGACCCGAAGAAGCTCCCTTCCGTATTTGAACTGGCCCAGCGCCCCGGCGACCGGGAGCGGGGCGAGGCGTTTCTGCTCCAGAGCATGACGAGCGAGGCGGGGTGCCTCCGGTGCCACATGGTCAAAGGCCTGGGGGGACGCATCGGTCCAGACCTCAGTACGATCACCCGGAAAATGAAACGGGAAGAACTGCTCGAATCGATCCTCTATCCGTCGAAGTCGATCGCATCTGGGTACACGACCTGGACCCTGAAGCCCGCCGACGGGCCAGCCCTCACGGGGTGGATTGTCGAGGAAACTGCAACAACGATCACCCTGCGGGATGCAACCGGCAAGGACCATCAGGTGCCCGTGCAGGGCACTCAGCGCGAAAAGCTGACCCGGTCGCTGATGCCGGAGAACACGTGCGCGGCTCTCACGGAGGACGAGTTGGCCGATCTGGCCGAGTACGCCTTCGATCTCCAGTTTCCGGTCCTCTGGCCGGACTACTGGTACATCGCCGGTCCGTTCACCGCGGACGGAGGCACCTGGCTCGATCACGAGTTCGGGCCGGAGAAGACGGCGTTCGACCCCAAGGCCCAGTTCAAGGTCGGCGACCGGTCGTTCGGGTGGCAGATCATCAAGCCTGACCGCACCGGCTATTTCGATCTCGCCGCGCTCCAGGCCCCGGCCGCGACCAGTGGGGTCTACTACCTCGTTCGGCAGCTCGAATCCGCCGAGGCGACGTGGACGGGTATCAAGCTTGATGCGACCGCTGAGTACCGCGTCTACGCGAACGGTAAGAAGGAGTTCACCCCGGAGCGGGTCCGCGCATTCCGCTCCGGTCCGTCCTTTCAACTCAAAAAAGGAACGAACACGATCGTCTTGAAGATCAAAAGTGGCGATGCGGGCAACGGCTTCCACGCCGCCCTGGGCGGCCGCGATGGACTTGTACTCCGGAAGTGAGCGACCGCTGAGCGCCTCCTCACGCCGGGCTTGTCGGATTGTTGGGTCTTCTTCCCAGGGTTTCGCTGGCCTTCGGCTGCGTTTCACCCTGGGCTAACATCTGACGCCCCTGCCGGGGCTGAAAACAACTGAACACCACACCTTGAAACTACTCGCAAGGGAGCGGCTCGTTCAGAATGCGACAATCTCAACCGGATTGTGTATCAGACTCATGCCTGGCGCCATCGTACTGGTCGTCGGCGTGTTGATCCTTGCGAAGCGATTCTCAAACGAACTCAGCCTCGCCGCAGTGGCCCTGTGCATTCTCGTGCTGATCGCGATTACACTCCAGGGGTCGTTGGTAAAGCGATAACCAGACGGACCCAGAGCCATAATTGCGCGGGCGGCGGCATTCGCATTTCCGGAGTGACAATCGGGTGTGCGTTGTTTATTCTCCTGAACACTGAATCGTTGTTCATGGGAAAGTCGCGATGGCGCGGATTCGCGTGTACCGACATGAAGCGGATGGCGAAGATTTCCCACGTATTTGCATGCGCTGTGGGCAACCGGCCGAGTGCGATGTGCCGCAGACATTCGCATGGATGCCCGCCTGGGTTCACGTCTTCATTCTCATGGGCCTTCTGCCGTGGCTGCTGGCTGCTCTCATCACGCGCAAAACGATGCGTATCGTCGCGCCCATGTGCTTCCAGCACGCGGGGCACTGGCGAAACCGCAAACTCTATGTGTGGCTCGGTCTGCTCTTCTGGATCGCGTACTTCATCGGGTTGGTCGCGTATGGCGACGCACTTCCGGAGAGAGCAAGGGGACCGATGATTCTCGTCGGTATCTTCGGCGGGCTGGCGTGGCTCATCAGCGCGGCGATTTACGCGAACGGCGCCATCAAAGCCGCCGAGATCCGCGACAAGGGCATGGAACTGGAAAACGTTCACAAGGACTTCGCGCGAGAATGGAATGAAATGTTCGACTGACATCGATCTTTCGCAGAGCGACTCGCCACTTTGAGCGACACGCTCATTTCATCGTGTGTGCTGAGCCACTTCGCGATGTAACGAACCGGTCACATTTGGATTTTCGTCTTGCAATTGTTGACCGGATCGGATTCAATTCTGTTCTCTTCTCTCCCCCACGCCACTTTATCCTGCCCAGCCCAAACCTCGGGGTACCATTATGCCATTCCGTCCTTTTCGCAGCGCCTTTACGCTCATCGAATTGCTCGTTGTGATCGCGATCATCGCGATCCTGATCGGCCTGCTGCTGCCTGCGGTCCAAAAGGTCCGCGAAGCCGCGGCCCGCATGAAGTGTTCCAACAACCTCAAGCAGATTGCCCTTGCCTGCCACAACTACGAGAGCGCCAACGGCAAGCTCCCACCGGCTGGCGTCGGATATGGGTGGTGTAACGTCGGCAGCGGGTTCCCTGGCGACCCACAGATCCTGAACATGAACGGCCTCGTCCTGCTCCTGCCGTACATCGAGCAAAATGCGATCGACAACCAGTTGAACAAGAAGCTGGCATTCGGCAACCAGAACACTGGCTACTGCTGCTCGCTGACGGGCGATACCAACGGAACCTTGGCCGGGGACGCCACGACCGACGGGAACGGAGCACTGATGTCGATCAAGATCCCCACCTTCCTGTGCCCGTCGGATAACGGCAACCCGATGCAAGGACCGAGTTCGGCCTATGGTCCCGGTGGTGGCCTCGACGGAGCCAAGACGAACTACGACTTTATCAGTGCGCAGTCCGAGTTTAACTGTAACTACTGGAAGGGAGTTTCCGCCAGCAGCCGATACATGTTCGGGCAGAACAGCACCACCAAAATCACCGACGTGACCGACGGGTCGAGCAACACGTTCATGATCGGCGAGACGACCCTGACGGTGTACAACGGCCGGACATCGTCGTGGGGTTACCGGGGTTGGGTGATGACCGGCGTTGATCCAGCGCCTGGGATCAACGTCTGGACGACTCCGTCGTGGGGAGTGACTGGCATCCCCGGGCGATTGATTAGTTGGGGAATGGCCGGCAGTATGCACATCAACGGATGTCACTTCGCCATGGGCGATGGATCGGTCCGCTTCGTCAGCCAATCGACCTCGACGACGACTCTTCAACAGACTGCGCTCATGGCGGATGGAAGCGTCCCGAACCTGAACTGAGCGCATTCCGAGAAGACATAGCCTATAAATCGCACCGCCCGAGCCAGGGCGGTTGCGACTGAATGGACGAAACGCTCTCCCTGTGGATTAAATGAGAACGCGGCCGGTCCTGTTCTCATTGGGGAAACGAAATTATCGGCATTTTCATTGTTGCCAATCTACATACATGCTCCCAGCTTCACCTTCAGCGGGGAGTCTTCAATTGAAGGAGCCATCGAATGAGGGCTGTGTTGGTTACCGGACTGGTCGGCATCGTATTCCTGACGAGCGCAGGGTGCGGCGGCGGGGGAGGCGGTGCGAGCGGAGACCTCGTTCCGGTGGCCGGGAACATCACCGTGGACGGTTCGCCGGCAGGGAACGTTGAACTACGGTTTGTCCCCCAAGGCGATACCACGGGAAACGGCGGAGGAGCGCGGACCGACTCAACCGGCCATTACGACGCGATGACGACTCGCGATCAAAAGAAGGGGTTGCCCCCCGGAAAGTACAAGGTCGTCGCCAGCCGCCGGTTGAACCCCGACGGTTCCCCGCCGGACCCGAATACTCCGCCGATCGAGTCCAACGCCGTCGAGACTCTGCCGCCGAAGTACAGCGATCCCGCGAAGACCGAACTGTTCCTGACCATCTCGCCGGACGATAAACGTTCGTTTGACTTCGCCCTGCACTCGATCAAGAAGAAGTAACGCGGCAAACCAAAGGAGAGAGCTAACCACAGAGAGGATCTCCACTGCGTGGAGACCCTCTCTGTGGTTAGCTCTTCTTCCAAGCCTGCCTGAGATTGCGTTCCGTTCGCCGAACGCCGGGCGGGTCTTCGCTTATGCCCAAACCTCCCATCAGAGTTCAACAGGCACACCAAGTCCGGAAGCCGGTGGCGGGACGCGCGGCGCGTCGGTACCATGTCTGTGCGTTTGGTCTCGCTCCTCGCCCACAAACCCTCCACGAGTGTTCCACCCATGCTTACCCGTCGCGACCTGCTCCGCTCCACGATTGCCGGTACCGCCGCGCTGAGTGTCCCGGCGTTCCTCCGCGCCGCCGACCCCGCCGGCTTCACTCTTCCTCCTCTGCCCTATGCGTTCGACGCGCTGGAACCACACATCGACGCCAAGACAATGGAGATTCACCACGACCGGCACCACAAGGCGTACGTGGATAACCTGAATAAGGCCCTGGCGAAGCACCCGGACTGGCTCGCCAAGCCGATCGTCGAGGTGGTGCGCGACTACAAGAAACTGCCCCCCGACGTTCAGACGGCGGTACGTAATAACGGCGGCGGCCACCTCAACCACACATGGTTCTGGCAAATGATGAAGAAGGACGGCGGCACACCCAAGGGCGAACTCGCAAAGGCCATCGACGCCAGTTTTGGCAACCTGGAGGGTTTCAAGAAAGAATTCTCGGCTGCCGCATTGGCTCAGTTCGGAAGTGGGTGGGCGTGGTTGGTGAAGGGGAAGGAGAAGCCGCTGGCCATTGTGAAAACCGCCAATCAGGACAGCCCGGTGACCGACAACATGCCGGTTCTGCTCGGCGTGGATGTGTGGGAACACGCCTACTACCTGAAGTACCAGAACAAGCGTGCCGATTACGTCGCGGCGTGGTTCAACGTGGTGAACTGGGACTTCGTCTCGGATTTGTTTGCAAAGAAGGATTAACTCCAAAGTGAACGAACCACAGAGGCACAGCGACACAGAGAAGACAAGAGAGAATACAGAGAAGTAACACGAGCCATTTCCAACCAACTCGTTCTTCTTCAGTAATTCTCTTTTGTCTTCTCTGTGTCGCTGTGCCTCTGTCTGTGGTTAGTTTTTTTGCTTCCGGGCCCACCTGAGCTTGGCCGAGCGCGAGCGCGGGTTGGCTTTCCGCTCCTCAAACGCCGGACGGATCGGATCTTCACTCGTCGCTTCGTAAATCCCGCCACGCAATCCGTCGCGGAACGCCAACTTCACCAGCCGATCTTCGCCGCTGTGAAAACTGATGATCGCTGCAACTCCGCCGGGCTTCAGCATCGTGGGGAGCATGCGCAGCAGTTGCTGAAGGTTGGCAAGTTCGCGATTGGTGAGAATTCGCAGGGCCTGAAAGACTCGTGTGGCGGGGCCGAGTAGTTGCTTTCGCTCGGGGGGTGCGCCGGGTGTGCGGTCGATCCGCACCGGAGCGGCCCGATCGATCAGTTCGCGGAGTTCCTTGGTGCGTTCGAGAGGGTTTTGCTTCCGCTGACGCACAATGGCCTCGGCGATGGCGTCGGCTTGCGGTTCGTCGCCCAGTTCGCGGAAGCAAGCTGCTAATTCTTCGGCGGGGAGCGTATTGAGCAACTCTGCAGCGGTGCGGCCGCGGGTACGATCCATGCGCATATCCAGCGGCCCATCACGCATGAACGAAAATCCCCTGGATCGGTCATCGACTTGCATACTCGACATGCCGAGATCAGCCATGAGCCCATCGATTTGCATCACGCCTTCGGCCGCGAGGGTCGCGGGCAACCCGGCGAAGTTCGTATGATGCAGCGCGAACAATCCGCCGACTGCTTCCAGTTTCGCGCGTGCCGCGGCAATATTCTCCGAATCGAGATCGGTGGCGATGAGCAGACCATCGGGTGCAACGCGCGAGAGTAATTCGAGGGAGTGTCCCGCGAAGCCGAGCGTGCAATCGACGACGATCTGACCCGGCTTGGGGGCGAGTGCCGCGAGTACTTCCGTGAGGAGCACCGGCCGGTGTTCGCCAGCGACGGTGGACCGCCGCACGCGTTTTCGCCAGAATGGCCTCTTCTTCTTTTTGGGAGCTTCGTCGGACATCCAATCATTGTAGAGCAGAGCCGTCGTGAGAAACGATCACGGCTTTGTTGCCAGTGAATACGTTCGCGGATCATTGTTCCGATTCGTCGGTGAAAGGTCAGACGATTCCGTTCGCGCCCCTACTCGCCTCGCTCGACCGGGATTGCGTTCCGCTTATCGCGGCAACAGCCGGGTTTGTTCGATATACCGGCGGAGAAAGACTCTGCTTGAATCCTCACTCCACCGGCAGAGTCTTGCCCTTGGCGGCGAGAAGGCGGCCGAGTTGGTCAGCACTCAAACGCGGATCGTCGGTCAGAAGTGAGCCAAGTTCCGTGAGGATGATGCCTTCCAGATCGTTTCCCGTCCACCCCTCAGCAACGAGCTTTGTGCCAATCTGTTCCAGCGCGCGATCGCGGAGTTTGTCCGTCCGTCGCGTCAGCGTGCCTTCGTTCAGGTTGAAGAGCTTCGCGGCTTCGCGCTGACTCAGCCGGTATCGCCAGCGCAAGCCCAGCAGGAGTCGCTCATCGTCGTCGAGCGAGCTGAGCCACTCACGGGCGGCACCCACAAACGTGTCGTGCCACCGATCGCTGGCATCGGATTTCGGTGCGTCCATCGGCAGCGCGATTTCGTCATCGGGAAGTGCAGTCACGCCACTCAAATGCCGGAGCTTCGAGAGATGCCAGTTCTGGAACACTCGAATGAGCCATGGTGCGAGCGGCCGTTGACCGTCGTAGCGGGCCAGGACCGGGAGCGAATCCTCGTTCTCCGGTGCGATCAGGTTACTCCAGAATTCGGTGACCGCGGTATCCTGCCTCTCTTCATCACGCGGGTAGAGCCGCACGGCGCGAGCGCGGAGGGCATCCACCAGCAGGCAGTCGCTTCGCCCGGTGCGGGCGTTAAAGAGCACTTCCCATGCAGCGTTCTGACCTTCGAGGCAACCAACGCAGACCAGCCAATCGACGGCGTAGAGTCCTTCGAGGTAAGTGGACCAGGAGATCGGAGCCGGCACTTTGGGTAAATAGATGCGAAAGGTGCGGTGGAGGTGATCGAGGAACGCAGACTCGGTGAGTGTCACCGCCGGCATCTGGAGCCGCACGAAGTGGTAGAGCAGCTTGACGCGACCCCGGTCTGCGGCGGAAAGCGGCGGAAGATCGACAGCTAATGTCACGGCACGACTCGTTTGAAGCTCAAAACCGCAGGCGATAAGAAGCAGGCTCAACCACAGAGACTCAGAAGAAGGCAGAAATACAGGATTCACCGCAGAGGGCGCAGAGGGCACAGAGAAAAACAGAAGAGTTTCGACAGGATAACAAGATGAACACGATGGATTGTAATCCCGTTTATCCTGTTATCCTGTCTGACTGTCTTTTGTCTTACTCTGTGCCCTCTGCGCCCTCTGCGGTGAATCCTGCATTCATTCACCTATCGGTTCCGGGATGCCCCGGTATCAACGGGGCGTGAACAGCAGCACCTGGATGTGCGACGGCGCGTTTGGCTCCGGCTCGGACGGCGACAGGCTCGTCCCCATGCCCAGAGGAGTGACGTTGCGCCGGGCAACCACTCCCATTTTATGAACGTTGCAGTTCTTGAGATGGGCAACCACCACTTCCGCCTGCTTTCGGGTCAGTTCCAGCGATACGGCAGGCGTCAGAGCCTTGTCGTTCGCGTCGAAGAACGCGGCCACCACGACCTCGCTTCCCTTGCTCTTGTTGGCATTGAGAATGTTGGCCATGTTGTTCATATGAACCTGACCCTCGTAGGTGAGTGTGGCGGTGCCGGGTTCAAACAGGTCTTTGGTTTGAAATGTCCACCGTTCGCGCTGCATTGTGGGGCGGACAAGGAGTTTCACGGCGTCCTCGACGTAACTACGAACGATCGGCATCTTTTTGAGGGCATCGCTCCCCTGTTTGACGGATTGGAGCGTTTCGCGGCCGTCGGACACGAAACCGTGCAGGTTGCCCATTTCGTTTTCGAGAGCAAACACCGCCTTGTCGGTGCGTGCGATGAGCTTGCGCAGATCCGCAAACGTCCCGCGTGCGTCCTCGTACAGGTCGTCATCGCGGATGAGCTTGGCCAGCGTGCCGTCGCTCTTTTTCACATCATCGATGAATCCCTTCGCCGAACTCACGGTTTCGCGGGTGTCCTTCGCCAGCGACTTCACCTCGGCCGCGGTACTCTTGGCTTCCTTCGCCAGATCGCGAACCTCCGCCACGGCTTCGTTCATGTCGAACGGCTTGACGCCTTTCACGCGGCCATTCGCGAGAGGGCCCGTCTTCGGGTCGCCCGGTTGAAGGCTGATGACCTTGGAGCCAAGTAAACCGCTGTTGTGAATTTGTGCCGAGGAGTCGGCGTAAATGCGGCTGGCGTATCTGGCCTGAATCCGCATCCGAACGGTCACTTCTGCGTTGGGGCCATCGTGATCGGGATATTCGACGGCAATCACTTGCCCCGCATCGATCCCACGAATGCGCACCGGCGTGCCGGGTGTGATATCGTGTGCTTCCGGAAAGCCGGCGGTGAGTTCGACGGTATCGGCCCACAGTCCTTGCTTATTCGCAATGCGTGCGATCCCATAACCGCCCAGCGCAAGCGTGACGAGGACGACCAAACCCAGGACGATGGCCTGCGTCCGGGACAGCGAATGAGACACGATGCGCTCCTGTAAATGTGCGAGAATCCGCAACATTATACGGTTCGCTTCACGCGTTCCATTCTTGAGTTGATTTGAGTTCGAAAAGAAGCGAAAGCAGCCAGCCGGGTCGGGTGGCTGGGTAAGCGGGGGGTATTACGGCTCTTCATCGGGGGACTCGGCGTCGTAGCCCAGGCGGACGGCGGCTTTGACCGATTCCCAGCTCACGGTGGCACCGCGTTGCTCCCAGGCACGCTTGAGTTCGACCTCGATTTCCGGGAAGGGCCGGTTGCCGAAGCGCGCACGGGCCTGCTGACCGAATTTCATGCCGCGCCGGAGTACACCTGAATCAACGGACGTGACTTGTTGGGGAGACAGATCGATTGTCATCTCAGCCGTTCGCTCCGAATTGTTCGACATCGCCAGATCTCCGCGGCAGCGGGCGATCAAAATGAACATGCAAGTGTAATGCCAGCAAAATCTGGCGTTCCGCTCGTTGTCCCGGCGACGAAGGTGGCAACGGAATGGGGTTGTAGACGAGGGGGAATGGCATTCCTTGCCTCACTGGGAGAAAGGGAAAACCCCCGCATCATCCGCCCATTTCAGATTAGCACAAAAAGCAAATTTCCGCACAAAGTGTCTGGTCAAATTCCAATCGCTATTGTCCAATCAATTGCAACATCTAACGATTTTTTTGGAACATGAATTGATGCAACCCGGCGGCGAGTACGTCCTGAAGTGGCGTTCTTCTGTTGAGTTCGTGTTCATGCCATGCGCAGAGTTCTTTCTCTCGTGAACTGATGGTCAGTTGAAACCTTGGGTCAGTTCTTGCTGGGTTTGTTTTTTTGGAAGTGATTTTCTCCGAGATCACAACAACCTCAACTGGGTTTCAACTGAGCCGCGGATGGAATCTGTGTGAACATTGGGATGAACTGTTGCTCTACGTGAAATCCGACGCCAGAATACGTGCGGTTTTTTGTCACACATCTTCACAGTCCACACACAATCTGGGGGTTGCGATGGGGTTGTTGGACCGCCTTGTCGGTCGGCGCTCGACCGATTTGCTCGAGTGGATTGAGCCTTCCACTCTTGATAGCCTTGCCGTTCGACATGCGGATCTTTGGCTCAAAGACGGGACCACGTTGATCGTCCATCCGGGGCAGGTGTGCGTGCTTGGTACTCATGAAGTTGCGGACGTGATTGGGCCCGGGCGATATACTTTGACCCCCGCCGCTCTTCCCAAACTCACTGCGGCCCATGTGGTTCGAGGGGGCGGGAAACCTTTCCGCGTGAATGTTTGCTTCGTGTCGGTCGTCCCTCATTCCCCCGTACCGTGGGCGACTGTCGCATCGGTTGTCGCCAAGGACGATGAGAATGGGACGATTCGGGCGAAGGCCAACGGCGATTTCGGTTTCGTCGTAACCAACCCCGTGTTGTTTGCCAATGATGTTGCGGGGACGAGTCTGACGCGGTCCGAAATTGCCACCCTCGTCACGGGCCAGTTTGGCGAAATCTTCCGGACCGGCGTTCTGGACGGTGCCGATCTGCTCGGCCCGACAGGCCGGCTTGGCCTCGTCGCCGGGGAACACCTGGCTCCCTTCTTGTTAGCTCGTGGGATCACACTCATCCGGTTTACGGTGGATAAGGTGCTTGTTCCGCCGGAGGTGCGTCGGTCATACCGGGCGGTGAGTGCTGGAGGAGGGAGTGAAGGGTATCGCGCGGAAATTCCCAAGCCGCTCTTCCAACCCACACCAGCGGTTGCTCCCACCCCCGTGCCTGCTTCCGGCCCGGCCTCCGGCGCGTTTCTCCCTCGCACCACCGTGGAACGCGGAATCCCCGCGCTGCCGCCGGGGCTGGCCGAAATTCTCGAACCGCCCACTCCACGCGACAACGGTCCCAAATCGGCGCGAATTGCCATTGTGGAGGATGCGCCCGAGGGGGTGTTCGCCTCACGCCACTCCGCGCCACCGAAGTCTGAACGACTTCTCCTCACCGAACTGCGTTCCGTAATCAACGAGATGACAGCTCCTCTCGCCGGAACGCCCGAATCGCCGCTGGCACCGGAAACCACCGCAACACAACCGCACATATCACCCTCCTCCGCGCCCCCACCCGCCCCCCGACCGCCGGGTCCGCCGCCGCTGCCCGCCACGCTCGAGTTCTATGTCGCGCTCAACGGCGAGTCGGTTGGCCCGTTCGATCTGATCGCGCTCTCGGCGCGAGTGCGGGATGGATCATTGGGCCGGAAAACGCTTGTCTGGCGGACGGGAATGGAGAGTTGGCAGCCTGCGGAGTTGGTGATTGAACTGGCCCCTTTGTTCATGGGTCCACCGCCGATTCCGCCATCCTGAGGAAGATTTGTGGGGCAGGTAAAGCCGGCTAAGCCTGCCACATGGAGAAAGTAAGTGACATTGGGCCGCTGGCCTGTGAGAGCGAACTCACGGCCGCCCATACCACGCGACCAGCCGCGGCAGGTCGCCGCGATTGGCCACCAACCGCAGCGCAAACTTCTGACGCGCTGCACCCAGGAGCGGATTGAAGCCGAAGTTGTCGTCCACCATCCGCACCGCGCGTGTTACAGCGTCATCGGGCGAATGGCCTCCGGCGACGAGGACGCGTGCGAGCCACATCGCGGCCGGGAATGTGAGCGCCAGCGATTCCAACCCCTCCCACACCGCTAAACCAAAGTTCGGCGCGCCGCAGAACTGAAGCGATTCCACCTTCACCCGATGCCATCGCGAAAGCAGCGCCGTGGCGTTGTCGCTGAGCGGACCAAACGGAACTTCGCCCGCGGCGAACCGGGCCGAGTCGGGCAGCGCCAGGTGAACTTTCGGAATTCGCCCGCGTCCCGCGGCGAACTTCACGGCCGAGACAAACCGACGGATCGGTCCGCGCTGCGCGGTCCCCTTCTCGGTGCCGTGATCCTTGCGCGCAAATACCGCGACAAGTTGTCGGAAGACCGTTCGGCCCACCCAGCCCGGCCGCTTCACTTCTGCGGCGGCCTTCGACTCCTCATCGTCGGCCGCATCACCCAACACCTGAAGCATTTCGCTGAGACGCGCACCGGTAATCGCTTTCTTCGGGTCGCCACCGCCATCAAAGGTCGCCTTCCGCAACATCGAGATCAGAAACAGAACCTTCCGCCATCGGCGTTCAAACGAATCGGACTTCTCCGCCAGCAACTTGGAGACGGCCGCGGCAATCCGTCCGACATCGCCCCACGGAACGACTTGCGATCCATACAGCGGTGGCGGAGGGGCGGTTAGCGCGCCGGGTGCCGCGGTCGATTCGAAGAACGCGGCATATTCGCGGGCGTCCGCAAGCTGATTCGCGAGGGGGCGGCCCTTATTCTCCGCGGCCGAGGGGCAGGCAAGCCGTAGTCCGAAGTTCCAGTGATCGCCCGCGGGCACAAGGAGGAAGGGATAGATGCGGCAGGCGAGTGGCTTCGCGGCGGAACCGAACTGGGCATGAATGCGGCAGAGGTTATCGGGGCCGAGAAATACGCATCCGCCGTCGGCACGATGATTCAAGTAGAATTCGCTGCCGCGCTTCACGAAGTACGGCACACCGGCAAACTCCGGTAACTTCTCCCAGCCCTGCCCCTCAATGCGGCGGCGTTCCTCCGCGGTGACCGGCACCGCATACGACCGGCAACAGTCGCCGCATGAGTGGCAATCCCAGTTTTGCAGCACAGTGAGAGAGCGGACTTGCATTGCGTTTATGATCGGAAGTCACAGCGGGCGGCCCGTGACCTCACTCCTTCATTTCGGTTCAAATGAATTGAAGAAACGAAAGGCGAGTTCATCCTTGGCATCCAGGCGTGGACCTTCCGCCGACAGGTAATAGACGCGACGCTCAACGAGGAAGACCCGGACAAAGCAATACTTTTCGCCTTTTTTGAACTGCCATTCACGACCGGGGTGAGCCTGGACCGTGACACTTTGCGGGTGTCCGATTGGCTCGCCGTGCTTCTTCGCCAGTTCCTGGCCGATTGAGTCGAACCACTTGTCATTCGCTTTCACTTCGTCCCCAACGGGGCCGGCGGTAACCAGATAGCCATATTCATCGTCGTCCAAATCCGACTTGTATCTGGCACGCTGGCCGGTCTTCATGTGGACGGCCGGCATCAACGGTTGATCCTCGGCGTCTTCGGCCGCACCGGGCACCAGTACCCGGAACCCGAACTTCTCTTCCTTCGAGGTCGCGTATCGCCACTGAATCTTCTCGCCACCCCAGGCGCGGATGCGCTCCACCAGTTCCTTCTTCAGAAAGAACAGGCCGGCAGCAGACAGGTATGCGAGCCCCACCAGCATCAGTACGCCTTTGATTCGTGTGGCGGCGCTCCAGTCGATGGTGTAGACGACACCCAGACACAGGGTGGATGCGGCGAACGCCAGCGAAATCGGCACGGCCAACGACAGAGCCGCAGCCTGCCCGGTAATGACGGGCGTGACCCACCAGAACAGTGGGATGCCGAACGGAAGCAGGGCCAACCCAATCAGGACGGATACCGGCAAACCGGCTGGTGGAGGTAAGTGTGGGTCGTGTTCCGGGTCGGGGATGGCGGGAACGGGTTCTGCCTCTTCCACAGGCGCCAGTGCAAGAGGACGGGAGCGGCGCGGAGGAGAAACCGGAATTGCCGTCGCCGTCCGGCGAGTGGGAGGAGCCTTTGGCCGCGTTGGGTGAACGACGGGCACGTCTTCCGCCGCCACGAATGGAACTTCACATCGCGGACACGCGACCATCTGACCGATCGCATCTGGCGCTACACGCGAATCGCCGAGACACGCTGGGCACCGCACCACCGCAAGCGACATTCCGCTTTCCCCCGCTCCTGTTGCGACAACGCGTTAGACCAATTGTACCCGCTGAGCAGGAATCAGGAATCAGGAATCAGGAGTCAGAGGGCAGGAATCAATGCGCCCCAAGTGGCGAAGACCTGTGTTTCCTGATCCCTGACTCCCGACTCACGCGGCGGGCCCCACTTCCTTCGCTTCCAGCAATTCGACCTTTTCTCCACGGCCGACCGCGTATTTGAATCCCGTTTTCTCGGTGCAGGCCGCGCCGATGTTCCCCTTGGGATCGAGGGCGAGGAACGCGACACGCGACGGATGAACGCCGCGCCGACCGGCCGCGGCGTTCGCTCGCTTGCAGGCCAGTTCGCATGCCTCCTGCGGCGATTTCCCCGCACGCATCTGCTCCACAATAAATAGACTCCCGCCGATACGGATGATTTCTTCCCCCACCCCCGTTCCCCCGGCTGCGCCGGCCTCGTCATCCACGTAAAGCCCCGCCCCGATGATGGGCGAATCGCCCACGCGGCCAGGCAACTTGTACGCCAACCCACTTGTGGTGCAAACGCCGCCCAGATGTCCCTTCTTGTCGAGCGAAAGGACTGTGACCGTATCGTGGTTAAATTCGCTGACGGTGATGTCGGAAGCACCATCCGTGGAAGTGGGGGCGGGCGCTGGCTCGCCCTTCTTGTCTTTCTTCTGGCGATCCGGGTGCTTTTCCAGCCATTCCTTGATGCTCTCGGCGGTGTATGGCACTTCCAGCGGAAAACCTTGCTGGAGCGCAAACCACTTCGCGGCCTCGCCGACAAGCAGAACGTGTGGTGTTTTCTCCATGACGCGACGAGCCAGGGCGGCCGGGTGGCGGATGTGCTCCACGCAGGCCACTCCCCCACAAGCGAGTGTACGGCCATCCATCAGACAGGCATCGAGCGTGAGCCGACCGATGCGATCCGGCAAGCTGCCAAAGCCAACCGAATTGCGGATACTCGTGTCGTCTTCTACGGCCTGGGCGCCGGCAAGGGCCGCATCCAGCGCGGGCTCGCCTTTGGTGAGAAGCTTGAGGGCGGTTTCTGCCGCCAGTTTGCCAAAGGGCCAGGTCGCAATGGTAATGGGGTCGGCCATATTTCGTAATGAGGGGTGGAGGAGCCGAACACATCAAATGAGAACGGGGCCTGTCGAATTCTCATTTAGTGAACAGAGAACGGGCCTGCCGAGATCTCATTTACCAAACTGATCACGCCAGCCAAATACTAAGCGCGTAACCCAAAACGCCCAAGACAAAACGCGACGAGCCTCCGGGATCAACCGAAGGCTCGTCGCGTTAGGAAATTCGACCTTGATGCGAACGAGATTTCAACAATCCCGGGCTAGTCCATGCCGCGGGCTCGCGGAGGAAGGACGCGGATGAGGGTCAACGGTTAAGACACCGTTGGATTGGCCTGTCCGTCAGTCCGTTGCTGCTGTTGATTCAGCGGGAGCAACTCCTGGCGGTAAATCGGTACATCGCGCGGGGCCTCGATCCCAAGCCGAATTTTGCCGCGGTCAATGTCCACAACAGTAATACAGATGTTGTCGCCGATGAAAATCTTCTCGCCTAATTTACGGCTTAGAACGAGCATGGTCGCTTCCCTCCGTTGTGCGTCACTCGTCCGCGAAACGTTTCTCAATTCTACGCCACGATTGCGTTTGGGGTTGTGGCGACGTATCAAATCGAGTCTTGACGGACGCGAAACCGGGCGCAAGGTCGGAATAATGAGTGCGACAGACACCAGATAGGAATCCATCCGCCCCAACTCCGTTCCCAGAACAGAATTGCGCTCAGTTCCTTCACGACACTTTCACGCATGGGCTGGGTTCGCGCTGGCCAAGGTCCGGACAGTTGGCAAAGTCCTCCCAACCCAACCGCGAACGGACACGTTGAACCTGGGACGGAGTGACCACGGAATGTCACTCACTCCATTGCGACTTCTGCAATCTTTTGCCCAACAAAACAATCAGTTTCGTTTGCCAAGTCCGCCAAAATTCGCCAAAGCGCACCAAATCGCGAGTTGGGCATTTGACTTGATGTTCTTGGATTTTTGTATACTATGAAAAATAGATGATGATTGTGAGATGATTAGGATGCCTAGCGTCGGAGGGATGGTGCCAAGGCCACCTCAAGATTTGCCAAAATCATCTGGGCAGCGCCCCGACCGCGCGTGATGGCTGCGAGGGGTCGGAGGTGCCGGAATTTCCTTGCGAACCACCGGCGAGGGGCCTATACACCCACATTTCCACGTGCCGATACATTTGCCGTGCAAGGAGGCACTGACATGCTCCGTTCTTTCGCGCTTTCGCTTGCCGCGCTGACGGTCCCCTTGTTCGCTGGGGCGCAACCGCCCGCCAATCCGAATCCCCTTGCCGCGACCGTCAACGGTGAGACGATCGCACTGGCGGATGTGGACGCGCTGCTGAAACACACGCTTCCAGACACTCCCCTCAATGCCACCCAACAGCGGCGGATGCGGCTCGAAGTGCTCTCCGACATGATCGACGATGTCCTTGTGCGGCAATTTCTTCGCAAAAACGGGCCCAAGGTCGATCCGGCGGAGATCGACGCGCAACTCAAGGCATTCGGCGAGAAACTGAAGATGGAAGGCAAAACACTCGCGGATTTCTACAAGAAAACTGGCCAAACGGAAGCACAGGTGCGCGAAGCGTGGATCACCGAGATGCAACTGACGGGCTACGTCAAGAGCATCGTCACCAAGGAGCAACTCCGGGCCTACTTCAACGCGAACAAGGACTACTTCGACCAGGTTCAAGTGAAGGTGCGGCAGATCGTCCTTCGCGTGAACAAGAATACCCCTCCCGCCGAGCGAACCGCCGCGAAAGAGCGGCTGGAGACGATCCGCGCCGCCATCGCGGCGGGTCAACTCGACTTCGCGACCGCGGCCAAGAAGTATTCGCAATGCCCCACGGCTTCGACCGGCGGTGAACTGGGTTACATCTTCCGCAAAGGTGGGCTTGCGGATGAAAGCGTCGCGAAAGCCGCGTTCGCTCTCAAGATGGGTGAGCTGAGCGGCATTGTGGAAACCGAGTTCGGCATCCATATTCTGCAAGTCACCGACCGCAAGGCGGGCACGCCCAGTAAATTTGAGGACTGCGTGACCGAGGTCCTCGACGCCTATTCCGATGACTTCCGCACTGAACTGACGGCGAAACTCAGGAAACAGGCGCAGATTCAAATTACGGTGCCCTAACTTAACGGCACCCAGCAGGCGGTCGGGTTCGCCCGAAACATTGTGACACTTTTCACTTGCCCGCTCTGTGGGCAATCGGTTAAGGTAAACACACACGATTCACATGCGGGGGAGGTGGCCATGCCCGCTAATCTTTTCGACCTGAGCGGGCGTGTTGCGCTCGTGACCGGTGGGAATAAGGGGCTGGGCAAGGCGATGGCCCGCGGGCTGGCCGAAGCCGGCGCGGATGTTGTCATCGCCAGCCGCCATGAAGAGGAACTCAAAAGCGCCCTCGAGGAGATTCTGGCCGGCACTGGACGCCGCGGAGCGTATCGCGTTGCGGATGTTTCCGTCAGGGATGATGTCAAAAAGCTCGCCCATTTCGCGTTAGAGAAGATGGGGCGGATCGACATCCTCGTCAACAACGCGGGGATGAACGCCCCCCAAGCCATCGATGCCATCACGGATGAAACCTGGGATCGTGTCTTGGAAGTGAACCTGAGTTCGGTGATGGCGTTAACCCGCGAGCTGGTGCCGCAGATGAAGGAGCGGCGATGGGGGCGGGTCGTGCATATTTCATCGGTCATGGGCCAAGTTTCCAAGGAGAAACGAAACGTCTACTCCGCAACGAAAGCAGCCCTGATCGGCTTGGCCCGCGCGAATGCCCTCGACTTGGGTCCGTTTGGCATCACGGTGAACTGCATTGCGCCGGGGCCGTTTTTGACGGACATGCCGATGTCGGTGCTGTCGGATGCCGAAAAACAAGTGTTCGCGGATCGCACCGCGCTGGGCCGCTGGGCACAGCCCCGCGAGCTGGTCGGCCCAATCCTCATGCTGTGCAGCGAAGCCGGCAGTTACGTCACCGGCCAAACGATTTTTGTGGATGGGGGGTATTTGGCTCGCTGACTCGTTGGTGAAACCGCCGTCAATCTCAGTGAATGACCAGTAGCCCACGACGAAAGGTCACGGGTGAATGGGACAACTGGCTTGATTTGGTCACCCTGTGTGAGCTAGAATTCTGTTTGAACGTTCACGCGGTCTTGCTTGATTTCGCTGCCGATATGATTTGCCTCGCAGAAGGTGATGGTCATGAACGCCTGTCCTGCCATGCCGACTTACGCCGATCCGCTCCTCAAAAAGAGCGTTCATCACGAGTGCATCGAAGAAGAGAACAAACACAAGTGGATCGCGAGTGAGAAAGCCGGTTACGATCTCGGTGAGTCATCCGTTCGGCAGTGGGTGAAAGAACACTGGCGGGGTTATCTGCGAGCGAGGTGGGTTGAGCATCTTCAAGGCAAGTGTTTCTGGATCGAACTGGACCGTGGCGACTTCGGTCTTCTCCAAAAGAAGTTCCAGGCACAACGGGAATTGCTCGATCTGATTCTGAATCAACTCGCCGCCGGCAAAGAAAATCTGGACGTTCTCGACTGGGCAGTCGCCAATAACATTTCGACCGATTCGGTCCACGAAATCCTCGAAGCCCTCGACGTCAATAGCCGCCGGCTCGCACATCGCTTCGACTGCTCGTCTCAACCCATTATTTTCACCACCTGACCATTCCTCCTCACCGTGCAGCGGGTTCACCCGCGGCATACAAGCTCAACTACTTCATGGTTCTTCGTCGACTCCGCTGCTTGAGAGCGAGGTCGGCTGCGCATTGACGTCTTTACGGGTCCGCGCAACGGGTGAGGACGGAAGAGCGGCGGAATTGCCACTCGAAGTCGCGGGCGTGGCCACAGGTGCAGTTGGGGCGGGCTTCTCCTTCAGGGTGGGTTGAATGCTCGCCCCGGGCTGTGGTTGGGCGTTGCGCGGCGGAGCATTGGTGAGCAACACAGCCGCGACAATTACGCCCAACACACCAGCCAGCATTCCCAATTTCGCGTCGTTAGTCATGAGTGCCTTTCCATCGGGCGTGCCTGTCGATTTGGGCACACCCTTCCACATGGAGCGGTCGTGAAGCACGGCTTTGCGGGCGCCGGCGGTCTGCCGGTCCTGCCGGAATGTCGGCCTGCCGACATTCCGGCGACTGGCGCGTTCCAATTGCGTGTCTCAACACCACTATTCCCGACATTTCTCAGTACGGAAGGTTGACTTCAACCCATTTGCGGGAAACGCTCATCGCGCTGCCGTGGCGCGCTGCGCATCGAGCGCTGACCCTACACCCGGCACAGTTTCCCCTACCGGAGCGCACGAATGGACTGGTTTCCCGTCGCGGTCGCAATTCTGGCCGTGATCGCGGCTATCGTGCTGGTCGTGAAGGGCTGGGACGTGCGCTTGGTGCTGCTCTCGGCAGCATTGGTAATCGCGACTGCCAGTGGAAACGTGCCCGCGGTCGTACGCGAGTTCCTGGCGACGTTCTCCAACGAGAAATTCGTCGTTCCGATTTGCTCGGCGATGGGCTTCGCCTACGTCCTGAAGCACACCGGCTGCGACCAGCATCTCGTGCTGCTGTTGGTGAAGCCGCTACGGTACGTTCGCGTATTGCTGGTTCCCGGCGTGGTCGTTGTTGCGTTTCTGGTGAACATCCCGCTCATCAGTCAGACCAGCACCGCTGTGTGTCTGGGCGCGGTGGTCGTGCCGCTGATGCGAGCAGCGGGTTACTCGATGGCGACCATCGGCGCCTGCCTGTTGCTCGGCGCATCGGTGGGTGGAGAACTCCTCAATCCCGGCGCACCCGAACTCCTCACCGTGTTTAACAAGACGAATGTTTCGCCTACCGTGCAGGCCGTGGAGTACTTGCGCCCGCTCGTGTTCACACAACTGGCTATCACCACGGCGATTATCTGGGCGATGAGCGCGTGGTGGGAACGGAAGACTTCGGAAGCCGAACCAACAAGCGAATCGGGAGTGGTCGCGACGGGATGTCCGTCTCCGCGCATCAACGTGCTGAAATCGCTCGTCCCGCTCGTTCCCCTCGCGCTCTTGTTTGCGACCGGCTTGCCGGAGCAGTACCGAATCTTCGACGTGCCGGATCAGTGGGTCATTGCACGCAAAGCGGATGGAACTCGCGATCCGGCGTACAACAGCCGGCTCATCGGGTTGGCGATGCTTGTGGGTGTGCTGGTTGCCGCGCTCGCGGCTCCGAATAAAGCCTGCGATTGTGTGAAGGAGTTCTTCTCGGGCGCTGGTTACGGTTTCGCCAATGTGGTGAGCCTGATTGTCACAGCGACGTGCTTCGGCAAGGCGATTGAAAGCGCCGGGCTGGCGAACTTGCTCGGCAAACTGATCAAGCAATCTCCCGGACTGATGCAGCCACTGGCGGCATTCGTGCCACTGTCATTCGCTGCCGTCAGCGGATCCGGAATGGCGAGTACGCAAAGCCTTTACGGCTTCTTTCACGAGCCGGCACTGGCATTGGATTTCGATCCTGTTTCTGTCGGTGCGCTGGTCTCGCTGGGCAGCGCAGCGGGGCGAACGATGTCGCCGGTTGCGGCTGTGACGTTGATGTGTGCCCTGCTGACGGGTACGAATCCGTTCACTTTGGCCAAGCGCGTGGCGGTGCCATTGCTCGTCGGGGTCGTCGCCGTGGTGAGTTTGCGACTAGCGGGGGTGTTGTGATGGCGAATCCGTCTTGACACCGTGCGGTTCTGCATGCGACACAAGTAGACCCCACGATTGCCGGCCCCGGAGAACGCACAGATGCGAATCTGTCTCTACGAAGATCGCCACGTTGCGGACCTCTCTCCATTGACTCTGACGCGGTCCGCTTCCGACCTGCTGTGTGGGCTGACCACGCTTGGCGCAAAGCAAATTCGGTATTTCGGCGCGGATGTGGTGGGTTATCTGTGCCGACCGGCGCTGGCGGAATGGCTGCGTGCCCGCGAACCGGGCACGCCGGTGAACGATCCCGCCTGGCTTCGCAGCGCCGCCACTATTCTCGTGAACACACGCTGGCTGCCGCCGCGTTCGCCGCGGGCGCACGCTTACAACCTGTTCGCGGAAGGGCCGTTCATTGCGACCGCTGGCGGTGAAATCGCCTTTGCGTTTCTTGACTCACAGCGACTTCAAGTTATTGCGCCAACCACGGTTAATGACTGCCTGCACGACTGGGCCCAGACGCTTCCCCGCCGCGAGGTTGGCGGGACCGTCATCGACCGTGTGTGGACGTTGCTCGAGCACAACGGCGAAGAACTGGCCCATGATTTCGACTGCGTGTGCGACCCGACCGAGGCGGGCTATCACCCAACCGGCTTCGCTCTCGTCGGTCACGCCGACCGGCTGTTCGTTCACCCGTCGGCCCGAGTTGATCCGCTCGTTGTCGCCGATACCACACGCGGTCCGGTCGTTATTGAAAACGATGCAGTCATCACCGCCTTCACACGGCTGGAAGGCCCGTGCAGTATCGGAGCGCACACCCACGTGTTATCCGCGAAGATCCGCGGGGGTACCAGCATCGGTCCTCACTGCCGCATTGGCGGCGAGGTTGAATGCAGCATCGTGCTGGGCTATACGAACAAGTATCACGATGGGTTTTTGGGGCACAGTTACCTGGGCGAGTGGGTGAATCTGGCCGCGGGCACTATCACCGGCGACCTGCGGTTCGACTATCAACCTGTCTCCATCCCAATGGATGGCGAAGAAGTCTCCACCGGTCAGATGAAACTCGGCAGCCTGATTGGTGACCACGCCAAGACGGGATTGGGCGTGCTGCTCAACTGCGGAACGACTCTCGGGGCGTTCGCGCAAGTTCTCCCCACCGGGACATTTGCGCCGCGAGTTGTCCCGTCCTTTCATCGCGCCGGAGCCGATGGCATCAAAGAACTGGATGTGAATCGCTTGCTGGCAACGGCGGGTGTGGTGATGCGCCGGCGCGGGCGTGAATTGACGCCGCAGTTGGAAGCCATCTACGGCGGGCTCGCGGGTATCCGCACGATGGAAACAGTCCCCTCTACCCCAGCGACGCTACCTCTGCGGAAGAGTGCGTAGGCGGAGTGTAAGGCGAACGGCTATTTCTTGTCTGCGAGTTTGCCCGTTGTGCCGGCGACGCTGGCTCGCGTGGCACGGATGCGTTCGAGGAGATTCTGTTTGGCGATGGCGGCGGGATCGAGCGGGACGTTAGAACCCGGTGGCGGCGTTACGGTCACCGTCGGTTTGGTCTCGTCTCCCTGTTCCTTCTGTTCATTGGCCGATAGCCGGTCCTCGGCGTCCACGAATCCCGTTTCGCCATACATCAGCTTCAATTCGCTCAGCCGCACCACACGTTCGAGGCGGATGTACGCGATCTCCTCATAGGGGACGAAGAATGCACGTCCTTCGTCCGTCGTGCCGCCTTCGCGGCCACGGAAGACGAGATACATTGGCTCGAACCGCACGACCACATCCACCGACAGCGTGAACTGGTTGCGAAGAACCAAGTTCACCTGTGGGTGGTACGTTTCTGGAATTTTCTTGAACAGATCGACGCACTCTTCGCGACGCACGACGACTCCTTAGCCAGTTGGGTGTGTTCGTCGATTTTGGCGGGAAGACTGGGGCGGGAGTTGTGTTCTGGGAAAGCCCGAAATACAGGAACACAACTCCGCCCAAGTCTCCGACGCCAAATTCTCCAAACACACCCCAGTCAATTTCGCACGAGTTCCAATGACACTGGAGGGCGCGTCAGGCGGCGGTAGAGCCACACTTGCGCGATGGCCGCCACAACACCTCCACAGGCACACACCCACCGCCAGTTCATCCAACCCAGCAGCACTTCCAGTGGCGATTTCGCCTGGACTGGCGCGTTGATGCCGAGTTCGGACGCGTTCGCCTGCGCGAGGACGCGGGCCGAGGCCATGTCCTCAAATATGCTCAGAACGAGCGCCAGTATCGCGGTGGTGAGTAATGCCCCCACGAGCAGCACCAGTGGCGAGCGAGCCGCCGACCATGCATCGCGTTTGTACGGTTGAAGCTGGAAACCATCGCCCAGACGCCGCCAGAGCTTCATGAAGAACGCATCCGCCGCTTCCGAAGTGGTAAACGCCACGGTCAGGCGGCTGGTTTCAAGGCCATTCTTGACGTATTCAATTATGAGAGAGTTCGTCAGCAGGTCGAGCTTCAGTTGGCGCACGGCGATGAGATCAACCACGACCGCCAGCGGGCCAAGGAGCTCGTCGAGATTTTGCCCGGCTTCAACTGCGGTCACGAGATCGGGCGTTGGCGTTCCGGCCAGCGGAGTTACGTGCAACCGCTCGAACGTGAGGACGACGAGCGAATGCGACTTCAGCTCCGGATGCAACCAAATCCGGCGGCGAGTGGCACCGGGAAGAGTGGTTTCGAGTGAACTGGCGTCCACGACTGGCATAAGGCTGAGTCGAGGGGAACGAACAGGGCCACGGACGTGCCCCACCCATAACGGGTAGCACGGAGAAGCGATGTGGTCAAATTCAGGGTCAGCAGTCGAAAGTCATAAAGTCGAAGATCGAAAGACATCCGTTTTGGTGTCTTTCGACCTTCGACTTTGTGACTTTCGATTCCTGACCCCTGATTCCGTGACTGATCAGTAGTCGAACGTGCTCTCGCCGATGCCGATATTCAGCTTCAAATCGCTGAAACTATACGCTTCGAACAGGTCGCCGCCGGTCGTTCCGCCGGACTTCGGTTCGCTGTAGGCTTCGTAACGCAGGGGCAATTTCGACACCTTGTCCACGTAGACGACCATCCGGTAGGCGTAACGGAATGCGTGCGGTCGGCGTGTGAAGATTTCGTATCGGGTCACGTTGCGACCGGCGAACTGGTAGTCGGCGGTGTACACTTCGACCGGGTTGTTGAGGGTCTTCTCCCGAGCCACAGCGGCCGCGACACGGTCGATCATGGCGGACATCGTCCAGTCACTGACTGGGTGACGGTTGGCGGCGAGGAACTTATCGTCGTCGAGATTGAGTGTGCGGAAGCCCTTCACCCCATCTGCGGTGGGTGCGTGGTAGCGCATCCTCGTATTCTTGTGTGAGCCAGAATAGGCGATTTCCATGCCGGCCGCACTGGTGGGTTGTACGAATCGCACGTAAACGCCAATCGGGCTGGAACGAACTTTCATCTCCGCGACTTGCTCGGCGGAAAGCTTGCCTTTGATCATTTCCTGGCGAGTGAAGGTGCAAGTGTAGTCGCGTGCCTTGCCCACTGCAGTGCGGGTGTCGGACAGCATCGTAACGAGCAGATCGGCAGCTTTTGGCGGCGGCGTTTGGATCGTTTCGATTGAGTTGGTCGTGGATTTGCCCAGGTCTGCTCCGTACGATTGCGTTCTGGGCGGTTGGGCAAGAACCCCGCTCGCGAGCAAGCCCGCGCACGCCATCGCTACCCACGTCTTCTTCTGCATGGTTCGCTCCCCCGAATAGTAGTCCCGCACTTTGACGCGGCACATAGCAACTGCCCCGCACCAGGGGAAGAGAAATTCCGGGGAATCAAGTCGAAGCAAGTGGAGCCGAGATAACCCAGGCTGCGCGTCTTGCGAATCCAGGCGGAAAACAGATGCGATACTGTCAATATCCACAAAATGCCCAACCAAAGCGGACTCTGGAAGTCCGCGCGATCGCGTAAGATGAGGGGAGCCATACCGTATGTTGCCGGGGAGCGTATGTCCATACAGATCGTGACCATCGTATCGGAGCCGTTCGCCGAGAATTCCTACCTCGTCTGCAAGGACAGGAGCCGCGAAGCATTCGTGATCGACCCGGGATTTCAGCCGGAATTGATTCGCGAAGCGATCGACGAACACGATCTTATTCTTGTGGCGATAGTCTGCACGCATGGCCATTGCGACCATATCGCCGGTAACGCCGCGCTCAAACAGGCTTATCCCGATGTCCCGATCATCATTGGCGCGGGTGACGCCGATATGCTCACCGACCCGATGAAGAACCTGAGCGCACTCTACGGCTTCGACGTGGTGAGTCCGCCGGCCGACCGTCTGGTGAAGGAAGGTGAGTCGCTCACCGTCGCGGGCGTCACAATGGACGTGTTCGACATACCGGGGCATTCGCCTGGCCACGTTGTCTATATTCTCCGCGACACGCACCCGACGCTCGTGCTGGGCGGCGACGTCCTCTTTCGCGGGAGCGTGGGCCGCACGGACTTCCCCAGCGGCAGCTTCGACCAACTGGAACAGAATATCCACCGCGTACTGTGGCCGTTGCCGGACGACACCGTCGTTTATCCCGGCCACGGACCCGTGACAACCACCGGCCACGAAAAACACACCAACCCATTCCTGGCGGATTAAGTAAGTAGTAGGCACACTCCGTGTGCCTACTACTTTGAAAACAACGACGATGATGTCCGACAACGATCGGTTGAACCTGCTGCTCGACCTCCGGCGATATGCCGACGCGGAGAAGGCCGCGCGTGAGGCGATTGGCCGAAACCCGAATTGGGCCTCCGCGTATACGCATCTTGCCCGTGCTTTAATGGGTCAGAACAAGAAAGACGCCATCGACGCGGCGCGCGAGGGCGTCCGCAAAGCGCCAAACGACGCGTGGGCAATGGGTACGCTGGCGTGTGCCCTCAATTGGTTCGGCCAGTATAAGGAGGCGCTTGAACCCGCCGAGCAGGCGGTGAAACTCGACCCGCGTTACGCCTGGGCATACGCCATGCTCGCGAACGTGTTGTACAACTTGAACCGCTTCAAGGAAGCCCGAACAAAAGCATTGGAGGGATTGGGTTTCGATCCACTCAACGAGAGCCTGTTTCGCTGGAAGGGGTGGGCTGAGCACAAAATGGGCGAGCAACCCGAAGCACTCCGCACGGCCGAGGAAGGACTAAAACATCACCCCAACTCCCACCTGATTCTGAATCTCATCGGCTGTATCAAGTGGACGCAGGCCGAGAAGACCTGGGGACGCAAGCGGCTTCGCTTTCACCGTGAAGCGGATACTATCATTCGCGAATCAATCCGTCTCGATCCAACGCAGCAGGCTTACCACGATAACCTTCGTGGCAACGCCGTATCGTGTCGATTGGCCATCGTCACGCCGCTCATGGTGGCGCTGTGCCTGGTACTGTGCGTCATTCCCGTAACTCTCCTCGCATTGACCGTCGTCCACGACATTCACGCGGGCACAGGAGGTGTCGCGATGGTCTTCTCACTGGTGATCGTTCTCGCGGTGGGCGCGTTCGCGACGAGCAACCAGTGCGCATTGCACTTTTCCCTGGATCGCTTTCGTGTACCAACGGTTCCGCTGACTGCACGAGAACGTCTCCTCGCCAGGCTCGAACTGTGTGGCTACGGTGTGTTGATGCTCGTGCCGTATATCGTGCTGCTCTTTGCGCTGAGGTAGTTGGTGTTCGTGCCCCGTATTTTGCACTGCGGCGCGTCGCGAGCCGACGATCGAAAGTGTGCTTTGCGGGCGGGCGTGAATGTATCGTTGGGCGGAACGAGCTGGGTAACCTCACGTCGGCTTTCCTGACACTCCTTTCACCCAATAGGATGGCCAGTTTGACTCATTCATTTACATGTCGTACGGTTGGTTCGTCACACGCGCCAAAATCGGCAATTGGAACCCGCGGCGAGCCGGAATGTCGGTTTCCAACTGGGTTTCATAGCCGTTGCGGAGACTCGTGGCCTGTCGCGGTGAAACGCTGCTTCAAGGCCGCTCGAATTCGTCTGCCACCATAACCTGACTGGTGGTCCGGCACGTATCGAGCAGGAGTTCGATTCACTGAGGAATGGGAGGTTTCGCCCGTGCCCGTTCAAAATCCCACCAAAACCTCTCGATTGTCGGTCGGCCGCTATCAACTGGCGGGTCGAGCTGGGACGGGGATCGCGGAGGCGTACCGCGCCCGCGATCCCGACACGAACAATCTTGTCACGGTTTTTCTATTCCCGGACGAATTTACCGACCCCACGCGCCGACCGGATCGGCTCAGCGCGATGCTGGATATTGTCGCGCCGTTGGAACATCCCAACATCCTCCGCGTCCTCGACGCGGGTCGCGACGACAAGTCCGGGTATGTCGTATCGGAGTGGGCCGAGGGGACGACTCTGGCCCGTATGATTGAAGTCCATTCCCGATTGCCGGAAGGAAACGTGATCCGCTTCCTGGCACAGGTGGGCCAGGCGATGGATTTCACTCGGCAAGGCAAGATGGCGCTGTGCCGGGTGGCTCCGACGAATGTGCTGATCCGAAACGACGGCGTGGCGAAGGTGATTCCGTTCGAACTGCCCGGCGAGACGGCCACTCCACCGTTGCCGATCGCGGGCATCGTGAAGCCCGAATTCGCCTCGAAATTGGGGACCGAACGTGCGAACGGCAAGCCGGTGCCCTTCCCCGAACTGATCTTCTCGCTGGGCACCACGCTGCACGAAGCGCTCACGGGGCAAGTGTGGGTGCGGCCCGACCCAACACCGCCGAGGCGGCGGAGTCGGACCGTTCCATCGCGTCCCGCCGGTCTCACGGAACGGGCAGAACGTGCGATCCGCCAAGCGACCGATCTCGACCCATCGAAGCGTCCGCTGTCGTGCGCGGACTTCCTGAAACTGTTGCGAAGTCGGCCGCTCTCGGCGGGAACGCCGAAATCGGACGTGCGCCCGCCGTCGGTGGCGACGGAGAATCGGCGCGGATCCGTCCGCTATGCACTGGGTATGGGCGCCAACTGCCAGATTTACTCGTCGGTGTTTGAAAATGGGCCGCCCTCGTCGGAGGTGTGGCCACTCGTGGTACAGGATGTGTCGGTGACTGGGATTGGCCTGTTGCTGGCACGACGTTGCGAGCCGGGCACGGAACTGTGGGTGGAACTGTTAAGCGGGTCGGACCGCAGAGCGTGTAGCTTACCGGTGAGAGTCGTCCGCGTGCGAAAGGATCAGTACGGCCACTGGATGCACGGCTGCACGTTCCTGACGCCGCTGGCCGAAGAGGAATTGAATACGCTGCTCAACTGCATGGGCCGAGCAGAAACTGTGTGAGGGTAATCTCATCCGTGAACTGGAGGGCCCGCAGGGGCAAAGAGCGGAACGAGACGTGTTTCGAGTTCCGTGAGAAAGCCCGCGAGTCCGTTGTTCGCACCGCGTTCTTTCAGCTTGGCAATCGGAAGCGTCGTTAAACACCGCATCTCACGTTCGCGGTTGTCACACAGTTTCGATAGCACCCGCTTCGCACTCCGCTTGTCGTGTTTCTCATCGTGCTTCGCAGTCAATTCTTCTGATCGGGTAAGGACATTGAAGCCGACTTCGGAACCGAGTTCGGAGAGCAAGTCTCGCTCTCCATCGTTCTCGGGCTCAAACCCGCAGATGTGCCAGCACTCGCGCTTTGTGTGTGCCAACCCGACGATGATGGGTAGCGCTTCACGAGCGTAATCGCGGGCTTGAATCAATCCTTTCAGCCGATCCAAATCCGTATCCGAGTCGGGAACCAGAATGATCGCATCAACGCGATCCGGCGCAACCGCCAAAACACGAATTGCACGCAGTGCATTCTGGGAATAGGGATGCAGCGGAGGCACATCGCGAAAGCGGATGACTAACTTGAGGTCGTCCGCGTGCTGCCTGAGAGCTGTCCATTCGAGATGTGTCTCGCTGCGACGAAAACCACGCCACTCGACGTAATCACCCATCGCCTCCGGTTCGATCCAGTGGGCGGCCTCGCGGATGACCCGTTCCGCGAGCGTAGTGATGGTAATGCAATCCGCAGGGGCTTCGCAGACGACGGCGACGGAAACCGTCATGACACCGGCTGAGGCTTGTGTGTCTTCGTCAGCCAGTCTTCGTAAAAGGTCGTCCAGAACTCACCCGGCGACATCGACTCCTTCCACCGCTCAAAGTCGGGGTGATCCGTCAGCGGTTTGCAGATGGCAGAGCCATCGTCTTGAATCGCCATGACTCGGACCTCATTCGGTTTCAATTTGTCAAGGATATATGGCGAGTGTGAGGTTGCGATAATCTGAAGATCAGGAAGTTGATCGAGAAGCGCACGTAGTGACTCAACAAGTTTGAGTTGCGCTTTAGGATGGAGTGCACGATCCAGATCATCCAACAAGAGTACGTCCGGCGACGCTGGACCGAGAATGGCTGCGAGAAAACCGATAGTCAGTAAGGTGCCTTCGCTTGCCGACGAAGCACGAATGCCTTTCGCGTTGGTTGTGTCCAAGAGCAGAACCTCTCCGAGTTGACCACGGTTCATGACCACCTCCCGATCAAACCGGAGCGCGGTTACTCCATGAACAATTGCCTGAAGATTCCGAGTAATTGCGTCGAATCTCTCCGGTTGGTTCAACCGGAGGTAGGCAAGCGATGATGCTAACCCCTCCCCATCGGGTCGCATCCGCACGGAATCAGCGGTTGGGACAGAGGGACTGGCCAATGTGCTGGGGTTCAATCGCAGCAGTTCGGTCGTCGGAATCGCTCTTCTCTGAGGACTGCTCGATTCTGAAGATTCGGGCAAACCATTACCCGGAAACGCAGCGTTCACCGGGGGGGTTGGGTGGTTGAATACTCCGGGCAATTCAACAGTCTTTGGTCCGGGTTGATTACCAGGGCGCAACCGCGATGTTTGATCGAGTTGGAGTTTCCAACTTGGCGTGCGCGGGGAGGCGTCCCTGCGGAGGGGTTCCACGACTGCGACAACTCGGTCTTTTGAAGGTGTGCTAGTTTCCAGTTCGAGACGCAGGCTTCGTCGTGGTTGGACGAGGTAATCCAGAGAAAACTCATTGGCGAAAATTCCTTCTGGGGGAAAACCAGACGCGAGTAAGCTCAAGATGTGAATCCCCTGTAGCACACTCGTCTTCCCGCTTCCGTTCGGGCCGACGAGCACCGTGAGCCGCGAGTCGAAGGTGATTTCCACGTCGCGGAGTGCCTTGAAGTTCTGAAACTTCGCCCGGTGAATCATCGCTCGCTCCAAAAACCACAACTGACCTTCCGTACTCTAGTCTGATAGCGTTACGCTACCAGTTATTTCGCCGTCCATCCACCGGAGATCCCCCGATGGCCGCCAAGTTTCAACTTGTCAGTGAGTACGCGCCGGCTGGCGATCAGCCCAAGGCCATCGAAGCACTCACGAAGGGATTCACCGGCGGTAAGAACATCCAGGTGCTGCTCGGTGCAACGGGCACTGGGAAAACATTCTCCGCCTCGAACGTCATCGCCAATCTTCAGAAGCCCACCCTCGTTCTCGCACACAACAAGACGCTGGCCGCGCAGCTCTTCAAGGAGTTTCGAGGATTCTTCCCACACAATGCGGTGCATTACTTCGTCAGCTACTACGACTACTACCAGCCCGAAGCCTACATCCCGCAACGCGACATCTACATCGAAAAAGATTCCTCTATCAACGAGAACATCGATCGTCTCCGCCTCGCCGCGACCTCGGCGCTCGTCAGCCGCGAAGATGTGATTATCGTCGCCAGCGTGTCGTGCATTTACGGCTTGGGTTCACCGTCCGACTACAAGCGAATGATGGTCTACATCAAGAAGGGCGAGACCATCGACCGCGACAACATGCTGCTCCGGCTCATCGACATCCAGTACAAGCGGAACGATATTGCCTTCGAGCGGGGCACGGTACGGGTTCGGGGCGACACCATTGATGTGTGGCCCGCATCCGAAGAGTTTGCGTATCGCATCGAGTTGTTCGGCGATGACGTCGATGCACTCTCCGTGATTCATCCGCTCACTGGCGAGACCATCAAGCCGCTCGACGATCTTTACATCTACCCCGCGAAGCACTTCGTCACGCCCGAAGATCGCGTTCGTGCGGCGATTAAAGGAATTGAAGAGGAACTGAATCAACGTCTGGAGCAATTCAAGACGGAGGGGAAGTTGCTCGAAATGGAGCGGCTCAAAGCGCGCACGCGCTACGACCTCGATATGCTCCGCGAAGTCGGCTACTGCTCCGGCATCGAGAACTACGCTCGGTGGTTCAGCGGCCGGGCGCCGGGCGAACCGCCGTACACGCTGATCGACTTCTTCCCGGAAGATTTCCTGCTCGTGGTCGATGAATCGCACGTCACGCTGCCGCAAGTGCGCGGAATGTACTTCGGCGACCGCAGCCGCAAGGAAACGCTCGTCGAGCACGGCTTCCGACTCCCCTCGGCACTGGATAACCGACCGCTGAAGTTCGAGGAATTCGAAAAGCGAATGAAGACGTGTTTGTGTCTCTCGGCCACTCCCGGCCCATACGAACTGGAGAAAACCGGCGGCGAAGTGATCGAGCAAGTGATCCGGCCAACGGGGTTGGTCGATCCGGTCATTCACATCAAGCCCGCCCGCGGACAGGTGAAGGATCTGGAAGCGGAAGTTCGTGTCCGCGCGGGGAAGCAGGAACGAACGCTTGTCACCGTGCTCACGAAGCGTATGGCCGAAGACCTGACGACGTACTTTCGCGACGCCGGCCTGCGGTGCAAGTGGTTGCACTCCGAACTCGACGCCATCGAACGCATCCAGGTCCTCCGCGAGTTACGCGAAGGTGCATTTGATGTGCTCGTCGGCGTGAACCTGCTTCGCGAAGGTCTGGACTTACCCGAAGTGTCGCTCGTCGCGATTCTCGACGCCGACAAGGAGGGCTTCCTGCGTTCCGAGAAGTCGCTGATTCAGACGATGGGCCGTGCCGCGCGGAATGTGAACGCCGAGGTGATTCTGTACGCGGACACTGTGACCGAATCGATGAACCGGGCGGTGACGGAAACGAACCGTCGGCGGGACATTCAATTGAAGTACAACGCGGAGCACGGCATCACGCCCAAGACCGTGAAGACGGCCATCAAGAACGCGATCGAGGAGGAAATCGAAGCGCATCAACTCGCGCAAGCTGCTGCCACCGGCAGCACCGCCGCGGCCGAGGATTACGTCACGCTCGAATATGTCCAGAAACTGTACGAAGAGATGCTCGAAGCCGCGAAACTGCTCGACTTCGAGCGTGCGCAAGCTCTTCGCGACCAGATTGTGAAGCTGGAAGCCGAACTGAAGAAGAAGCACGGCGACGCCGCGCCGCCCAGCGTGTTCAGCAACAAGACCGTGCCGGTCAGTCAGCCAGTCAGCGCGAAGAAGAAAGCGAAGTGGAAGAAGGCGTGAGAACGCTTTATTGACCGGCTTTGGCAAGCGAGTGTATGGTGAACAGGGAGTATTGAGTCCTGCCGTTCAACAATCACCTTCCGGGTGAAGTCAGCCATGAGTCCTCAAGCCAGCGCCGAACTGGTGGCCGCAGTGAACGCGGCCAACGGCCAACCGATTCGAGTCGCCGACCCCGATTCAAACCGGGTCTACGTCGTTCAGTGTGTAGAGGTTGAATCGAAAGAACCCGAACCACCTGGGCCAGTGGAGACAATACCGGCAGGAATTCGGGCGGCTCAGGAAGCATTTTGGACGGCGCTACCCACCATGCTGAAAGATCGAAAGTTGCGTGGGAAGTGGGTGGTATTCAGCCCGGAAGGATTGATTGGCGTCAGTCATAGCACCGTCGAAGTGCATAATTTGCTAGCCGCTGATTGGGAGCGCCGGTACGCCGATCGCGTCGAACCGATGGAGCAACCGCCGTGGGTACCCGAACTCGTCAGCGTCCCAGATCGATCCGTGTTCGCGGATGACTGAAACGAGTCCGAGAGGTAAGTCTGCGTGCCGCGCATTCTTCGTCGTCTGCCGTACATCCACGAAACGAATCGCCCGCAACTGCTCGCTGGACGAGCGCGACGCCGGCAGATCATGCTGCACGTTGGCATCGCTCCACTTGCACAGCCCAGCGAATCGGCGGAAGTGCCTCCGCCCACAATCCGAGCAATTCCCCTTGTCCTCGATACGGGCTTCACACACAGTTTGTTGCTTCGCCAGTCACATCTCCGCCACCTTACTCTCACTCCCACGGTCTCATACCGCGATTCGGACTTCCGATTGACGGGAAGAAACGTGGACTTGATCCGTCGACGCACTCCTGCTGCAGCCGTGGCCGGTAGTGAACAAGTTTCTGTGCCGACTCGTTACGCTCGGCTGTGGTTCTATCCCAACATCACCGGGTCGTGGGAAATCGATTCAAAAGCAGAGCCGACATTTATGCGGTCGTCGAGCGAACTCATTATCGCGCCGTCCGACGATCTCACTCCAAGCGGAATGGCAAGCCCGCTCTTCGGTCTCGGCGGAATCAACGATTGCGATCTCTTCACCCTCGCTTATGCCGGGCACCTCGATCTTTGGACCGGACGCCCGTGGTGGTGGCGTTTCCTGCGCCCGTTCATCCGTTGAAAGCGAAGTGGAAGAAGGCGTGAGAACGCTTTCCCGGCCCGGTTGCGGTGTGAACGAATCGTGAATTCGTCGGACCACCGCTTGCGCGGGGCGTAGAATGCTATTTTTCCCGCCAGAGACCCTTTCCCGATGGGCATTCTGTTCCAGGTCACAAGCGCGCACAAGAGTTACGGCGATCAGGTTCTTCTCGACGGCGCGGACGTCACCCTCAGCGATAACACAAAGGTCGGGTTCGTCGGTCGCAACGGGGCCGGCAAAAGTACCCTGCTGCGCGTGCTCCTGGGCGAGGAGGAACTCGACAGCGGCGAGGTCGTTCGCGGCCCGGGGCTGCGGCTCGGCTACCTGCGCCAGCACGACCCGTTTCTGCCGGGCGAGACGGCGCTCGAATACCTGATGCGCGACAGCGGGCAGCCCGACTGGCGGTGCGGGGAGGTCGCCGGGCAGTTCGAAATCAAGGGCGCGTACCTCGACGGCCCGATCGCGAAGCTCTCCGGCGGGTGGCAGACGCGGTTGAAGCTCGCGGCCCTGTTGCTCCACGAGCCCAATCTCTTGATGCTCGACGAGCCGACGAACTTCCTTGACCTGCGGACCCAGATCCTGCTCGAACACTTCCTCCGCGACTTCCGCGCCGCCTGCCTGATCGTCTCGCACGACCGTGCGTTCCTCGGCGCGACCTGCACGCACACGCTGGGCCTGTCGCGGGGCAAGTTAACGCTGTTCCCCGGTAAGGTCGAAGCGTACCTCGACTTCGTCCGCGAGAACCGCGAGCGCGACGAACGGTCCAACGCCGCGATCATGGCCAAGCGGCGCCACCTGGAGGACTTTATCGCCCGCAATAAGGCCCGCGCCGCGACCGCCGGGCTGGCGCAGTCGAAGGCGAAGGCGCTGGAGAAGCTCGAAACCATCGAGATCCAGAACGACGAGCCCACCGCCCACATCCGCGCGCCGCAAGTTGAGGCACGCAAGGGTATCGCGCTGCGGTGCCGCGACCTCGCCATCGGTTATCCGGAGCGGCAGATCGCCTCGGACATTCTTCTGGAAATTGACCACGGCGCGCGGGCCGCGATCGTCGGCGACAACGGCCAGGGTAAAACGACCTTCCTCCGCACCCTCGTGGAGTCGCTCAAGCCTCTGGCGGGCGACGTGAAGTGGGGCCACGGGTGCAAGATCGGCGTTTACGCCCAGCACGTTTACACGACGCTGCCGGAGAAAGACACGGTTCTCGAATACCTGCAACACAAGGGGAAGGGCCGCAAGATCCAGGAGATTCTGGAAGTCGCCGGCGCTCTCTTGTTCCGTGGATCGCACGTGGACAAGCCGATCTCAGTGCTCTCCGGCGGCGAGCGGGCCCGCGTGTGCCTCGCGGGGCTTCTGCTGAGTGATTACAACGTGCTGGTCCTCGACGAACCGGGGAACCACCTCGACGTGGACACCGTGGAATCGCTGGTTGAGGCGATTTTGGAGTACCGGGGCACGGTGATCTTTACGAGCCACGACCGGCACTTCACGAGCAAGATCGCGACGTGCGTACTGGAGGTCCGCGACGGCCGCGTGGTGACCTACAGCGGCAAGTACGACGACTACCTGTACCGCGTGAACAAGGAGGTCGAGGCCGGGGAGCGCGAGACCGCCGCCGCGAAGGCCAAGCTTCCGCCGGAGGTCGCGAAGGCACGCCAGCAGGCCCGGCAAGCCCAGCAGACCGCCCGGCGCTCCCCGGACGATATCCGTGCCGAGATGAATGCACTGGAGAGGCGACTCGCCGAACTCGACGAGAAGCGACATGCCCTCGACGCCCGCCTGAGCGAACCGACCGACGACGACGAACTCCAGCGCCTGTGCGACGAACTCGCGGCGGTCGCGGATGAACACGACGCGACCGAACAGCGCTGGACCGAACTCCAGGGCGAACTGGAACAGGCCGAGTGAGACGCATCCCGGTACCGTGTTGCTGCGGTGTTCACCGCTAGGCGCCCGTGGTGGCGGCGATTCCTGCGCCTGTTCGTCCGTTGACGTCGAGCGTTTCGCAACAAGTCCGTGCCGAAAGCGAAGTGACGAACCATGGCTTGCCTGAATTCTTTCGACCGTAGAAGGGGGTCCGTGTGCGTAGCGAACAGCACCTCTTGCTGTTGATCGAGTACCAGCAGGGGCAACCGTTGAAGGAACCGGTACACGTCGAGGAGGTCAACCGTGGGGTGTTCCGACTGCTCTACACTCCGGGCTTTGTCCAGGGTATCGCCGCTGGAGACGAGTTCCGGTTGATCGGCGGCGACGGGGCGTTCGAGGTCACGCGCCGTGGCGGTAACCTAGCCGTCCAGGTGTTCAGCTCCCACCCGGTCGCCCCGCTCCGAGATGAGTTGGCTGCGCAAGTGTCCCGATTGGGCGGAGCGCTGGACGGAGCGGTTGAGCAGGGTCTGGCGTTTACCATCCCGGTGTCGGCCGGGTTCGCCGCGGTCGAGGCGGTGTTCAACACATGGGTAGCGGAGCACCCGGGCTGGGTGTGGTACTTCGGTAACGTGTACGACCCCGCCGACGGAATCACGCCGCTGGGCTGGTGGGCGTAGGGCCGAACCACAGGAGCCCGGCAGATGAAGTGGGGAACATGACCGAAGCTGATCGCGAGTTGTTCGCACAGATGATGAATGCCGAACGGGAACGAATGCTCGCGGAACCGCCACCGACACGAAAACTGATCGAGCCACAAACCATCCACTTCACCGAACTGCCCGAAGATACATCAGGCGGTCAATTGTCCACCGAATGGAACTTTTATCGCCGCGAGGTGGGTCGATTGCTCGCGGAAGGGCATGAGGGGCGGTGGGTGCTCATTAAAGGCGAGCAGATCGTTGGGATATGGGATACCGACGCAGAGGTACGGGCTGTCGCCGCCGGGCGTTACTTCATGCAACCCGTGCTAGTCCACCGTATTTTGACTCGTGAACCTGTTCTTCGAACTCCCACTTTCCTGTACCGATGCCACAGTTAACATTTCGGCTCGCGCCGCAGGAATGATTGTGGACGTCCGGCTCAATGTCGATGGCAGTACGATGCGGGCGGCGCTCGCGGCGGACAACGATGTGTTAATAGGGATGGACGTTCTTCGTACCTGCAAGTTGATCTTGGACGGACCGGGTAGTCAGTTCAGCATGGATTTCTGATCGCTCTGGACGAGCAGTGTAACCACCAAAACACAAGCGGATCGTCTGATCGGGAAATCCTTTCCTCGGTTCGACGACCCGCGCGTTCCTTGGTTTTCTCTCTTACCACCACGCAAACGAAAGGATCATTCCAACAAGAATTGCAAACATGCTCACTGCCAATAGCGGCAAGTGCAATTCAAATAGCGAAGTTTCCAATGGCGTATCCATGACGTCTTCCTCCGTCTCCCTCGCCCCGAGGTCGCAAACGCCTCAGCGTTGGCACCCCGGCGCGAGAAACGCAATTATCACAACCGGCAGTGGTAACCCAAGCAACAACGCAGCAAGTCCCCAACGAATTTTCCCCAAACGCGTGAGCGGTTCGTTTTGCGGAGTCATGAGCGCATTTCCCAAAGGAAAAAAACAGGGCGATTTTAAGGCGGGCGGCCGTCGTTGACTGGCAAAAAGCACAAATGCAACTGGTGTGCCGAAGCAGAGATTGGCAGGCTGATGAAGGTTGCGCGAAGAACCTTCCAGAACGTTATTGCTCGCATGGTTTGGAGCGAAGTACCTTTTGAGTCGGTACTTTTCCGCCCAAGGACCCACCATGAACTTCTGGGAAGCTGCCTTTGCGCTCTCGACGGGATCACTTCTCCTTCTTACCGTCGCCCTACTCGTCGCCTTTCTCTTCGAGTTCATCAACGGCTTTCACGACACCGCCAATGCGGTCACTACGGTCATTTACACGCACACCCTCTCGGCGATCCCCGCTGTTGTTTACTCCGGCATCATGAATCTGCTCGGTGCGCTCATCACAGTGCTGTTCTTCAGTGCCGCTGTTGCGTTCAGCATCGTCAACCTGCTGCCAGTCGATCTGCTTATCCACGCCCGGTCGAATGCGGCGCTCGTGATGGTTCTGGCGTTGCTTCTCTCGGGGGTGATCTGGAACCTCAGTACGTGGTACCTCGGCCTCCCGGTGTCGAGTTCACACACGCTCATCGGCGCGATCCTCGGCGTGGGTATCGCGAACAGTCTGTGGAGTCGGGGCAATATCGAAGGAGTGAACTGGGCGAAGGCCGGTGAAGTGGGGTTGGGTTTGCTTCTGTCCCCTCTGTTCGGTTTCCTCGCGTCGGGTGGGCTTCTCTTGCTGATGAAACGTGTCCTGAAAGAACCGCGGCTCTATGAGCCGCCCAAGGAAGGCGACCGACCGCCGCGCTGGGTTCGTATTGTGCTTCTCTTCACCTGCGGTGGAGTGAGTTTCGCGCACGGTTCCAACGACGGACAGAAAGGGATGGGCCTTCTCCTGCTCGTGCTCATCGGTTTCATGCCCGTACACTACGCCTTGACCGTGAACCGACCCGACCAAGCCCCCGAACTGCTTGCGACCGTCGGCGAGATTCGGGACGAATTCACCAAACACAACGCGCCAATTCCCGAGCAATTGGACAAAGACCTGAACTACCTCACCGCCAAACTGGCTGGCCGGCAGAGCCTGACCGAGCTCGCGAAATTGGAAGAACAGGACGCGGACGGCCATCCGGTGAACGTGCGGTGGGAAGTGCGGCAGGCGATCTTTCGAACAGGTTTGGCACTCAAGGCCTTCGAAACCAATCCGGGCAACCTCCCTCCGGACATGGTGCAGCACCTCAAGGAGGTTCGCCAGCACAAATTGATGCCGGTGATCGAGTTCGTTCCGCTGTGGGTGGTGGTCTGCACCGCGCTGGCTCTCGGGATCGGAACGTGCATTGGCTATAAGCGGATCGTTGTCACGGTTGCGGAGAAGATCGGCAAGACGCACCTGACCTACGGGCAGGGGGCAGCGGCGGAAGCAGTGGCGGCGGCCACGATTCTCCTGGCTGATGGGGCACATCTGCCGGTCAGCACCACACACGTGCTCTCCAGCGGTGTGGCTGGCACAATGACCGCAAATGGGTCTGGCGTTCAGGGGAGTACGGTTGGGAAGATCTTCCTCGCATGGGTGATGACACTCCCCGCCTGTATCGTGCTCGCGGCCGTGCTGTTCTGGCTCGGGCGGTGGATGGTGGGGTGACACAGGCGAACCCCGCCCGCAAGGGCGGTGGGTGGACCCGCTGCCCTTGCGGGCGGGGTTCGCCTGTGTCACCCACCGCCCTTGCGGGCGGGGTTCGCCTACTTCACCAACTCCGGCAGCCACCAAACTTCAACCGTCTTGCCGTCGGCGAGGAGAAACACGTTGTCGTTAGGGCCATAGGCCATTGCGCGTACCGCCGCGGAGCGTTTGACGCGATGCAGCGCCTTCCCGGCGGCCGTGTCCCAGATCACGAGCCAGCCGGTGTTGTCCGTCACCGCAAGCCGTGAACCGGTCGCATTGAAACAAAGCCCCGCAATCGGCGCTCCTCCAAACACGGCCCAGAGAGTGGGTTTCCCACCCTTGTGCGACCAGAGCGCAACGTGGCCCCTATCGTCTCCCGTCGCGAAGTCGCCGTTGGCGAGACACGAGGCCCAGGCCTTCACGGGAGCTTTGTGGTCGTTGTTTGGAGCTTCGGCTTTCATGAGCCCGCTCCAGATTGAAATCGTGCCGTTGGGCTGGCCGACGAAGAGCCGCCCATCCGGCGTCCAGGCAAAGAACGTGGGGCCAGGCCCTCTATTCGGATCGCGGTTCTTGCCGAGCGGGTTGATTTCGTCTCCCTTGCCGGGCAGGGCGTATCCCTTCGCTTTTTCCGGTGGATTCCGCACGAACTTGGAGGGAAGGAGCCGGAGTTGAAGGAGGTTTCCTCGGACGGCGGCGAAGCGTATCTGGTCGTTAACCACTTCGGGGGCAATCGCAACCGGTGTGCCGGGAATTTTCGCGGGGGTTGCGGGGGGCCCGCTTCGCGGTGCGGCGATCACGCCAGTCGCCGTATGAGCGAAGATAAAGAGACTCTTCTTGTCGAATTCGAGCCGCGTGATCGGGCCATCGGCCTTTGGGCCGGGGAGCACAGCCTCGAACGTTGGCTGGTCAAGAGGCCAAATGCGAGTTGTGCCGTCGGCGTGGCCAATTCCCAGGCTGTTGCCGTCGGGGGCCAACCCCAGCGCGGTCACATCGGCCGAGCCGTCTTCGATCGCGCTGGAGCCGTTCTTTTTCGCACGGTCGAGGTGCGACGGCGCTCGCTCGGGCGGCGGAGCTGGCGGAGCGGGGGGCGGTTCGGTGGGTTGGGGTGGGGGAGGGGGAGATTCGGAATTCGCCTGTTCCTCCGCCTTTTGCCGCCCCGCGAGATAAGCGGTTGCGCCAAAGAGAAAGATGCCGGTGACCAGCCCGCAGATGCCGGCCATCACGGCCATCTGGGTGGGGATCGTCCAGCGCGAGAAGAGGACAACCATGACGTTCGCGAGCAGGCCGATGAACGTGAAGCCAGCGCCAACCTTCGCACCGAAATCCAGTCCCAGATTCGCGGTCTGTGAGAGAACGAGCGGACCGGCTGCCAGACCCAGCGCGAAAATGAACGCGACCCCGAGCATCCATGTCTTCCAGGCGTAATCCGACGCCACCGGTGCCGGCCGTTCGCCCGCCAAAAATGCGCGGACGTCGCGTGCGAGCGGTCGTGCAGATCGGCCCGTGAAACGGAAGGTGACCGCCCGACGATCCGGGAGGATCACCGTCAGTTCGCCACTTGCGGGCGAGTCTGCCGAACAGCCGACGGGGACGTACAGGAACGGCTTCATCGGCTCATGTTCGAGAAATACCCCGTGCGGCACGACAACCGCGAAACACGGGCCCATGATTTTGCGAAGCGAATCCGCCAGCACCCGCACCGGCACGCGGAACGGGGTTACTTCCGCGGGTGTTTCACCCGATTCGTGGTCCTCATCGAGCGAGAGGGGCTCTTCAGTATGAGCGTTTGATTTTGTACTTTTCTTCGTCTTTGGCGGATCGGTTTTCGCGCTGGAGGTTTTGGTGTTCTCCGGCCGAGCCGGCAACGGGGTCTGGGTCGATTTGGCAAGCGGAGGATGTGCACGATCCGGGGCCGGAGGCGCACCCGTGGGAAGATACGGGAGAGGATCGTCGCCGCCAATGAGCCCGGGAGACTGGGAAGGAGTGTCGGCGGGAGGTTTTGGAGCAGAATTTCCGGTTTTAGCGATATTGTCGGGCGGCGAGGCCGGGATGGCCGCTAATTCCGGTATCGCCACAGTTGGCATGTAGGCAGATGCTTCCAGGGCGGGAGTTAAATCCACCACCGCCAGGCATTTGGGGCAGCGGGCTGAGCCCTTGGATTGCATTCCTTCAGGCAATTTGAGTCGCTTGCCGCATGCGCGACACACGAGGCGCACCGCCATGACCGGATTCCTCCGCAACCCCCGCTCCCCACTCTTCCCGAATTGTAGCCTGAAACTTCGTGCAACCGGTGTTGTAATCCGAGCGCCGGCGCGCCAAGGTGATGCGGTAGAATAAGTTTTGTTCAAATGAGAACGCGGCCTGCCGGGTTTTCATTGACCGCAGTAGTAGGCACACGGAGCGTGCCGTCAAAAACAACGGCACACGGAGTGTGCCTACTACTTTGAGAGCGCGGTCTGCCGAGTTCTCAGTTACCAAACTGACCACCGCCCCGCCATTGCCGGAACCGCGAATGTCCACGCGACGCCTGACTTGTCCCTGCGGAAATGTCTGGGAGCATCCGCTGTCCGAACCGGTGCCGGCGGACCTGCGGTTGATTTGCCCGTCGTGTACGCTTGCGACGGCGCGGCTGCCGGGAACCGAACCCTTGTCCGGCACGCAACTCACCACTCCAGTCGCGACCCCAGCCGCGGAGGCCCCGCGGCGCGAGAAACCCGAAGGGGTTGGCCCAGGCCGGGTTATTGCCGGTTATGAGGTTATTGAAGAAATCAATCGCGGCGGCATGGGCGTAATTTACAAGGCCCGCCAGCCGGGGGTGAATCGGCTCGTCGCACTGAAGATCATCTCGCCGGGCAAACTCGACCAACCCGGCACCCGCGGCCGATTCAAGCGCGAAGTCCGGGCGTCGGGCCGGATGAACGATCCGTGTATCGTGACCATCTTCCAGACGGAACTGGATGGGCCCATTCCATTCGTCGCGATGGAGTACGTGCCGGGAATCGACCTGCTTCGTTTGGTGAAGCAAACGGGTCCACTGCCGGTGGCCGACGTGGTCTATTACGCGCGGCAAGTGGCCGAGGGTCTGCAGCACGCTTATGAGGTCAAGCTTGTCCATCGCGACATCAAGCCCTCGAACCTGATGATCAGTCCGTCGCCCCTGGCCCCGGCCGATGGACGCACCGGCAAACTGCCGCGGGTGAAGATCCTCGATATGGGTCTGGCTCGCCTCCTCGAAGCCGAACCGGACCCTGAAACCGACGACCTGACGCTGCCAGGCGTCTTTGTCGGCACACCAGATTATGTTTCGCCCGAACAAGCCGAAAACCCACGTGCCGCGGATACGCGCTCCGACCTTTACTCACTCGGCGGCGCGATGTATTTCTGCCTCACCGGCGAGGTTCCCTTCCCGGGCAAAACGCTGGCCGCGAAACTCCGCAAGCAACTCACCGAACCGCCACCCTCGGCCGCGTCGAAACGCTCGGATGTCCCCGTCGCGGTGGACGCCGTCATCCGCAAGCTGATGGCGCTCGATCCGAATGACCGTTACCAGACGCCGGCGGAAGTCGTTGCGGTACTTGATGATATTCTCCGGAGTGCCCCGCCGAAGACGGGTACGAAAACAGCACCCGCCGTCTCCTCGGTGTACGCGAAGGCACACGACGGTGGCGTTCAGGCAATGGCCGTGGCTCCGGACGGCTCATACGTCCTGACGGGTGGCGGCGACGGCATCCTGAAATTCTGGCATCCAGCCACGCTGAAGGAATTACGCAATATTCAAGGCGACGTTGGCGTGGTTGAGTCGATGGCGATTGCGCCAAGCGGCAAATGGGTGGCGACCTGTGCCATCCGGCTCAGTGCTTCCGACATGGGCGTGCAGTTGTGGGATATCAGCACGGGCAACGAGGGGAAACGGCTCCGCGGGCCGATGGACAATATCTCTGGCGTGGCCGTTTCGCCCGACGGCAAGGGAATCGCAGCGGCGAGCGCCGACAAGATGGTGTGGATGTGGCTGCGCGACTCCAGCGGAACTACGACCGCGTGCGTGAAGGGCCACACCGCTGCTGTCACGGCGGTGGCGTTCGTGGCTACCGATTCGCTGCTTTCCGCCAGCCTTGATGGCACGGTCCGCCAGTGGGACTTGAAGACAGGCAAGTCGAAGGGAACGCTGCAAGCTCCAGTCGGGCCGATCACAGCGCTGACATTCGCAGCGAAGCGCGTGGCGGTTGCTGGCCGCGATGGGTTGGCGATGCGGCAACCGGGGGCGGCCAATTTCCAGAAAATCAGCGGCCACGATGGCCCCGTGCTCTGCTGTGCTTTCACGCCCGATGGCAAGTTGCTGGCCAGTGGCGGCGCAGATTGCACGGTGCGAGTTTTCCGCACCGAGGACGGCCTGGCGCTGGCCAGTTACCCCGGCCACAACAAGGTGGTGCGGGCGGTTGGCTTCTCGCTGACCGGCGACGTGGTCTACTCCGGCAGTGAAGACGGCACCCTCCGCCGCTGGCCGGTTCCAAAAGCGAAGTGAGCATCGTGTCGCCAACACCAACTCAACCGGCGCACGAGCCAACCGATGAGGAATTAGCCAGCCAAATTGTCTCGGACCGGTCACAAGTGGTTCATGGTACAGATGTTGGTGGCGGAGGTTCCGGCGGGCTCTCTGGTGCGGAGAAGGCTTTCACCTGAGTGAGTAGCTTGGCCAGTTGATCCCTAAAGTCTGAACCGAGGGAGACTAGCCAGTCGCGGCGCTCTGAAGCAAAAGTCCAAACCTGAACTGCAAAATCTGAATTCGACACCTCCGGATCTCCAGAAATTCTTTTGTCTGGGTTACAGGCGTTCAACACAATACCGAGTAACTCGGCGGCATGTGAATTGGCTTCCAGACATCGGGTAAATACCACACGATCGAGCAGAGTTCGCGCGGCGATCCTCGAACGACACGATTTCAGCAAAGCGAGGAACCGGGAAGCTTTGAGTGAGTTGGCTATTCCAGGCACTGTCCACGTCCAGACAAGTCGGAACCAGAAAGCCAGAGCAAGCTGAATCAATGGGAGACCAACATAGTATAAAATTATTGATGCAATAAACGGTAAACCCAAATACATTCCAACGCGATTTGCTAACGCTGGCTCAAAATTCTCCATCATTGCCGGCATTAGCAACCCGGTGACGGAGCAACAGCACAATACATAGCAAATCATTAGTACAATCGCGCCGCTGCAAGATAAATTGAACCTCCGTAAGAGGCGAAAACGTGTAGACCTCCAAGGGTTGAAACGAGTGACGATGAAGAAAAGTTGTTGGGAAGGGGTCGCTTGGGACATCTCTCGGATACCATCACCGCTATCAAGAAGCTCCTCGATCACGTCAGTAGGAAGAAACATGAGATTGCAGATTGGATTCGCAATCGCCACACCCACCATGAATAGCGTTACAAAAAAGAACGCGACATAGATCAAAGCAATCGCAACATCAGTGATCTCCCCTGTCGAGATAAATAGAGACGCGAAGGCGTTCAACGGCGCTGCCGGTAAGAGGAACACGACGGACCATATCACGCTGAAGGCAAAAAACCTACCCAGGCGAGCAAAGTTGCTCAGGCTTATACCTCCTTCCTCTTCCTCTTGCTCCCCTTCTACCTCTTCCTCTTGCTCCTCTTCTACTTCTTTCTTGTTTTCAAGATTGATTGTGCGGTAGACCAAAGTTAGTCGATCGGCGAACATGAAGAGGCTCACTGCAGCTATACTAAGACCTACCACCACCGCCGCGGTTCCAACAGAGGGTTCTGTCACCATAGATACAAATGAGAACGGACTAGCTAATGTCGCTAAAGTCAAACTGAACCAGGTCAAAAAGGCTATTGCAAAATAATAAATCCGCATGTGAGAAAGGACTACCGCAAGGCGGTTGAGCAGAGTGTGATTTGGAATCGTGATCGTCAACCGGTCGATCAAGTACCGCAACTCCCCCAGACGCGAGTCGAGCGCGGATTGCCCGATGACTCGATAGAGACAGCGTTGCTTCAATGCAACTTCGACGTCGAGCTTTGGGAATTGACGAACGGCTGTTTCCTGAAACCACCGGCTTCCGTCGGGCGCGAACACTTCCGACAATAAATTCCCGATGTCAGAAGGCGCCACAAGACTCATTAACTCGATAGCAGACTGCTTCTCGTCGTGCCGCCCGTTCCGCCAGGCCATCTTGATCATCTCGCCCACTAACGTTCGAAGCGTGCCGGGAGTCTCGGTTGAGCGGAGTCCATGACCATCCGCCAGCAATTTCAGCACATGGAAGCTCGCGCCCGGCCAAGCTTCTGGCACCTTTCCAGGTGACACCTGGAACTGCATCTTCTGTTCGGCGGCTAATATCTGCTGAGCGGCTTCGAGCAATCGCGGAACAGCACTCGTGACCTGACGCTGGAGGAGGACGACCGTGGCCTCCCGCCAACTGGGATCTGTAAGCAGAGCCACTGGCTCCACTGCGTCGGGATGCTCCAGTAAATAACCCGTCGCGAAGTATTCCTGAAATCTTCGATGCTCGAATCGAAAGGTCTCCGGACCGGCTTCCTTCACCGTCCGGAGGATACGAGCATCCAGAAGTGCGGCAATCTTGTTATCGAAGTGAGATGGAAGCCTCGTGACGAATTCCCGGACGGCAGCTTTTATCTGACTCAACGTGCAGGACAACCCCAGCGTGCGGTTGGCAGACAGGCAATAGGCAACGAGTACCGCAATCTCACGGGCGTTGCTTTCACTCACCCCCCTGGCCGACAGTTTACCGACCTCACGGGCAAATCGCGAAGCAAAGTAGGCATCGTAGACTTGGAATGCAGAAGACGGTGGGCCATCCTTCTCTTGCCAGTAGCGGCACAGAAGCCGAAGGAACATCGGATTATCGGTCATCTCGACGAGCGCCGAACTCGCCTCGCTCCGCAACCACCCCAGCAGAGTTTGTTGCCGTCGGCGGTCCAGTCCACTTCGAGCAATCAACTCGCTCCGACGTGCTGCGGACAGAGGCAGAATTTGGAAATGAGTCCATCCGAACTGATTTGGGGCCCGGTACGGGCGAGAAGCCACGATCCCAAGACAGTGGCTCAATTCGAGAAACCGTTCAATCGCGGCTCCATATTTCTGGACGACAGGACCGAAATTGGCCGAGCGAAGGACAGTCGGCGTTTCATCAAATGAGTCAAACAGAAACAGCCATCCACCGGACTTCAGGTTGTTATCGAACTCGCGTTCGACATACGCTTTGGTCAGGGGGTTCACATCGGCAGCCTCACCTCCACCAAGAAGATTCGAGATGATGTACCGTTTGAGATCTTCCGCTGTAACTCCGATTCCGCTGGCGTGGAACTCCCGGAGATTCACGTAAACCGGCAGAACCGAGTTCAATCCTCTGGCTCGCGCGGCTCGTTGAGCGAGGATAAGGGCCAAATGCCGGACAGCAGTGCTTTTTCCCGAGCCTGGCTCGCCCTCCAGAAGCACAAGTCGCGCACCACACCCCCGCAGTGCGCTCGATAGGGACGATACACGCCGAGGCTGACGACCGTAGCCCCAAAGCCATCGCCACCTCCGCCGGTCGCCGATGCCCTTCACTTCGACCTCGGCTTCGAGTTCGGTGAACTCATCATCTGAGAAATCCTCTTGAGCATTGAGCGTGGCTAGCCTTTGAACAAGCACTTCCGCGAACTGTCGTCTCTCGGCGGCGGCGGTTCGGCGTGCTTGGTTGTAGAAGAGTGGCACGATCCGTTCGAGGATGGCCTTGTGGGCCTCCTCATACGCACGGGCCAATTGGGGCAGAAACTTCAACGTGGCCCAGCCGATGATCGCTATGGCCAAAACGAGAACCAACCATCCCGGAAGTGGGTCCCCGAACACTTGCTCGAAGAAGGCTTTCAGCAGTTTGTAGTTCTCAGCCATCTCTCTCAGCCTGAAGAACCTCGTATGCGTGAGGACGCTAGTGTAAACGCCTTACTGAATTCAGTCATGCAAAAGACCGACGTTTTTGAATTCGATTGAATTAATTTCGGGGACAATGCAGCCGTCCACAAGTCAGCAGCGACGGAGCAAATCGTATCGGCCAAAACACACTCGCACGAACGCAGTTGACAAATTAGTGACATTACGTATAGTTATCTTGTCGGATGCGATTGTTCACGGTTGCGTCCGCGTGCGCGCCGGAATGAGTGTTGGGTGAAGTCGGCCCGAAGCGGGGCAATTCCGAGCGTGTAACAGAAAGTGACGGGACGAGCGTCAGAAAGAATCGGGACACCGAAGCGGGGCAGTTGCCAGGAGTGTAACAGAAACTGATGGGACGAGCGTCAGATGTAAAACGAGTGGGCCTGCCCTGGGCACTGACAATTTGCAGACAAATTCTGCCACCCGGCCTGCCCCACGAGAAGCTTCGAAACCAGGAGGAAACCAGGGAAAAAAACGCTCGAAAACCGGAAACCAGAGGAAACCGGAGGAAACAGGGGAAAAGGCTCGAATGGTATGCCGAGCGGGGCTACGACAGCGACAGAACGAAATGGCAGTTGGCGTGGGTTGATTCAGGCAAGCGCGGCGTCCGGAGTTGCCAAAATCATATGGCGTACGGCGCTCCCGCTACACTCCGGCTTGCAATTCTTGCAACTTCTGCCTATCTCCCCGCGCATGTGTCTTTCGCGCGGAGGACCCGCATCGATGGCCGGACGCCTCGCCGCTCTCGTTCTCGCGCTCGTCGCATTCCTGGCCAGCGGGTGTTCGTACAATCCCGGCTATTTCCCGTGGGTTCTCCCCCCGGGACCGATTCAACAGACACACGCGAAACCGCGCTTCGGTTACTTCCGCAACTTCGATCCCAAGGCCGTGCGCCTCGACGTGAAACCCGGCGGACAGGCGAATGCGCCGCTCGGCGCGCAGATCGTTCTCGTGGCAACGGTTTATGACAAGGACGGCCTGCCGCGACGCGACCGCCGCGTGGAGTGGATGCTCGACGGCCCCGGCAACATCATCGAAGCGGACGAATCCGGCGTTTACGCCGGCCGCGGATACAAGGTCGATAACAAGTACGCGGTTACGTACACGTCGTACATCCCCAAAAACATCACGCGCGGAAACGACGACCCGAAGGACGATGTCGCCATCGAACCAGGGCAAACGTTCATCGTCATTAGCTCCGCGGTCGCGGGCGAAACGGTCGTCACTGCTTACGCGCCCGAAGTCTTCAACTGGGATAACAGCCGCATCGTGACCAAGGTGTTATGGGGTGATTCGCGATTCTCCTTCCCGGCGCCGACGGTGGCGCGAGTCGGCGGCGAAACGACTCTTTCCACCGGCGTGAACCCGAATGCTTCCGACGCACAGAGTAACTTCCGCGTGCGTTATCGCGTAATCGATGGCCCGGCCGCGATTCTGGTTTCGCAGAACGGCGATGCGAGCGGAACCAGTCTGAGTGGCAGCGGCGGAAAAGAAGCCGAAGCCGAAATCGACAACGGCCAGGCCGCCGTGCGGCTCGTGCAACGCGACCCGAAAGTGGGCAAGACTCGCGTGGCGGTGGAAGTGGTGAAACCGCCGGAAACCGGCGTTGGGCCGGGCACGGTCGTGGGTCGGCGTGAAACGGTGGTGGAGTGGGCCAATCCCGATGTGAAACTGAAAGTGAATGCGCCGCAAGTGGCGAGCAGCCTCGGCACCTTCCCGGTGATGGTGGCGCTTGGCAACTCATCCGGTGTCGATAGCAAGGATGCCCGGATTCGCATCACACTCTCGGATGGTGCGTCGCTTGCCCACAGCGATCCGCCACCGACCAAAGTGGATGAGAAAGGCGGGCTACTTTTTGATTTGCCTCCCGTGAGTGGGAAGGGCAAGCAAGAGGTGACGATGCAGGTGAAGCCGGCTCGCCTTGGCAGTATCACTATCACCGCGGAGGCGGTTACGGGTGATGGGCTGCAAGCGAACACGAGCGCGACAACGCGCATTGAGAATGGCAAACTGCAAATGATAATGGAAGCACCGGCGCTGGGCCTGACAGGCGAGCGCATTCCCGTGCGGATCGCCGTGACCAACGGCGGAGCGACGGCGGTTGAAAACGCCACGATCTGGGCGAATTTCGATAAGGGACTGCTGCATCCGTCCGGCAAAGATCCGGTCGAGATCGCCGGCGGGACGATTGCTCCGGGAGAAACCAAGACGTTCGACCTGCCGCTCACGGCGAAAGCCACAGGACGCTACACCGCGCGGGCATCGGTCACCGCCGACGGGAATCTCGCGGCGTCGGCAGACCCAATCTCCGTGGAAGTGCGCCGAGCCGAACTGGCGGTGAATCTGGTTGGGCCAAAAATCGCCTACCTGAACCAGGAAGTGGACTGGACGATCACGGTCGCCAATCGCGGCGATTCTGCCGTCTCGAATGTCGTGGTGCGAGCGACCCTTCCGCCAGAACTGAAAGTCACTGCGGCTGATGGCGGTACGATCGGTCCTGGTTCAGTGGAATGGCGACTCGACTCCCTGGCGACTGGCGAGCAGAAATCGTTCAAGCTCACCGGCGATGCGATCGCGATTTCGGCACAAGCGGGCATGACCGTGGCTGTTCTCGGCGATGTCGTGAGCAATGGCCAGACCGTCGGCACGCCGGTGGGAGGAAAGGCGGAAGCGTCTCTTTCGGTAATCGGTACGCCGGTGCTGTCGCTGGAACTCGCCACTCCGCCGGGTGTTGTGGAAGTGGGCAAGCGAGTGCAGTACCAGATTCGCGTGAAGAATGAGGGGACGATTTTGGCGCAGAAGATCAACGTGACGGGTATTGCTTCCCCGGAACTGAAACTGGCAAGTGGCAGCGGGGCGGGTCAGGGACGCATCGACGGTACCGGGCGCATTACCTTCCCGACGGTTGAGGAATTGCCACCGGGGCAAACACTAACGTTCACGGTGGAAGTGGATACGGCCAAGACCGGTGACGCGCGATTCCAGGCGGAAGTGACCGCCGCGCACATCAAGAACCCACTGAAGGAAGAACAGGCCACACGCGTGACGGGTCGGTAAAAGTAGCCGCCTTGCCGAGGCGGGCGCGTGAACAACTTTGTGTGGGTATCGGAGATGGGCAACAGTGCCGCTCGGCAAGCGGCACATACTCCCGTCCTTTACTTCCGCAGCGAGGTGAGGATTTCCAGTGTGAGTCGGCCCTGATCGGTGTCGTTCAGATAGATCTTCTCCGCCTCCACATACTCGGTGATGTACGCCGAGATGATCCGCTGGAGTTCGTGAACGTCCAACCGCCGCACGTCGTACAGCCCCAGGCTGGCGAACTTGGTCAGCAGGCGCTCCAGGAGGCGAGTGCGGTGGCGAGCGAGTGGATCGTGCGCGCTGGGAGTGATCTGCTCAGCCGGACTGATTCGCGGAGGTGGGGTTGCCACCAATCCGCTGCCGGGTGCTCGTGGCGAAGCCGTCGCCGAACCGGGGATTGTTTTCAAGGTTCCGTTGGAGGTCGAACCGTTAGCCGGTTGACCAGGAAAGGCGCTGCTTGCGTCCTTCGGTGCGGCTGCGGGAATGGGTGTTTCGCGTACAAATGCGACCGTGGCGGGTTGCCCGAGCGCTTCAGGTGGAATCACGGCCAGCACGCGAAAACCGTTGGGCAACTTCATGTCGAACGTTGCGACGCTAGTCATCACCTGGCCCACGGTGTCGGCGTGAGAGGCAATCCGGTCGAGCGTTGATCGGACGTGGGTTTCGTCGCGGAACTTCACGCTAGTGGGGAGCCACTGCCCCTGCTCCCGCCGGGCTATAACCGTGCCGGGGCCGGTCACCATGATTTCGCGCACCGCCGGGTCGGCGAAGAGTTCTTCCAGTGGGCCATAACCGAGGACTTCGCCGAGAACCTCTTCGATAAGCCGATCGCGATCCGCTTTGGCGAGGCCGCGTCCCTCCTGCTCAGCGATGAGTTCGGCGTGTTGGCGGAGACTTTGCCGCAGGAGTGATTGAGGCATCCGTTTGGATGCGCTCATGTCGAGCCGATCTTCGAGTTTGCCGAGGACGCGCTTCTTCACCGCTTCGTATGAAGCCTGCGGAAAGGCAATGGGACCAGATCGTCTCGCCGCGGAGGGTGGGCTGGACGAACCGGTCGGTCGCGGGGGAAGCATAACGACAACTTCCTGCTACAGAACAGCATAGATCGGCAAAACCAGCTTAGAACGCATTCCGCCCTGGGGCCAGCGTGAGGAAAAATCTCATGCCCCAACTTCCGACAGCGACACGGTAAGCGTCATTCCCTCAAATCCCCCTCTTGACGTACTCGATTTCTTCGTTTACCGTTCGCACCAGTTTACCGACCCTGCGCTGGACAACATTACGCCCACGTTCGGTGTGCCTCTCCGGCCGTACGGATTCGATCAGCACCCAAGGACGGGCCACTCCCCACGCCGGTGAGTAGCCCCACAACCATGACGGCCTTTGCTACCACAACCCGCGTCGCGGACCCGCTTGGGGTCCATCCTGTCTTTTCGAGCGACAGCGGTATTGTTCTCGCGGCTCCCGCAAAACTGAACCTCTTCCTCGAAATCCTCCGCAAGCGCCCCGACGGCTACCACGATCTCGAATCGCTAATGGTGGCGATCGATCTCTTTGACACGCTCGAAATTCACGGCACTTCCAGCGGCGAAATCGTCCTTCGCTGCGAGCCGCCCTCTCTCTCCGCGGGGCCCGATAATCTCGTGCATAAAGCGGCGATGGCCCTGCGCGCGTACGTTGAGCCGCAGGGACCGGGGAGAGGGTTTCCTCGACAACTCGGTGCCGAAATCCGCCTCACCAAACGCATCCCCACTCAGGCGGGACTGGGTGGCGGATCGAGCGATGCGGCGGCCGCTCTTGTCGGCTTGAACGAAATTTGGAAATTGGGGCTGACACGGTCGGAACTTCTCGCTATCGCGGCGTCCCTTGGGTCGGACGTGGCGTTCTTCCTGACCCTCCCCGCCGCTTGGTGTACCGGGCGCGGAGAAGTGGTGAGCCCGGAAGAAGGCGCGAGTCACTTTCACTTCGTGCTGGTGTGTCCCCCCGTGGGGTTGGGCACCGCCGGAGTGTACAAGCAGCTCGCGGTGCCTCCCAAACCGATACCGGGCGATGCGGTGCGAAGTGCCTTCCGCGCGGGCGACGCGGAACAACTGGGCCGGGCGATTTTCAACCGGCTGGAAGAACCGGCCTTTGCTCTGGAACCGCTGGTCGGGCGAATCCGTCAGCGGCTCGGCAGCTTCGGCCCCCTCAGCCCATGTGGGGCGATGATGTCCGGTAGCGGTTCGGCGGTGTTCGCGGTATGTCGCGACCGCATCCACGCAACCCAGGTGGCCGGGAGCTTTCAGGATTCGCGCCCGGCCGATGAACCCGAATCTCGTGTTCTTGTGGTCCGCAGTTTTACCCCCTAGTTGAGTTCCGAGCGGATTGAGGATTGGTGTTCGAGCCGGGAAAGATAAGAAAGCACGACCCGAACACTCATTCGACCATTCACTCTGAACTGTACGATCCCGCTGAAGGAGACTTGCGGTGGTCATCACGGAAGTTCGCATCAAGCTGTGTGAGGAGAACAACGAGCGACTGCTCGCGTTCTGCTCGGTCACCTTCGACAACGCCTTCGTGGTCCGGGATTTGAAGATCATCGAGGGCACGAAAGGGATGTTTGTGGCGATGCCCAGCCGCAAGCTGACCGACCGGTGCAACCGGTGCGGCGGCAAGAATCACCTGCGGGCACGGTTCTGCAATCAATGCGGGTCGCGTCTGGACGACCAGCGTGCCACCCGCGCCACCGACGGCCGGGCGAAGCTACACGCCGACATTGCCCACCCGATCCACAGTGCCGCTCGCGAACTGATTCAGAACGCAGTCATCAAGGCATACGATGAAGAGAAGGAAAAGGCGAAGCTGCCCGGCTACGTCTGCACTTATGACGAATACGATTACGACGATGATGTGCCGGTGAGCTACGGCGGCATGGTGAGCGAAATGGGCAAGTCGGTGAAGTCGCACGGAGCCCACCCGGCCCCGAAGGGGACGCACTTCCACACCTCCGACGCGCCCGTAGTGAAGGTGACCAAGCCCACCGATGGCTTCGCAGACGGGATTGCGTAACGCTTGCTCTGGTAGAAGAAAAAAAACCAAAAGCCGCAGGCGTATGCCTGCGGCTTTTGTTGTTGGTTGCGTGACGTTTACAACTCATCCTGATGTGTGGAAGGCTCACGGCAACGCCGGGGCGCCGTGCCGAATTCACCACGGGAACCGCGGTCCGCGAGGTTGTTCCAGGCCCGTGGTGAATTCGGCACGGGCGCCCCGAAAGCGGTGCTGGAACAGCCTTCCTCACGAACGATGCCTGGCGAAACGCTCGGACGACGCAACATCGTCCTGTCGCAAAGCGACGAGCTAAACACTCACACAACCAATGGGTGAATTTGTACTCGCCCCCTTTGCCGTTAGCAAGCAGCGTAGCAGCGTCACTTCTTCGATTGGGCTTTTTCGAGTGCATCTTTCAGGAACGCGGCGAACCGTGCAGGGTCGTTGATCTTCCCCTCATCGTAAACGCCAATCACTTTGACTTTTCCGTCCGGCAGCGGCATTAACACCGCGTAAAGCGGTAAGCGGCTATCTTTGAAGATCTCGATCTGGAAGTCGCGGTTAGCGCTGGCTTCGGCTTGTCGAACCGTTTTCCCGGGATCTGTCGTGTAGAGCGACGCTGGCACCTCGTCGGTGTAGAGTTGCACCTTCTCAAACTGCTGGAGTTCTTCTCGAACCGCGGGCTGTGGGAAGACATTGTGTTCGTTATACCGGCAGTTCGTGCAGGTCACGCCCGTGAGATCGACGAAGATCGGTTTGCCACTTTTCTTCGCGGCGTCAATCGTGTCCTTCAGATCCGTTCGCCAGCCTTCTTCGGTCGACTCAGGGAGTAAGAACGCTTCCACCCATGCATACACCGCACCGGCTGGACGTTGCGGTTTGCCATCCGGTCCCTTCAGCAACCCCGGCGCGAGGTAGAGCGCGAGACCCAAGAAGGCCAGCGCAAAGAGCAAGCGCGGGACGCCGATATTCGGCTTCTCCTCGTCGTGTGGGAGGCGGAACACGTTGAGCAGATACAGCCCACAGGCTGCGCTGATTGCGATCCAGCCGCCGAGAACTACATCGTAGGTGAAGTATTGCGGCGTCGGGAACACGCGCAGTTCAGCGGTGCGGAGGAACTTCAGCGCCGCCGCCAGTTCGAGGAAACCCATCACGACCTTGACGCTATCGAGCCAGCCGCCGGACTTCGGCAGTGCCTTCATCAACCCCGGTACAAGCGCCAGCACAAAGAACGGTGCCGCGAAGGCGGTCGCGAACGCCAGCCCACCGGCAATCTCTTTCGCAGTTGGCACAACGATCAGGCTTCCACCGTCGTTCCCGGCCGAGATACCCGCGAAGCCACCAAGGAAGGGAGCCACGCAGGTGAAACTAATGACCGTGAATGTCAGTGCGCCGAAGATCGTGCCGATCACCCCGCCCTTCGCCTGCTTTGCCTGTAATCGCTTCTGGAGTGAGTTCGGCAAGGCGATTTCGTACATCCCGAACAGACTGAGCGCAAGGACGAGGAAGAGCACCGCGAGAAGGACGTTGGTAACCGGGTGTGCGCTGAGCCACGCCATAAACTTCAAAAGCGCGAACGCGGACACGCCGAGAACCGAGATGATCGTGAGACAGTAGACGCCGGCGAGTTTGAGCCGCTCACTGAGTGAGCCATGCGCCTGCTTCAGGAAGATGCTGACCGTGATGGGGATCATCGGGAAGACGCAAGGTGTGACGAGCGAGATCAATCCCCACGCCGCGGCCGTTGCGATGAAGGCCCACAGCCCCGTCTGCTTACTCCCGCCACCCTCGCTGCTTTCCTCCGCAGGAACAATGGTCGATGTGATTGCCTTCAATTCGGTTTCATATGCCTCTGTCGGCTTGGCAGCCTTGCGGGTTTCGCTCTTGGCCGACGGGCCACTTGAGGCCGACGGTGGAAGGGTAATGCCATTCGGACCGCGATCTACGGTTCCAGACGCTATCACCGTCTTCCGGTTCGTCAGCACCGCGAGCGCCGCTGCGAGGTCTTCCGGATGAACCTTGTCCGAGGCGGCATCGATCACTTCGAGCGTGGCGGTCGGGAGTTCCTTCCCGACCGCCGAGATACACTTCCCTTTGTCGCACACCTGCAACGAAGAAGCTGTGAACGCAACTGTCGCCTTTCCGGCCTTTGCCTTCGGCGACACAACGGCTTTGAATATCCACGTCACCGGTTTCTCGGAGTACTGATCCTGTGGTCCATCTGGCTTCGTTTCATCGCGCGGTTTCAGCTTCCACTCGATTGGAGGATCAGCCACAGTACCGATAAAGATCAGGTCACCAGGATCAGGCAGTTCAATCGAATTCTTAGCAAACTGCCCTGAATCCTTCGGGAATACCGGATAGGTCCACGAGTGGGCCTCTGGCTTTGGTGAAACCGTTATCTTCACTGCCACCGTCTCTCCCCACTTCGCTTTCGTCGGCGTGACTACCACATCTACGTCGGCGCGCTTCGCAAAGTCCCGCGGCAGTTTGCTTCCGCCAATCGCCGGACCTTTGGGACCAAAGTCGTCTGAGGTGAACTTATCGGGTGGTTCTGCAAATACAGGTGCGGAAGTGAAGCACAGAGCCAATAGCGGCAGGAGGAGGGCGGAACGTGACATTTCGAAAACACCGCGAAGGGAGGGCGAACGAAAATAAAGCCCACGGACTCCGTGGGCTTTTTCTATTGATCAAGGAGCGACATGCCGGTCTGCCCCGTTGAGAAGGCATACAGCAAGCCAGTGGCGAAGCTTACACGCCAGATCATTTTCCGGTCAATGCCTTCTGCACTTCCTCCGCATAAGCCTTTTCAACCGGCACCGGCGTCGCATCGAGGACCTTCAGCGCGGCTTCGATGGGCACGATCTTCTCGGGGTAGCAAATGCTGTCATCGCATACGCTCAGGCTGAAGTTCGCGAGTTTCACCTTCACATCGCCGGGCTTGGCCTTTGGCGAAACGACTGCCTTGCGCGTGTAAATCACCGTGCCGCTGTAGTATCGCAGTTCCTTGATGCCGAGGGCCGGTTCTGCTTTTGTTGCGAACTTCTTCGGATCTTGCGTCTCGCCGACGAAAATGACGGTGCCCGGCGCGGGGAACTCGATGATATTCACGATCTTCTCGGCTTTTTTGTCGGGCTGCGCGGTGGGGTACGTGTGGTATCCCTCATTGAGTTCGACGGTGAGCGAGAACGTGATCGTTTGACCCGGCTTCGCCTCGGCCGGTGTGAATCGGCCCTCGACGGACTTCACGGCCTTCGCGTACCACTTCTGAGCGTTCGCCGTGCCGGGAAGGGCCGCGAGAACCGCGGCCACAGCCATCGCAAACATTACCGCGGAGAAACGGATCATGGGTGAGGTCTCCGGGTTTGGGGAGAGGGAGAAGTAGAAGTAGAAAACAGAGGGCAGAGATCAGAGGTCGCGGGTATTCGCAAGGGGTTGCATTCCTCAGCCCAGGCGTCGATCGCGCAGCGATCGCACCCTGGGTTCTCCCAACAACGCGACCGAGGCGTTATTCGTTACCCAGGATGGCGCTGCGCTAACGCTGGGCTGGGGAATACAACTCCTTCGGAGTAAAGACTGTCCTCTGATCTCATTTCTGCTTCTTGGGCATCTCCGGCGGCTTGGGTGGGTCGACGCCTTTCAGTTGGAGCGTGCTGACCGCCTTGGTTGTCAGATCAACCACACGGATACGGTGGGCATTGGTGTCCGCAACGTACAGCTTGCCGTTCGAGTAACTGATGCCCCCCGGCTCGCTGAAGACCGCCGGGCCGAACATGCCGAACGGATGTCCGTTCACGAGCGTCGTCAGCTTCCGTGTGCGGAGGTCGAATTCCTTGATTTTGCTGTTGTAGGTGTCGGCCACGTACAACTTGCCGTCGTGGTACGTCACCCCCAGCGCGTGCTGCATGCGGGCTTCGGTGATGCTCTCGTCACCGCCATCCTGCCCCGGCCCGTCGCGGTCGCCGAAGATAAAGAGCGCCCGGCCAACCAGCGTTTGCACGCGCGCCTCCAGATCAGCGAGGAGTGGGAGCTGACGCAGCGAACTCGTTTCGCTGTCTGCCACGAAGATCGACTTGCCGTCGGTGGTCAGCCCGCTGGGCTGCGCGAACGCGGCACTCCGCAAGAGGCCATCGGTCAGCGTCTCGCGACCACTACCGGCGAAGGGCCCGATAGTCTTCTCCTTCAGGTTCAGCAGCCAAATCTGGTGGTGGCCCGCCATCGCGATGTACAGGTTGTCGCCAACGAGCAGCACGTCCCACGGGCTGTTCAGGCCGATTTCCTTCGCGTGAGTCGTTCCGATCATCCGGCGGCTATCGATGTCGTGATCCTGCGTGCCGTTGCCGGCAATTGTCGTGACGGTCTTCGCCTTCAGATCGATTTCACGAATGAGGTGGTTCTTGCGGTCGGCCACATACACCGTATCACCGCGCACCGCCATGCCCTGCGGGTCATCGAATTGAGCCTTGTCGAACGTCCCGTCAGACTTGCCGGGAACACCCGTGCCAATCACGGCGAGCTTGTTGCCATCCAGATCGGTCACGACGATGCGGTGATGCGTGCTGTCGGCAATGAACAGTCGCTTGCCCTTCGCGTCGGCCACCACTTTGCCGGGGAAGAAGAGCGGCGTGTCGCCGCTCTCGCGGTACTTTGCGAGGTCGAAGCGAATCGGCTTCTGGTTGAGTGTTTTCTTTTTCTTGTGCTCCTCCACGAGTTTGCCGATGACGACATCCAGCAGTTCGTAGTTACCCTCGCCGGAAGTAAACCCGACGAGGTTCCCCTCTGGATCGATGAGGACCATCGTGGGCCAAGCTTCGACTTCGTACCGATCCCAGATAGCGTGATTCGCGTCGTTCACGACGGGGTGCTCAATCTGATAGCGGAGAATGGCCTTGCGGATGCTGGAGGTCACCTTCTCGTTCTCGAATTTCGGTGAGTGGACGCCGATCACGACCAGTTCGTTGGCGTACTTCTTTTCCAACTTCGCCAAGTCCGGCATGATGTGGATGCAGTTGATACAGCAGAGCGTCCAGAAATCGAGCAGGACGATCTTGCCCTTCAGGTCTTTCTTGAACGACAGCGGACCACCGGTGTTCAACCACGCGACCCCGCCATCGAGTTCGGGGGCGGCGATCTTTTTCTTCTCTTCCGGTTTGTCTTTGTCGTCCGCACGGGCCGCAACTGGGGTGAGCTTGCCCAGATTGTTCATGCCGAGGAGGGGGCTTTTCCCTCCCAGAGCAGGCTCAATTCGCGTTTCGTCGCGATGGGTAGCGGCCGCGTAGGCGATGAATACCGCGCCGCAGAGCAAACCCAGCGCGAGGGCCAGTTGCCAGCGGAAGCGAGAGGGGCGGGTGGATGGTTGAGCGGCGATGGGGGTGACATCGGCGGGTGGGGTGGGAGGGGCAGCCGGCGAAGCTTCGGTCATCGAACTTCCTCCTGTCGTTCAGTTGCGGTTTCTATGGTACCGCCCGATTCGCAGGCCGTATAGAGCGTTGCTGTCGCTGTGCCCGTTGATTGGGCACGCCCATTCTGCCAGCGCGAAACAAATTCCTGGATCGGTACGTCACAGCGATTCAAATAATTTGTCCCATCCGATCGCGTCACCGAGTGCGACGAGTGCCGCGGCCAGAGCTAACATCAACACGCATTTGAACAGGAAAAGGCGGCGCTGAAATCGGGGTTCCCTTTCGGGATGCTCGATCAGGCTCAAGAGATAGGCCACGCGACGCGGCATCGGCGAATGCTGCCACGCCCGGATCCATGCCCACAGGCCGCGAAGGAATCGACCGGGTGTTCGCCCACCGCTCGCAAGAATCATACTCACGCCATTCAGATCACCAACGCGCTCTAGGGCACGGGCGAAGGTTCGGATGCCGGTCGGGCACAGACTGTGGCCGCCTTGCGGATAAATGGTCGTTTCGTCGTGACCGGTGCACGCGGAGTCGCCGCACGAAACCGCTTTGCAGCCGAATAAATCGGCTTGGCGCTCGCATCGTCGCGATAGTGCTCCGAACACCACGAACAGATAACTCGCCACCAGCACCACCGGTGGCAAGAGGAGCCAGGTATCGAGAAGTTCCAGTTGATTTCGGAATCGCACCCACTCTTCTGACTGGGCATTATGGATCTGCTGCAAGAGGAACGTGACCAGTGCCCCGAGCATTAGCAGACTGAGGATAAGGAACGCGGCATAGAGCCAGATATGCCCGTGTTTGGCATGCCCAATTTCGTGGCCGAACACCGCATCTAATTCGTCCGGCGGCAGATCTTCCAGAATGCGGTCGGTGAACACGACGTAGCGGACGCGTGGTAACAGACCGGCAATCATGGCATTGACGGCAGTGCCGTGTGTCGGCCACAGGAGAAAATCCGTGCAGCGGAAGTTCAGCCGCTTCGCCAGTGCCTCCAGACGGTCGCGGACGGGACCATGTGGCATCGATTTGAGCCCCAGCAGTGGCTTCATCACCAGTGGCATGAACAGGAGCAGAAATGGCACCGCCGCCAGCGTCCCGGCGCGATAGACAACCGTTCGCGTCATTTCGGGGGCGAATCGGCCAAGCGTTTGTTGCATGACAATCAAGCTCACCGGCAGCAGAACCATGAGCGAAAACTGCCGGAGGTTGTGAAATACATACGTCAGCCGGTGCGTGAACCGCCGTCCGCGGTGAAGCGCATGATGCAGGGCCCGTTCCGCGTCGTAGTAAATGAACCAGCAGCCCACGAGGATAACGAAATAGGGCGCTGGGACCGCGAATTCCGCGAAGGGAGCGACTTCATACTCGCCGTGCCAGAGAACGACGAGTTCGTGCTGAACCAGCCACCCCCAGCCAAAGACAAGAACGCACGCGGCCACGGTCGTGATGTTGACAAAGAAGAGAATGCGCCGACAGAGGCTGTAGATGTTGGCGATTTCCACGCGCCGGCTGGGGTGGCGTCGCAACGAGTGAACGACCCAGGTGCGAAGAACGAACGCGATGACGAGCAGGACCGATACGGCGCTGCTCGTCACAATCAACACCGCATCACGATGTGGCCCGAAGAGTGGTTCCAGCCACTTGATCGGCAAACACGCGGCGATCAACGCAAAAACGAGAAGGATCGGCATGCATCTAGTGTACGCCGCAATGTTCGCTGCGGCGTAAGGCCGGCGAGGGGATTATTACTCTTTCGTTTCGTCGCCGGAGACGATCAACAATCGGCTGCGAGCGCCCGGGCTGACGGTGACAGCCCGGCTTGTTTCGTACGTTTTTCCGCCGACGGTCCAGCGGAGTTTGATGTTGAATGTGTAGTTTTCGCCTGGGACCAGGAGTGGCGATGTGAGCACATGCTCAATCACGTCGTCGCCCTTCACCTGTTCGCCATTCACCCAGATTCGCGACGCGGTTGGAGACTGAATGGTCAGGACAGCGGGATATTGCGCCGCCCGTATGGGAGTCCTCCCGGTCGATGACACGAAGGGCATCCAACTGAAACGGGAGTAACCATAGGGATAGCCGTAACCGTAGCTGTAGCTGTAGTAGGGATAGCCGTAGCCGTAACCATAACTGTAGTAGGGATAGCCGTAACCATAGCCATAGTTGGGATATCCATATCCGTATCCGCCGTAACCGTAACCAAAGCCGTATCCGCCGTAGCCAAATCCCAAGCCAACCCGATGGATTCCTGTCGTATTGAAACCGGACGTGAATCCAGCCCCAAAGTGCGGCATGGGTGGTGGGAGGAATTGCGTTCCGGGTCCGATGGGGCTACCCGGCATTACTCCGGGAGAAAGCGGGAGGCTTCCCCCGGCATGAAAAAATCCCGGATGAGAGCCACCGGTGTGAAAACCACCGGAGTGAAAGCCTCCAGCATGTCCGCCTCCATGATGTTGAGCCTCCGCGCTGGCGGCGAATGCAGCGAGGAGGAAAAGCGGCGTTGTGAGGCGAAGCATGGGAGATTCTCCTGAGGTGTGAGCAGCCCACCAACAGATAGTTCCGGGATCGAACACCTTTCTTACTTACTCGCGCACTTCTTGTCCCGACAGAATCATCAAGCGGCTGTGCTCGCCCGGCTTCACCGCGATGATCCGCGTGGCTTCATAAGTTTTCCCGCTGGTTGTCCAACGAGCTTTGACGTTGAATGTGTACGTCTGGTCGGCTCGCAGTGCGGGGGAAGTGAACTCCTGGTCCTTGCTTGGCGACTTACTCGCTTTCTTGCCGTTGAGCCAAACGTCCGCATCGGCCGGGAACTGGAGCGAGAGTTTGGCGGGGAAGACCTCATCGAGCAAAACGACCGGCGCAGGTCGGCGTGTTGCAACGGTCGGTTGCGCGGGCATCACGGGGACCACAGGCAAGGACGGCAGCACTCCACCGTAAACGTAGCGATAGCCGACCCACGGATTGTAAGTTTGGTAGCCCCAACCGATGCCCCACCCCCACGGCATAATCACCGGAAAGACAACGGTGCTGCCGAACTGCCCTTGCGGTACGGCGGCGTAGGGCGGAACGGACATGGTTGTGGGCTGGGCGCTGGCCACCGTAGTGAAGGTCACCAGTGCGACAAACGCGAGCGCAAGACGGGTCATGGGTGAATCTCCGCGAGTGGGGCGGTTCATCGTGCATGATACCGCAGCGCGGATGCCAGATGAAATTGGATTTGGGAATTCCGCGCCTCCATGCTACATCCAGTGGTTGATTGTTGGAGATCGTGGCTGGCTGTATTCCCCGCGACGAGTTGAACTCAAAGCGGGGGTGCGCTTGGAGTGTCCATTTCGGTCGTGCTTGTTCCTTTCTGTCACACTTCAGGAATTGCCCACTCTGGTTGCCGGCACAGAACGAATTCAGTTCCGGCAACAACAGTTGTCTCTCTGGAGCCTGTCTCTCCGTTTTCGAATCCAACGATTGCCCCGCTTGGCTCTATCCACTTCGGTTCTGTTCCGCCGTGACCGTCCGACTCTGGCTCACCTGGGGTAAACGGGTCAGTACGGGGTAATCAGGATAACTGGGGAGGAGTGGATAAAAAGAAGTGGGGCACGGGATTCGGCAGGGGGACTCGCATACCCCTACTATTCCCGTGCCCGTGGTTTGGAGTGATGTTCGTCTTGAGCCGGGACTCGCAAACCGGCTCGCCTCTCTACAAAGCACGCCCAGTGCCAAAACTGGACGAGTGTGTTGGCATCTTTGCATCAAGATCTACCGTGATAATGACTTGCGGCGATTGGAAATTCTTGTTCACTGGAAAAGGGAAGCGGTAAATTGCGTCTGACCGGCACTCGCCGCGCGATTCTGCAACAAGCGGTGTGCGATCCTGCAAATTGGGGGGAAGAAGCAGGAAGCGAAGAACGTGTGAAGTCGCAGCTGAGAACACACGATCAAGACCCGCACGCAGCAAACGTGAACACGAACAGTCGCGGAGGAAATGAGAACGCGGCGAGAGATTGTGCTGAAGACCCACGCTACCTTCATTCATGATCCGGCCAAGCGTGTTTGGTTATCACTGCGCGCGACCGTCCTCTCAATCAGCAGTGGTGCGCGAAACGCGCCCCGCGACCACAGGCGATCGAAAGGACTGTCGTGGTTCGCTCAGAGTGCGATGCGCCCAATCGAATTGGGTATCAACCGCGTCTACCGCTTCGGTGCGAGCAGCGCATCGGCCTTGGTCGGGTGCTGTTGCACGTAAGTGGCAATCCCGTTGAAGAACTCCAGGAACTGCTCAGCGCCCTGCTCAGCCACTTTCGGTGCTGTCGGGCCCAAGACCCGCATGGCCAGCGCGGCCGCTCTACTGTCGCTATGAATGTAGACTTGCACACTCGTGTTGAACGCCGCGACGCCGTCCTTTGTGGCTTTTTGCGTTCGCGTGAGAATCGCCACCGCCTTGACCGGCATGGCCGGTGTTGCCTTCGCGGCTTTCACTTTGCCCGTCGCATACCAAATCAGCCCGTCTTGGAATGTGCCGACCACACGCCATGTCACCTCGCTGCCGTTGTCATCGGTCCAGGCGAATAGACCATTGCCCAGATCGGCAATGGGGACGGCGGGGACTTTCAACCGCTGCCACGCCAGCGCGACGCGATCGGGGTGTTCGAACAGCCATTCGTACATGGAGATCGTGCAAACCACCTCCGCGGCGGTGGCGCGGGTGGAGAGTGTCGGCTGCTTCACCACCTTCATCACGGCCTCGCGGTAGTCGGCGGCAACCACGGTGGAAAGGTTGACGCGGACCACTCCGGCAGTGTTGGGAAGGGCAGCGGGCATCGCGGCTGACCCGGGAGATGGGTAGGGTTCTGCTCCGCTGGCAGTTGCCAGTGCGAGAGGAACCAACACCACACTCCCCAGCAGCATCTTCCACGATTTACCCAGTCTGGCCATGGGTGACCTCGTCCGTGGTTTTCCGGGGTTGCGTCTTCGACTGTAAGAATCGAACCGCCACGGTCGCGGGCATGAACAATTCCGGTTACCGGGACGGGTTGACCTTGCCTCGTCGCTGTTGGCCGGAGTAAGTTCCCTCGCGAGCGCAGCTTACCGGGATAGGTAGTTGGCGAACCCCGCCCGCAAGGGCGGTGGGTGCTGGATCGGGGACGCTGGATGACCCGCCGCCCTTGCGGGCGGGGTTCGCCAGAACGGGCAGGAGGGCGAGCAGTGACACACAAACGAAAGTGGATGCTGCGCGGAGTTGCGTTGGCAGTGTGTCTGCTCGCGATGGTGGGGACGTGGGCGGCTCTCAACGCCACCGAACTGCGGGCGAAGTACGCTGCGCGAAAACTCGCCTCCGCGACCACCGACGAGGACCGCGCGAGCTGGGCCGACACTCTCCTGGGATATGGCGAACCGGGGGCGAGGGAACTGGTCGCGTGCGTGAAGTCCGGCGAGGATCCCGCCCGCACCGCGGCGGTGGCGGCGTTCGAGAAGTACCTCAATGCGTTGCCCGATGGCGATGCCCGCGCCGTTCCTCTTTCCGGGGCCATACTCGACGCGTTCCCCAATGCAACCGAGGCCGGCAAGCGCGCAATATTGGCTCTTGTCCCAACGATTCTGAAGCGAACCGGTAGCGCGCATGCGTTGCGTTGTCGTGGGGTCGTGTCGGAGGGATTGAAGGCCGCGGAGTTGGAGACACAACTCGTGGCCGTCCGCCTGGCGATTCACCCGGACATCAAACTGCGAACCGAACTGCTGCCGCTCCTCTCATCGTCTGAATCGCGGCTGCGCGGCCCCGCGCTGTTCGCGGCCGCCGCAACCGGCGATGGCGAATCCGCGCTCAGCGATGAGGAACTGTTCCACTGGCTTCACGACAGCGACGCGAGCGTACGGAAGATTTGTCGCGACGCGCTCGTTGCCCGCGACCGCTCCGAGAGCGAAATCGCTCTGGGCCAGCGCCTGACGCACCCGGACCCAACCGAACGGCTGAAACTCCTGCTCGATTTGCGCTACGACGATGATGTGGTCGATCCGGAACCGTGGCTGGAGCGACTCAGCCGCGATCCCGAGCCGGCTGTGCGGGCGGGCGCCGTGCGTGTGGCGGTGGAAATCGCCATCGAGCGGTCACAACGGTGTCCGACGTGGGTCGGCCGGGTGGCCGACGCCGACCCGCACCCCACCGTGCGATTCGTGGCGGCATACTACCGCGCGCAGCCGCTGAGCGGAAACAATCCTTTGCGCCCTGTTGGCGGACCCTGAAGGAGGTGGAACTTCTCTCCGCCTCACACGTCGTTGAGCCAACCCTTCTGGCACGCGTAGCGAACGACATCCACGCGGCTTTGCAGATCGAGTTTTTCCATTCCGCGATTCTTGTACGTCTCGACCGTTTTCACACTGATCTTCATCCGCGCCGCAATTTCCTTGTTGGTATAACCAACCGCGAGTAGATGAAGGACACTGCGTTCGCGGTCGCTGAGTGCCATGTGGGTGTCCGCGCCATCAGACCCCTTGGATGTGCCGGCCAACTGCGCAGCCACTGTGGGTTCGAGATAGGTTTCACCAACAGCAACAGCGCGGACCGCACGCACCAACTCTTCTGGACTTGAGCGCTTGAGTACGTAACCTTGGGCACCCGCTCGCAGCACCTGGCTAATGAAACTGTGATCTTCATAGGCCGACAGGATGAGGACCTTGACCTCCGGCGCTTCGTTCCGAAGGCGAGCCGTGACCTCGGTTCCATTCAACCCGTGCAGAGAGAAACCGAGAATGGCCACAGTTGGCCGCAATTCCACTGCTCGCTGAAGTGCCTCTGTTCCGTCAGCGGTATCGGCCACCACTTCGATGTCGGGTTGAGCTTCGAAGAGTGCCCGCAGTCCGATACGAATAACCGTGCAGTCATCCGCAAGAAGCACCTGAATCCGACTCATGCTGACTCCCATCATTGTCGGCATGGAGAGAGCTAACACGGCTGGGCATGCGTGGCATCGCATCCGGCGCGCCGCTTTTCGAGAAATCTCCGCCCAGAAATCGCGACGGCATTCCGCTTGCAATCTCTTCACAGTAGCCGAGCGGTCTCGATCTCCCGCCGTCACTTTGGCGGAGTCTTGTGTCATTGTTCTGTGAGTCTGGCGGGTAATGTCCTGCCTCCTTCCGGGCAATCCACTGCATATTGGAGACCCGCCGGTGGTGAGTCGCTTCACGCTCAATTCGTGTCGGAGGAATCATCGTGGCAGATACCCAAACGCAAGAAACGCTGAGCAACACAGCTCAGGGTTTATTCAAGGACATGGAACGGCTACTCAGTCAGCGTCTCGATCAGTTGCGCGATGAGGTGCGGGACGAACTCGGAAAAGCAACAACGGCTGGAGCTTCCCTGGGTGGCGGACTGGGGATGGCGGCTCTCGGCACGATCCTGGGCGGGATTGGTTTCGTGCATCTGCTCCAGAAGGTCACGGGACTACCACTGTGGCTCTGCTACGCCGGTTCCTCAGCGACGGCCTGCGTAGTCGCAGCCGGGTTGGTCGCCGAGGGCGTCAAGAAGGCGAGCGAACTGGATATCCTTCCCGAAGGAACGGGACAGGCCATGCGCGATGCGGTGGTTGGCGACAGACGGTGAAATGCAGTCTTCTCCACGTCACGCAACACGAGTCGCGAGCGGGTGAGTTCACCCGCTCGCGACTCATGTTTTGTAAACTTCAAAGCAATCCACCATATAGTTCGGTGGCCTCAACTTCTGGTGGGGAATTGAGCTGTTCGGTAAATGAGAACGCGGCCGGCCGCGTTCTCATTTACGCGGCAACAGCCCGCGATTCGGGATAGGATGACTGTATGAACGCACAATCTCTGACATTGTCGGATGGCGCTCGGCTTCCGGCGATTGGGCTGGGACTATGGAAGGTGCCCAAGCCATCCGCTGCGGAACTGGTGTGCCAGGCGATCCGCGCGGGGTACCGGCATCTCGATTGCGCGTGCGATTACGGCAACGAAGCCGAAGTTGGCGCTGGGATTGCCTCGGCACTCTCCGCGAGCGAATGCCGGCGTGAAGAACTGTGGGTCACTTCAAAGTTGTGGAACACGTACCACGCTCGCGCACACGTGCGGCCAGCATTGGAGCGAAGCCTCCGCGACCTGAAGCTCGATTACCTCGATCTCTATTTGATTCACTTCCCGATCGCGCAGGAATTCGTGCCGTTTGAAACACGCTATCCGCCCGAGTGGTTCTTCGATCCGACCGAATCTGCCCCGCGAATGAAATTCGCACAAGTGCCACTCGCGGAAACGTGGGCGGCGATGGAAGATCTCGTGACGGCCGGCTTGGTGCGCCACATTGGCGTTTGCAATTACGGCACAGCACTCTTACGTGATCTGCTTTCGTATGCCCGCATCCGTCCATCTGTGCTTCAGGTGGAATTGCATCCGTACCTGACGCAAGAGAAACTCCTGCGATTGACTCGCGAGGAGGGTATTGCCGTCACGGCATTCTCGCCACTGGCGGCGCAGTCGTATCATGCCATCGGGATGGCCGGGTCGGAGTCGGTGTTCGATGAATCTGTGGTGTGCGCTGCGGCCCAAGCACACGGAAAAACGCCCGCTCAAGTGGTGTTGCGGTGGGGTGTGCAGCGTGGAACGGCCATCGTGCCAAAAACCGCGCGCCCCAATCGCCTTGCGGAGAATCTCGCGCTCTTCGACTTCATGCTCACCGCTGACGAGATGGAAGCGATCAGCGCACTCAACCGCAACCGCCGATTCAACGATCCCGGCGTCTTTTGTGAATCGGCGTTCAATACATTTTGCCCGATTTATGAGTAACGGACACTGACGAGCCGGAAGCGTCAGGGCCAAACGAGCCGGAAGCGTCAGCGACGGGCCAAACGAGCCGGAAGCGTCAGCGACGGGCCAAACGAGCCGGAAGCGTCAGCGACGGGCCAAACGAGCCGGAAGCGTCAGCGACGGGCACGGCTCGTAAGCCAATACTCCGGCTCGTTTGGCTCGTCAGTCGCTTGGTCACACCCACGCCGGTTCCCAGCCCTTCTGGTAGGTCTTGCGAAGCAGTCCGTCGGCCTTCGGTGAGTTCGTCACTTTCATCGCTTCGGCGTCCCACTTCAGCGTTTCGCCGGGGACGCGGATCGCCACGGTGCCGAGGAGCACGGTTTCCGTCAGCGGACCGGCGTAGTCGAAGTGCGAAGTCGTCTTGCTGACGCCGCGACAGGCATCTGCCCAGCCGGTGTAGTGATCGACGGCCGGCACCTTCTCGATCTTGAACTCCTTAAACGACTCTTCCGGCAACAGACGCGGCATGGCAACGTGCGGAATCAACAGCGATCCCTTCTCGCCGATCAGGATCGAGCCTGAGCCAGGCAATTTCACATCCGCGGCGACACCGAGTTTCTCCCGCGCCGGCAGTTTTCCTTCGCCATCGTACCACGTAAGCGGAAGTGTTTTGCCCGCGGTATACTTCGTGCCGGGGAATACGTAATTCACGATCGACCACTTGTACCACACCTCGCGGTTCATCTCCGAACTCTCGCCTCGTACCGTGAGCGGGGCAGTAAGCCCCAACGCCATGAACACGGGGTCGAGAATGTGACAGCCGAAGTCGCCGAGCTGGCCGTTGGAGAAATCCTGCCACGCGCGCCAGTTGAATGAGTGATACAACTTCGCCTTGTATGGCCGGTGAGGTGCAACGCCCAGCCAGTTATCCCAGCCGTGCAGAGTTTCGGGGATCGGATCTTCGTCCTTGGGCCGATCATCGACCAGCATCCATTGCATCTTGCCCGCCTGCCAGGAATGAACTTCCTTCACTTTCCCGATGATGCTATCGTGGGTCAGTTTCACCGCCGTGCGGTAAGCTTCGTGCGATTGAATCTGGTTCCCCATTTGCGTGACGACGCCGTATTTCTTGGCCGCCAGTCGCATCTGCCGGGCTTCGTGAACGGTGTGTGTGAGCGGCTTCTGGCAGAAGACGTGCTTACCCAGCGTCATTGCAGGCAGTGCGATGGGAGCGTGCATGTGGTCGGGTGTCGAGACGGTAACGGCGTCGAACTCCTTGGCCTTTTCGTAGAGTTTCCGCCAGTCGGTGAACCGCATCGCGTCCGGATACTTCTCCGCCGCGCGGCCCAGATGTTCCTTGCTGTCGTCGATGTCGCAAATCGCGAACACCGAAACCTTCGGACTGGCCGCGACACCGACGAGATCCGACCATCCTTTTCCACCCACGCCAACAGACGCCAGACGGAGTTTTTCGTTCGCGCCATAGACACGCGACCAGCTCGCGGCCGTGAGGGCGGCAACTCCGCCAGTTTGAAGAAATCGCCGCCGTGAAAGAAATGGAGTGTGCATGGGAATGGAATCCGAGTGAGCCGACGCTGGGACCGCCGGCTTTGGTGGGTTTGGATGTAACTGTCGAGACTTTACGCTTCTTGCCCAGCGACTGCAATACGTCGAATGCGAGCCGCATGCTTGCATGCTTGCTTACTTCACCAGTGTTAGTGTGATGCCAGCAAGGTCCATCACCTGCTTGCCGGGGATGTCAGTCGCACGCAATGTGAGCGCCCCCGTGCCGTGCGGCAATTCCATTGTGCCGAACTTCAGAGCGCGGAAGTCCTTCATGTACGACTCTCCTTTTCGTGGCACACGATCATGCTGCGCACCGACGAGCGGCGGGTCGTGGGCTTCCGTGATTTTGCCCATCACTTTAACATCGCCGTAACTCAACTGAATGGCGGACCCGACATCGGCCTTCGGGCAAGTGTAGAGAACCGCGACTTCGTACTTCCCCGCGGTTTCGATGGCGACATTCCACGAAATTGCATCATTTTTCGTGGTCCAGTGCGTGAAGTACGAGCAGTTCGGGGCAGGTGAACTGCGTTGAATCTTTCCGGCGATGGTAGCGTCGCGGGCGGTGAGACGAGTGCGTGGACATTCGTGATAGCCCACCGGGAATGGTCGATCATCTGCCTTGCCGTTCGCGAGGACATCCTTCCGCCATGCCTCCACCGCGCTCTTCATCATCTTGTGAAGCTCGGGCTGAGTTGTGCTGATATCTTTCGTCTGCCCAGGGTCGGTGGTCATGTCGTATAGTCGGTCCGCGTCGTCGAGCCGATAACGCTGCGACCGGACACTGACGCGCCCCGCCCAGTGCGCGAACAGTATGCGGTCCGGCCACCCTGTGTTTTCTCCGAGCAGGAGCGGAGCAAGACTCTTGCCGTCGAGCGGCTTGTCGCCGACGCGATTGACACCCGTTAGTTCCGTGAGCGTGGGGAGTAAGTCGATGGCGCCCGCAATTTGAGTAATCTTCGCGCCAGGTTTAATGTGCGCCGGCCAGCGGACCAGGAGCGGTGATCGCACGCCGCCCTCATCGGTCGAACTTTTGCGCCCGCGCATTCCGTCATTCCAACGCCAGCCGTTCGGACCGTTGTCGCTGAAATAAATAACGATGGTGTTGTTTGCCAGTTTCAGGTCCTCGAGCGCCTTCAGTACGCGACCCACGTTGTCGTCGATGTTCTCGCACATCGCGAGTGCTGCGCGAGTGAACGGCACGTCTTCCTCCTGTGGACCTCTGTACTTCATCTTCAGATCGAGATCCTTGAACCGGTCCCAATAGCGGTCCGGCACCTGCATCGGTGAATGTGGCGTATTGAACGCCAGATAGCAGAAAAATGGCTTAGCCCGGTTTTTTTCGATGAAGCCAATGGCGTGGGTCGTCAGGTCATCGGTGAGAAAACCATCGCCGCGGACATCGGTCCCATTGTGCTCCAGCGGTGGGGAGAAGTAGTGCCCCCAGTGCCCGGAGGTAAAACCGTAGTATTCGCCGAAGCCGCGGCCGTTGGGGTGATACGGATACTGGCTACCGTTGTGCCACTTGCCGAAGCAGGCCGTGGCGTATCCGCCAGCCTTCAAGGTGTCGGCAATTGTCTTTTCGTCCAGATTGAGACGTTCGCCGCCATTGGTGACGTTCCGCACCCCGCCGCGTGGGTGGTACCTTCCCGTCAGGAACTCTGCTCGCGTGGGCGAACAGACCGGCTGCACGAAGAAACGATCGAAACTCGCGCCATCTTTCGCGAGCGAATCGATGTGTGGCGTCTTGAGGTTGGTGTTGCCGTTGACGCTGAGATCGCCCCACCCCTGATCGTCGGCGAGAATCACGACGACGTTCGGCTGAGTTGCGGCGGATGCTCCCGCGCCAAGAGCCACCAGAGCAGAGAGGGCAAGAATGCACTTCATGGGAGAGGTCCTCACAGCGTGATTTCACCCAACGTTATGCGCAAGAGGGGTGAACCCGCTGCATCACGACCGGTAAGAGGTCGCCTTCACTTTAGCGAGAGCCGATGCCGCGTAGATGAGCAACTTCAGGTAGAGACGAGCGTCGCAGGGGAAGCGGATGAACGTCTCACCGGGGATGCGCATTCCCTGCTGAAGTTTGCCGATTTGCCGCTGAATGTACAAGTTATTTCTCTGCCGGCGCGTGAGGGAATTGCTGTACATTTCCTCAACGAGCTTGGCCACACGCGTTCGGTCGGCCCCCATCCGCGCATACTGACTGCTGGTGTTCCCCTCGTGGAGATGAATGACTGCGGCGACAGTGCCCGGAAAAATCTTCATGCGGTCGAAGATCGATGGGTTGGACATCCAGAAGAGCCAGTCCTCCACGCAACGGATCGTGGGATGGAAATGAGCATGGATACACGAGCGTCGAAAGACGAGACTGGAGGACGGGAACGGGTTCTTTGCCGTCAGGACACTCGCCCAGTTGCGGCTGTTTAAGTGCACCGGCTTGACCCAGGTGATCGGCCGATCCGCACGGCGGTATTCCAGCGCAAACCCGATGCAAGTGAGCGCTCCGGCAGCATCCAGTACCGGGACCGGGTCGATCATCAGTTCATCATCGGCGTCAAGGAAGAAGATCCACTCACCGCGAGCCGTCGACAGTCCGGCATTGCGCGCGGGACCGGCCCCCGCGTTGGGCTGCTCCAGAATCTGATAGGCGAATCCCCTCTGGCCGAGTTCGGCCCCCCGTAGCATCTCGGCACTGCCGTCGGTCGAACCGTCGTTGATCGCGACCACCTCGACGCGATTTCGGTGGTTGGGTGCGATCCGCTCCAGCGACTGGAATGTCCGGCCGAGCGTCGCGGCGGCGTTGTAGACGGGAATGATGATGCTCAAACTGATGGGGCCCGCGCTCATATCGGTGTCTCAACGCATCCCTAAGATCGTCGCCGCCACAATGCAACCGCTTCCATCAGAGAATCGGCAACCCCCAGCATGCCCCAGGCCGCCGGGAGCGTTGCGGGATCAATGCTGGCGCCGTAACCGGTCCGTACTAGGATTGGAGGACACCCCGCTTGCGCCCCCGCTTCCAGGTCCGAAACCTTGTCGCCGATCATGCACGACGCGGACAGGTCGAGGTTCCACTCCCGCGCCGCCTGCCTGAGCAACCCTGGCGCTGGCTTGCGGCATGTACACGTAATCCGGTATTGTTCGAGTGCTGCGTCGGGGTGGTGCGGACACATGTAATAGGCATCGATCCGTGCCCCACCAGCCTGGAGGAGTTCATTGAGCCGGGCATGCACCTCCGCCACACGCGATTCAGGAAAGTAGCCCCGCGCCACGCCGGCCTGATTCGTCACGACCACCACGGGAATCCCGAGTGCGTTTAGTTCCTTCACCGCCTCGGCCGCGCCGGGCAGAAGCCGCACCTGTTCGGGGTGGGCGAGGTAGTTCACTTCCTCGATCAGAGTGCCATCGCGGTCGAGGAAAACAGCCGGGCGAGGATGGGAAGCAGCCCCCGGCCCGGCGCAACCGACGCCATTCATTGCCCGGTTCCCTTCGCCCAGTGAGTTGCCAGGAACGCTTCCGCCGAATCGAGACTTTCGGGGGTGCCGATATCGAGGAACGGCGCCCGGCACGCAAACACCCGGATGTCGCCCCCCGACGCAATCCACCGGGGAATGACGTCCGTTTCCAGGCTGAGCGGTGTTTCCGCAGAGATCGATTCCAGCAGACGCGATCGAAGAAAGTATATGCCGGCGTTCACCAACCCGGAACCCGGCCGTTTCTCCTCGAACGCCAGAAGCCGATTGTTCGGCCCCACCCGAAGCGTTCCGTACCGGCTGGCGTCATCCTGCTCAACACCGACCACAACGCCATCCACTCCCGCTGTGTCGAAGAGCATTCGCGCTGCACGCAGATCCACCAGAACCAGCGAGTCCGCATTCGCGACCACCACATCACGTTCGGGAATGGTCCGCCACGCCCAGCGCAGCCCCCCGCCGGTGCCCAGCGGAGCGGGTTCCCGGACAAGGTCGATGGATAACCCATCCTGCGGACGGGTGCGAAAGTGTTCCTCGGCAACTTCGGCGAGATGACCGAGGGAAACGACAAATCGGGTCAACCCGTTGTTCGCGAAATGACGGATGACCCATTCGATGAATGGCCGCCCGCCACAGGGAATCAACGGCTTGGGCAGCATGGGGTGGCGGTCGCGGATGCGCGTTCCGCGCCCGCCAGCCAGGAGGATCGCGACCGGTTCAAGTTCGGGCAGGCTCATGGGAACGCAGCGCTGGAGTTCGAAAAACGGCAAAAACAAAATGAACCACAGAGAGGGTCCCCGCCTGCGGGGGAAGAGAACACAGAGAAAAACAGAACGAGAAGAATTCTTGACGAGGCCAAGTGGGATATGGGGATGCCCATACCCCGGATCAACACGATGGATTCTGATCTCGTTTCATCCTGTTATCCTGTCAAAACTCTCTGCTTTTGTCTTTCTCTGTGTTCTCAGTGTCTCTGTCTGTGGTTAGTTCCTTCTTTGCCTCCTCTTGGATACCCTGCAGCAAGCTCATTTCCAGCCAGCCCCAGTGGGGAGCAGGCGATTTCTTCGAATCTTCACCGAGCACGGAAGTCCGCCCTCATACCCTTGTGCGTATCCATCAAAGGCGGACGAAAAGAGTGACGATAAGCCGTACTTGACGATGTATGGGTTCGTGACTCCCACCCCACTCAGACCAGCAGGCGAGAATGAGGCTCGAAACGGGGCAGACGTCCGACAACGGCAAAACCAACAACCGGCGCTCGGCTTCACGTTTCAACTGGCGCTACTATGTGGGCCAGCGCTTACCTCCTCCACTCCTTCGGCTGCTGATGCGCCTTCTCCGGCTCATGGGTCGAGGACGGCGGCGGTTGCATGTGCCTGGGAATCCGAAGAATGGAACCGACTCAGGCAGCGCGGCTGTGGGTCTCAAGATCGATAACACAATCGCCATCAGTAGTCTACAAATTCTGAGTCAAGGCGATCAAAAGCTCTGGGAGATCCTATCTCGGGTGATAGCGGAGACGCGGCGGGGAATGTCCGTTGCGTCCGATCAACGCGACAACTCCATTATTGAGGGACGGCTGGCCAATCACGCGCTCTGTTCTGTGCAAGATTCTCTTGGCCCAAAGCACCGCGATGTGGTAGCCAGCGCAATCGCTTCTGCCGTGCGAACGCACGCCAACTATGCGTCCGAACTCGGCGAGGATTTCGACACGCGTGTTCTCAACCAGGACGGTTTTTTAAACCTCGGACCTGTCCTGTCGAAGGAACAGGCGGAGGAGGTTGTTGCGCACTTAAGGAACCGACTCTGTTACGCGGGTCATGTTCCCATCTATAGCGATGGGATTCCGCGCACAATTGAGGAGTGTTCAAAGCGGGCGCATTATGCGTCGTATAGCTTAGAAGACGTTTTGCTGGCTCCCCATTTGCTTGAGCTGGCCTTGAAGCCATCCTTGATCAACAGCGTGGCGAAATATTTAGGCGGTACACCCACTCTGTATTCGATCCACGCGTGGTGGACTTTCGCCCAGGAAGGCTCGGTGGGGGTGACGCACCGATTCCACCGGGATCTGGACGATTATCGATTTCTCTCGGCATTTGTGTATCTGACGGACGTTGCGTCTGGTGATGGGCCCGTCGAATTTATTCGCGGCAGCCACGGAGTGGATGTCACGAATGAATGCTTGCGGGCTTGGCAACCGATTGCAGGGGCGAGCGGAAGCGGAGGGGGAGACGCTCCCCGATCTGTTCTTGGGAAACTCGCTCGCGCGCTGTCCCGAAGTCCTTTCCGAAGCAAGCCGCAGTCACTGCTTGCGGAGGATCTGTTTCCACCGGCGAGTCAGAACGGCTACTCCATCTCGATCGATCTCAATTCTCTGTTTCGGGATCGCGTCATCACGTTTGTCGGCCCAGCCGGGACGGCGTTTCTTGCCGACACGTTCGCGCTCCATCGCGGAACGCCACCGATGGCCAAAGATCGTCTGGTGTGCTGGATTCGCTATGGCGTGAGCGAAAATACGATTTATCATAACGACAGAACGCATCCGATCCCCGCCGAACTCATCTGCAATCGGATCCAACTTGACGACAGGACGAACTACATCACACGGCTGATAATCCAGAGAAATAATTCTTGATTTCGCAGAGCAGCTATCCCTCTTACCGTACACGGAACATATATGATCGATTCGCTCTGCAAGGTCATCCTGGACCGGTTGAATATTAATAAGTTCATTGAGACAGGGTCTTTCGAAGGCGAAACTGTCGCGGAGGTTGCGCGCTGGTTCGCCGAGCTTCATCCGGAGTTTGGGAAAATCGAGAAGCTCATCCTCACGGGTGCCCAAGGCCTGAATCCCTGGAACACCCGCATTGCCTACCCCATCTTCGAGAAAGCCAACCGTGCCGGGTATCAAATCTTCTCAACCGAGGTTGATCGCGAACGTTATGAGAGACTCAAACCTCTCTGGGCCACCTGTGAGAACATCATTCTGGCCAACAAGAGTTCGGAAGCCTTCCTACGACAAATGATCGACGAAGGCGAACTATCGGACGCGGACAGATGTTTTTTCTATCTCGACGCGCACTGGAACGATTACTGGCCCCTTCGCGACGAGATCACCCAAATTCGCCGGCTCAAGCGATTTGTTATCTCTATTGATGACTTCATGGTTCCAGGCCGTCCCGAGTTCGGATACGATAGCTATGGGAGTCGAGTGTGCAATTGGGGCTATATCGCGGATCTGTTTGCAGGCCTGGAGGCGAAGGCTTATTACCCGCTCCGGTCCAACCGGGACAACCGAGGGTGGATAGTGATCTTCGGCGGATATCGCGCGGAGGAACTGCGATTCATGCGCGATCTACCCCTCGTTCAGGCAGATACTGAGCACTCGGCGAATGCGATCGTTCAAGGCAGTATCAATGCCCGCTCGAATCTCAACTGGCGATATCACCTCGGCCGCCGATTACCACCTCCACTCCTTCGCTTCTTGTTGAAAATCACCGGGCGGGGGCCAAAACCACTTCCCCCACCGCCGGCTGTATAATAGGCGGATGAAGGACCAGACCGAAAGAAGCAAAGAATGCCCCATTGAGCTCCGGAATAATGGATACCATTACCAACCAAATCCCAACGGGATGACACGAACATTGCTTGTGTCACCCCGTTCGGGCTTCCACGATCCGTCGCATTGCTCACTCGGCGCTTCCGGCCTCATTCCCCCGGGGCGAAGAAAAGCACCTGTTTTCCGACAGCGATTGTCAAAGCAACGTGATTTCTTCGAATCTTCACCGGCAGCGGAAGCCCTGCCGGCTCGCTATTCTCGTATCCAAAAGAGTAGAGGCGGGACGTTGTTTGGCGAGCAACAATCAACCGCACTTGAAGATGTCCGGGGGCAGCAGCAGCTTGCTGGACTCCATCCAACACCAGCACGGCAGCGAGAACTCGCCCCATGAACATCCGATTCGGCGACGAGACCACCATCTCGGTCATAGTCCCCACGAGAAAACGGGTCGCACGACTGACGACGTTCCTCGACAGTCTCCGCGACACGATGGAACGGCCCGACCGCGTGGAAATTATCCTCGTCGTGGACGACGACGACACGGACATGGTCGGCTATCGCCACCCCGACGTCGCCTGCACTATCGTGACCGTACCGGCGGGACGCACGATGGGGGTGCTCAATAACGCGGGCTATGCGGCGTCGCGCGGAGACATCGTCATGCTCCTCAACGACGATGTCATTGCGCGCACGAAGGGGTGGGATCGCCAGCTCCGGGAACAGTTTGCGGCCATCCCGGACGGAGTGGCTCTCCTTCACGTCAATGACCTGATCTTCCAACGGTCGCTCTGCACTTTTCCGTGCGTGAGCCGGACCTATTGCGAACTAGCCGACGGTATCTGTCCCGAGGACTACGCCCGCTACCGGATCGACGACCACATCTATCACGTCTTCACTCTGTTGGGAGTGCTCGGCAAGGTCCGGATCATTTACTTGCCGGACGTCATTTTTGAGCACACGAATATCAGCCCCGGCATCGGGACGGAACGATATGTACCGGTGGCCGAGATCCACGAAGCGGACACCACCCGCTTCGAGAAACGCCTCTCCGAACGCCATGAACTGGCCGTCCGGCTGGCGGAAATCATCGATGACTTTCGGAGAGTCGGCGACGCGAGCCGGCGGCGTGCCGTTTTGTCGCCGCACACCGATGCCGGGGCGCTGAGGAGACCGGAATACTCGAAGGTCCGGCACGCCGACGCGGTACTCACCAGTCGCGACACGCGTGTCACAATCGGAGTTGTTTCGGCGGATCTTCGTTCCGCTCACACCGCCGCTTGTCTGGAGGCCATCAAGGCGTACACGACAAACTACGATCTCATCGTCTTGGACAACAACCGCGGGCCGGGATTCAATCACGCCCGCGAGATGAATCGCCTCCGCGCCATTTGCACCACCGATTACCTCGTCCTTCTCGATGACGATGTCTTCGTCGGGCCAGGGTGGCTGGATGGATTGCTGCGCTGCCTGACGCCGCAAGTGGGCCTGGTGACTCCGCTCCACGAGGACACGGAAGGCCGGTTGTCGTATGCGGGGATCGTTCTGTCGCCAGACCGCAGCGGTATCCACTGGGTGACCCTCCGCGTACCGCACGAACCGGTTCCCGTGCAGTCGATTTGCAGCGCTGCAATGTTGATCGACATGACCAAGTGTGGCCATCTGTTTCTGGACGAGTCTTACTCGAAATACTTTTTCGATCTCGATTATGGCCTGCGCGTCTGGGAGGCGGGTTACGAGGTGGTTGTCTCGCCCTATACGCTTGTGACTCACCTCGGCGGAGCCACGCTCGCGCACGGATCATTCCGGGCCGTCACGCTTTTCCATTCTCAGCGCGCCCACTTCGTGAAAGAGTGGATGCTCACGGGACGATACCAGCGGATCGAATTGGAAATCTGGGCCAAGCTTCCCGCGCTGGCGTCTCTCGTTTCCATTCCCGAGCGATTCCAGCGTGCGCTCGCGGACATGAGCGCGGGGGTAGGCGACCCACGCCCTGAGATCCAGACGATTTTCCACGAGGTGGAGGAGATCCCGCATCTCCGGGAGTGGTTGGTGAAGCTCCTGCGGGATTTCGTGCGGGCGCATCCTCGGAGTGAAGAATTCGCCTGGGCTAGTTCCTATCTGGGTGGGTCGATCGAAGTCGAGGCCGACTACGAGGGCTTTCAGCTCGTTTTCCGGGGCGGCCGCTACCACGCGCTGCCGCGGAATGGAGTCGCACGGATCGGGCGGGCGCTGGCCGGCTGGTCGGCCGGACAGTATTCATCGGACGAACTCGATGCTCTGAAGGGCCGCATCCGTGCGGCTGGCCACGCGGCGCCTGATCTGCCGCCAGCAGTCCGGGACCGTCCGGTCAGGAGGATGATGAAGAGGGCTTATCTGGCTCTCAACATCGCACGGAGCGTGCTTCGCGCTGCACTGAAGAAGACGCCGCCAGCAAGTGCCAACACCGACCGCGCCGACTCGCGGAAGTGGCTGGCGACCAGTCCGGAAAAGGATCTCCAGCAGACTTACAGCGGACACAGGATTTATCGCTACGAGTTCAAATACTTCGGCGTTCCGGACACCATCGAGAAATTCACCTATCAGGACTTCATCGCCGGCCGGTACACCGCTCCTATCCCGATTACGCACAGCATTCCCGAACTCAAAGCCGCGATCGATCGATTGCAGGAAGGCTCCGCTGGCAACACGTTATTGATCAGTCCCTACGATACTCTTCCGGTGCGAGCTACTGACCTCGGCGGATTGGCCGGACGTGGGAAAATCGAATCGTTAACGGAGATGCTCGGAATCGCACCTGGAGAATTGCTGGCTTGGGCCAATCGCGTCAGCGAGACGGAACTCGCCGCACTGGCGGAGAAGCTCCGCGGAGCGGGGATTCGCCGAGCCCTCATCCCGTGGCGTTTCCCGGATTCATGGCGCGGAAGTCGCTTGGAGGAGTTAGCGACGAAACTGGTCAGCGCAGTCGACATCATTCATGAGAGCGGAATGAGTCGTACATATGCCGGTGAAAATGCGCACCGGCTCATTTATAATAAAGCTTATCTGTCAAGTATGTTCTCTGTCGTTCCGCGTCCTAACGGACTGCGAGTCCTTGAGGTCGGCTGTAGCGACGGCATGGTGTGCGACATCTTGGCTCAACTTGGAGCGCGCGAGGTTCATGGCGTCGATCTCATGGGAACCGTGGGCTGTTCCTTCCGCGGACCGAATGTCCATTACCAGTCCGCTTCAGCCGATGCCTTGCCATTCCCCGACGGATCCTTCGATCTCACCTATTCGATTGCGACTCTGGAACACGTTCCAGACCCCTCCAAAGTGCTGAGGGAGATGTTACGCGTCACCAAGGTAGGTGGATGGTGCTACGCACAGGCTGGCCCGCTGTATCATTCCCCGTTCGGACACCACATGTTCGCCTATTTCCCCGATCACCCCTGGATTCATCTGCGGAAGTCCAAGGCCGAAATCCTCGCGTACATGCAGGCGCAGGGGATCGACAAACGAATTGAACAGGACTTTGGGATCAGTTGCGAGGAGTATTTGACGGAAATGCTCAGTCGCGACCACATCAACGGATTGTTCCTCCGGGATTACGGTCTGGACTCGATCGTCACTCATCCCTGTGTGCGCATGCTCAAACTGCACACGTCCTATGAGGGGGAAAACCTGCTCGATGAAAAGGTGTTGGCCGAGGTCGGTAAGATCGATCGTAGCCGGCTCATCGAGCACGGGTTTGAGATCGCTTTCCAACGCCGGCCCGGTTCCCTCTCCCATTCGCTGCACACACCGAACTGGCGGTACTACGTGGGGGCCATGCTGCCACGGCCCCTACTCAGGGTCCTGCTAAAGGTCACGGGCCGCCAGTAGGCATTGCTGGCACCTGGCACCGAAATTCGAACACGGCCTGAATCTCCGTGTCCCTCAATGTGCGCGAGGTTGGCTCGGAAGTTCCTCGCCATGATTTCTTGGGATCTTCACCGAACGCAAATTCGTTCTACTCGCAACTTGGCTTCGGCTTCGGGGTTAAGAAGCGATTGATCGAGTTCGCCCATTGCCCAGTCCTGCCGGCGGGCGGAGGAAGACGCGAATGCGGCTTGAAACGGACGCGGTATTCAGCTTGGTCATGCCGACACGGAATCGGATTGGCACGTTACAGCGATGCTTGCGCAGCTTCTTCGATAATGCCCAAACCCCGGCCAGTGTTGAGGTCGTCCTGATGTGCGACTTCGACGATCCCACCGCACGCGACTTTGGAGCTATCGTCCTCGATCCCAGTTGGAACGTGAAGGTTGTGTTTCAACATCGCAGCCGCAAGATGATCCGCGATTACAACAACTACGGCTCGCAGTGCTCCACCGGGAAGTATGTCTGGCAGTTGAACGATGACTTCGAGATGACAACCCGACACTGGGACGCGATCTTGCGGAAGCGGATTGAAGCATTCCTGGCCGACAAACCGGATCGGATTCTGTACGTGCAGGTGGACGACAGTACGCATACCAACTGGGAAGTGGCGTCGAAGTGGGGTTGCTGCTGCCCCATCATCAGTCGGGAAACGCTCGATGCGATGAACTGCTTTATGCCTTCCGAGATCGATATGTGGGGGGCGGACGTGGCGTTGTGGTGGATCTTCCTTCTTCTCCCGCAACTTCGTGTTCTGAACGCGATCTCGGAAGTGAAACTCCTTCATCATTCCCGGCACAATGATACCGCTCCGCCGGATGAACTTTCGCACCACGTCGAGGCGGTGTCGATCAGGCGAGAGTTGGAAGACCCTGAGTTGCTCCGCTATGCCCAAGTGTTAGCTCGAAGCATGGGGTTCGCAAACTACACGCCCAATCGCTTACTCTGGGAGGAACTCTATCGCCAACGTGGCTCTGGCCCACCTCCAAGCTGGCGCTACACGCTTGGTCAGCAGTTTCCCCCGCCACTGCTTCGCTTCGTCCTGTGGATCACCGGTCGGAGATCAAAGTCTGTGCTATCGACGGAAGAGCCATTGAACGATTCGAGCGCGAGGATGCGCGAGCCTGCTGACCAGCGCAAGAGCTGAGGAGTGGCCGCAGCATGGCGATGGTTTGCAAGCCGCTGGTCGTGGGTGCCCCCCGGAGCGGGTTTTCGCTCCTCATCAGCGTGCTCCACAACTTGCTTGCGCGACGGTCGGTGGTCCCGCCCCGTTCCGCCCGCGAACGCGTTCTGACCCGGACGATTGAGCTTGCCGGGTTCTACATGACCCAACAGTTCCGCGCTACTTTTGCCCGCCTGGGCATTACCCGCGACCTCATATTCAATGGCGAGTTCCACATCCTGACCGGCGGTCCGAAATGGCTGAACACAGCCAATCCCCGGCTCGCCTGCATTCGCAAATATTTCGGCGTTCGCGGACGGGGCGACTTCCTGCTGGTCACCTCGCATCCGCGCGAAGTGCTCGAATACGATGCGGTGGTTCATTCGCACACCGCGCCAAGAGCGTGGCTTGAGGAGGCATACTACGACTCGTTCCAGAAGTTCACTTCCATCCGCAACCCGATCGGGATCATCAACTCGGCGTGCTTTTCGCTCAACGCGATGGCCAGCCAGTACATTCAGATGTTTCTCCCGGGCGAAAGCGAAGACTACATTCGTCAGCGGCACGGACTCTACAAATTAACCGACCTGGAGTTCTTTCGCGGACTGGTCCGGTTTCTCAAGGGTTATCTGGACGAATATCTCTCCCACCACGGGCGCTACACTGTGATGCGCTGGGAGGAATTGCTCACCGAACCGGCGAAGACGATTACTCGCCTGGCCGACGCTCTGCAAATCGAGTGTTCAAATCGCGAAGCCCACGCGATCTGGAAACCGCTGGATCACATCAACCTGCTTCGCTTCCACAAACACAACTTCCGCAAGGGGAAGGGCATCGTCGGCGACTGGAAAAACAGTCTGGTCAACGAACACGCCGAGATCTTCCGCGAGTATGGTTTCGATCAGTACATGGATGCGCTGGGTTACCCGCCGGTACCGACTCTCGACCCGCGCTCGTATACGCCATACCAGAAACTCGTCGCCACCTACCTGCGGCGTGGGGAAAAATACACGAATGTGGGCGACCCGGATCTGTTCGGCTTCGCGTTCAACAAGTCGAACATCGATACCTCCGCGTTTGGCTTCAAGGCGTTCCCGGCCAGGAAGTGGACTCGCGTTGAGCGATCCACACTGACGGACGACGCGGTGGTTGAGGCTGTTTCGGCAACAGCCGAACAGTGCTGTGAGCGAGTGAACGCGTTGCTCTCGACCGTGCTGGATCGCCCTCCGGAAAATCTGGCGGAGGCCCGCCACTGTTGGTCGCGGTTGAACGCCGAGTGGATGCCGCTTATGAGCGAACTGGCGGACCCGCGCGGGTTGGCCCTCTGCGGTCAACCACTCGTCTTGGACGATTCGGAGGTCCGGTGAGCGCGACAGCAACAATCCACCCGCGATTCTTCACGGTCACAAGTCCCGGTCTCTCCGCCACCCGCTGGCTCTCCTATGCCATCGCTTCCCATCCGGATGTGTTCGTGGCGCATGGGAAGCATGCTCTCAACGCGATCCACGAAGGCGATTTTGACGTGGAGAAGGCGGTCGCCCACGAGGAATCGCTCACGCGGGGAAACGATCTGTTGGATTTGTACTTGCGGGAACCTCTGGAGAAGGTGCTTCAGCTTTACCGCAAGACCAAGCCGGAGGCACGGGCTTTCGGTTGCGTCCACTCGTACACGATGGACAGCCTGGTGCGTGCAGCACGCAAGCCGTACACCCTGGATCGAATCTGCGTGTGGAATCTCCTGCGGCATCCGGTCAACTTTATCGCCTCGCATGTGTCACTCGTTCGCTCGGCGGAGCAACACCCACCCCTGTATCGTCAGTATGTCGAGCGTGTTTTCGCCCAGGCGCTTGAGGCCGTTCCGGAGTTGTTCCTGATCGATTGCCCGGATTACCGGGAGTTCCTGACTTTCACGGTCAGTTGCTTCGGGGTTGCGAATCTGGTCTGCGATTTTGTGTATCCCGAGGTTCGCCACGTCAAAATGGAAGAATTGACCACGCGACTCGACCTCCTGCAGAGCGTTTGCGAAGATCTGACCGGTTTGACCTACGCGAAGGAGTCGCTGGAGCGGTTCGTCCGTGGGGGAGCTATCAACGCACACCGTTCTTCCGGAGGAGAGCGCGATCCGCACGCCATCGTCGCTGGCTGGGCACAATGGCAGCAGGACATTGCCCGAGTGATGATTCCCGAGGTTGTTTGCTCGTTCTTGGAGGAGAAGGGATACGATCTTTCGATGCTGCGCGAGATGCCCCCGCCCGTTGGCGATGCCAAGGCTTCTCTCTCTCCGTGCCTGGGCGATTGCATGACAGCGCTCGATCCGGACCATCCTCTCCTTCGCTACAAAACTCAGTATCGGACGTCATCGTTACAAACGCTCTTGGAGGAGCAATTTAAGCTGGTACGACATCAGGGGCGCGTTTACGGCGTGCCGCGCAGTCTGGGCATCACGGATTTCACTCACCTCTCCGCGACCGAACGCCGGCAGTATGAAAAGCAAGGCCGGTGCGTTTCGGCGAAGTCGTTGGGAGGATTGTGGAAGGCGATCTTTCATCGGCTCAACCCCCGACCGGTCGCGCGGGTGAACTGGCGTTACACCGTCGGCCAGTGGTTCCCTCCGCAGCTTCTGCGTTTTTTGCTGCGTGTTAGCGGGAGAGGGCCGAAGCCCCTCCCTCCGACGGAACCATGATTCGTCCTCCAATTGCACTGAACTGACTACAAGCGAGACACACCGATGGCTCTGGGCATCATGAGCGCCATGATTGAAGAACTCGGTACTCTCATTCGCGAACTGGAGCCGCCGAAATCGCAGCTCACCATCGGCAGCCGCGACTACTATCTCGGGTCACTCTGGGGCGTACCAGCCATTTTGGTTTTCTCCCGCTGGGGAAAGGTGGCGGCGGCGACGACAGCGACTTCTCTGATTACCAAGTTTGGGATCGATGAATTGATATTCACCGGGGTGGCCGGCGGAGCTGACCCGGCGCTCTCAGTCGGGGATGTCGTGATCGCTTCGGCTCTTTACCAGCACGACATGGATGCACGGCCGCTCTTTCCGCGTCACGAAATTCCGTTGTTGGGAATGAGTCGATTCGACACGGGTGAGGCACTGCGTCAGGAATGTCTTCGAGCCGCTGAGGGCTTTCTCAAGGCAGATTATGAGCATGTCATACCAAGCGCCATCCGCAATGAGTTTCGTCTGACATCGCCCAAAGCATTAACGGCCGAGGTCGCCACGGGAGACAAGTTCTTCGCCGAGAAGGCCGAAGTAGCCGCTCTTAAGGAACGGCTACCGTCGGTGGGGTGTGTGGAGATGGAGGGAGCTGCCGTGGCTCAGGTCTGCCACGAACACGGCGTGCCGCTTGGCGTGATCCGGACCATTTCGGACGATGCCGATGAATCGGCGAGTGTGAATTTCCCGAAGTTTATCGAGAGCGTGGCCAGCGTTTACTCGCACGGCATACTCAAGCGGCTCCTGATGAGCCGGAACTGAGCATGGAAATTGGCTACTGATAGCTCGGCTGTTTCCCCGCTTCGATCCACGCCAATATCTGCTCTACTCGCTTTTCCATCGTGTGGTAGGCCAGAACCTTTCGGCGGGCGTTGCCTACCAGCCGCTCAGCCAGCATCTGGTCGGCCAGTACGCGGTGAATGCAGGTGGCCAGTTCGCCATACTCGCGGCCGGAGTACAGCATGATCTCCTTGCCATCCTCGAAGAGTTGCCGCGTCCGCGGGCGGTCGGGTATCGCCCAGCTAATCACCGGCCGGCCCACGCCCATCGCCTCCACGATTCGGCCCGGGTACGCCTTCACCAGATGCGGCAGGTTGACGACGGCCTGAACCGACCGCATGCCATTCATCCACAGGCCATAACACTGCCGCCGGATTCGGCGAAGCGAATGCAACAGAGCGGCATTCCCCAGCGCGCGGATGGGAGCGGGTTCCAGGATGGACCAGATCTGCGCTGTGCGATAGCAGCTATCGAAGAGAAGAGGAAAAATCGTTCCGACTTCCGGTGACGGAAGATACTTCAGCACGTCCCTCAGTGCGGGGTGGCGGAGCCACCTGGCACGTTTGCCATATGGACTGCCGCAGAACCCGGCGACCGGATAGGTTGGCTTCCGCGCTCGCGGAATGCAAAACCGGCCGGGGACCGCCTGCGGCCACCAGAGCGTTTGGAGCGGAAGAGCCGCTGCCGTTTCCGTGGCATCGACTTCGTCCACGAAGAGTGCGTGTGTGAAGTGTCGCAACCGGCTCCGGACCAGTTCGCGCCGCTGTGCGAAAATCGGGTTGAGGGTGCATTCCTCGGGCGTGTAGGCCAGCGACTCGGCGACGAGAGCCACGCGAACCGGCGCCAGACCGGCGATCCATTCGAGCCAGGCGGGCGAGATGGCCCGGTTGTGGACCACCTCCACCCAGACTTGATCGAACGGACCCGAGGGGAGGAATCCCCGCGACCGCCATTGAAACGGCGTAACGACGGAAGTGAATTCGACGCCGTTGGCCGCGAGTCCTTCTTCCAGACCGAACTGGACGCAATACGACCAGCACCGGGCGAAATGCCACGACGGGAATTCGGTCAGGAGCAGGAGAACACGAGGGGACGCCACAAAAGTTCCGGGTGGGCGGAGATCGGAGTGTCTTGAGAGTGGTCCGCTCGCTCCGCGAGCGGACCACTCTCAAGAGCCGCATTACGGCGACGCAATTCGGCATCAGTCAGTCCCCGAGTAACTGCCGCTTGAGTTTGACCTTTAGCAGATCGAGGACGTTTTCTCTCTGTCGCGCGCCGAACTTCCGCTCGACGAGCGACAGGTATTCGGGCCGGTTGAAATACTTGTAGAAGGCTTCGTCCCGGAACCGCAGCACATCGGCCGCCGACAGCGACTTTGTAGGGAGCGGGAGGCACTCGTATGACAGGAAGCTGTAGCCCTCGAATGAATTGGGCAGCGGCCAGCCATTTTGCCGGGCGGTCTTGTGCAGCGGACTGCCGGGCAGCGCCATCGCCGGGTAGGCGTTCCACATCTCGGTGTTCAGTTCCAGACCCAGGTCGAGCGTTTCCTGCATCGTCTCGTGCGTGTCGTCCGGCAGGCCGAAGATATAGTTGGCGATCACGCTGATGTCGCGGGCGCGGATATCATTCACGACCTGTTTGATATCTACTTCCTCGAACGTTCCCTTCGTCACTTCCTTGCGGACCATCCGGTTCGCTGCTTCAATTCCGAGCGCCAGCCAGCGGACGCCAGCTGCGCGGAAGAGTTCGAGGTATTGCGGCCGCACGGTATCCACGCGGCTATAGGCCCACATCCGCAATTTGTCGCCGTATCCCCGGCTGAGAATGCCCTTCAGGAGTGGTTCAAAGTATCGCTTGTCGAGGAAGAACATCTCATCCGAGAGGCGGACCGTTTCGACGCCCATCTCGACGAGTTGATCGAAAGTCTTCAGCATGAATTCCGGGCTCCAGAACCGCATCGTCGCGCTGTCGGCGCTCGTCACGCCATCGGCGTTGTTGGTGCGGTTGAGGATGTTGATCATGCAGAAGTCGCAGCGGAACCGGCAGCCGAGCGACGTATAGATGGCGGCGGCGGGGCTGCGGTAATCGTGGTTGAAGTCGGCGTGCCAGAAGTGAGCGCGGTACATATCGAGCGGCCGCTGGCGCTGCGGCAACAGATCCCAGGCATACCCCGGGAGATCGACGTCCATCCGGGCTTGTGGAACGACGCCTTCAGGTGTGGTGAGAGCGGGTTTGCCGTCGGCGTCCTTATAGCCAATGCCTTTCACGTTCTGGAGATCCGTCCGCAGATCCGTTTTCAGCAGGTTGTGGAGGGCGTACACGCCTTCATTCTGCAGAATCAGATCGACGCAATCGAAGCCAAGCACTTCCAGCGGCAGCGCACTGGTGTGCGATCCAACAAAGCACGTGCGGTATTCAGGATAAGCGGACTTCAGCGCCCGACACAACGAGATGGCGCCAGTCATGTTCGTAGTGCCCGAGTTCGGGTTCTGACCGTACACCACGAAACAGACCAGCCGCGGATTAGCTTCGCGGATGCGGGCGACCGCCGACTCGTCGGTGAGCCGCTCGGCATCGCAATCGAGAATCGCGACGCCAAAACCCTTCCCGCGGCAGCTCTGGGCCAGAAGCAGAGACCAGACGGGCACCTCGATGGCCGTGAAGTCCTTGCTGAGGTCCTGGTAGACCTTCCGCGAGGAATTCGGGTTCACGAACAAAACGTCGAGGGGCATGGTGGCCTCGCTTGTCTCGGTGACTCATCGCGTAAGGAAACCCCAAACCAGAAGCCCAATGCGAGGCAGGCGAAGCCTGCCGACAGGCCGGGAGGCCTGTCCCACTTTTGCTACCGCAGACCGTTTAGCAAATCGCACAACCGCAACACATCTTCTTCCGGCAGGTCGGGGTAGTTCCCGATGTAAAAGCCGTAGAAGTGGACATGATCGACCTTCGGGTACTTCTCCCATTCCCGATCCGGAATGTACGGCCGCAGGTACGGTTGCCGCAGTTGGTTTCCGCCGCCTGAAGTACCGCGGCGGAACTCGATGCCGTTTTCGCGAAGCGCGGCCATCACGCGGTCGCGGAAGTCCGGATCGGGTTTCTTGAGAATGAGCGTGAAAGCGTAGTTGGAGGAACCTTCGGTGGCGAAATCGGTCTGATACTTCTCCGAATCGAGGTTATCGAGGAAGGTCATCAGATTCCGTGTACGGACACGGTTGTTGGCGTCGAGCCGGCGGAGTTGCGACCGGCCGATCACGGCGTTGATCTCGGTGCTGCGGAAGTTGTACGCCGGGAATGCGAAAATGAAGTCGGGGTTGAGGTCGGGGTGTTGTTCGCGATACGTCCGCCGCACCGCCTCCGAGTCCGCTTCGCGGACCATGCCGTGTGCACGCAGCATGCGGAACGTCTCGTACAGCTCCACATCGTCCGTACACACCATTCCGCCTTCGATCGTGCTGAGGTGGTGGGCGTAGTAGAAGGAAAAGTTTGAAGCCAGTCCGAACAGACCGAGCTTGCGTCCTTCAAACGTCGCCCCGTGCGACTCGCACACGTCCTCGATCAGCGGCACCCCTCGTTCGCGCAGGCCATCAAGAAGTTCCGGAGTCAGAGCGTTGTAGCCAAGGATGTGGGTGAGAAACACGGCCCGCGTACGCGGAGTGATTTTGGCGAGCACTTGCTGGGTGTCCATTCCCAGCGTCCGTGGATCGATATCCACAAACACGGGAGTGAATCCGGCCTGGATGACCGAGGCGATATCCGACACCCAGGTGAGAGTCGGGACAATGATCTCTCCGGGTCCCTTCAACCGCAGCGCCGCCATCGTCATCTGGTTCGCCGACGAGCCGGAGTTGACGAACACGCTGTACTTCACCCCCAGCCACTCGCTCCACTCTTCTTCAAACGCGCGAACGTTCTTCGACTGCGTGAGGATGGGGTCGTCCTGCTGGAGCAGTTCGATAACGGCATTGAGATCAGCGCGAGTGATGTTGTTCCGCATCAGCGGCCAATCCGGAGCCGCACGACGGCGAGGGGGAGCGGATTCAATCATGATGACTCCTCAGAGATGAATCCGGCTTAGAACCGGTATGCAGGGAACAACTCACCACAGAGACACAGAGAAAGACAACACGAGAAAGATGCCAAGAGACAAGAGAACACGACGAAACGTGATGAATCGAAATCCATCGTGTTCATCCCATCAAAACTTTTCTCTTTCTGTTCTTCTCTGTGTCTTTGTGTCTCTGTGGTTAGCTCCTCCGTCTCTGTTCGTTGCTTCTTAAAGGTTGGTAAACACCGAAGCCGGCAGCATGCGATACGCCTTCACCAGTTCGCGAATGCCTTGCCGCAACCCCACCTGCGGGCGGAAGCCGGTCGCCTCAAGCCGTTCGTTGGAGACAATGTAGTCCCGCTTGTCGGGGTCTTCGCCCACTTCCGCCAGGAGGAACTGGAAGTTGGGAACCTCGGACTTGATGACCTCGCAGAGTTCGAGCTTGGACAGATTCGCGTCCGAAAGGCCGACGTTGTAGGGCCGGCCCTTCATGGATGCGAATTGCCGCATGCCGTGCGTGAATACGCGCGCGATATCACGAACGTGGATGTAATTTCGCTTGAAGTGGGCTTCGAACAGAACCACTACGCGGTCAGTTATCGCTCGATAGGTGAAGTCGTTCACGAGCAGGTCGAGCCGCATCCGCGGTGACGCGCCGAAAGCGGTCGCGAGGCGGAATGTCAGCGATTCGCCGGCGTCGAGAATGATCTTCTCGGCTTCCACTTTCGTTCGGCCGTAGAGTGAGACCGGCCGGAGCGGCGATTCCTCGGTGCAGAAGGAATCCTTCGCGCCGATGCCGTACCCGCTGTTGGTGACGGGGAACAGAATTCGCTGGTTGGCCCCGCGGAGGCGAACGAGCAGACGAACGGCATCAACGTTCGTGGAGGTCGCCGCAGTGGTGTCCCGGTCGCACGCCGGTGCGCCAACGATCGCTGCGAGCGGAATGATCCAGTTGACTTCTTTCAGCGCTGTGCGAAGGGAGGATTCGTCACGAACATCACCGCGAACGATTTCCAGTCGATCGTCGATGCAGTGAGCGAGCAGGCTGGGTTGCCGGTGCCGGAAGTTATCGAGGACGCGGACGCGGTACCCTTCGTTCAGCAGATACGGAACGAGGACCGAACCGAGGTATCCCGATCCACCAGTTACAAGCACAAGTTCCGACATTCCGCCTCCGAATGTTGCTCTCCAGGCGAACCCTGCCCGCAAGGGCAGTGGGTGGCGTGCCTCTCGTCAGACCCGCTGCCCTTGCGGGCAGGGTTCGCCAAGCCTTTCACCCCACACTCGCTACCTGCGTGACCGCCCACTGCGTCTGTTCGTACCACTCATACGTTCGCCGCAGCCCTTCCTCAAAACTGACGCTCGGACGCCAGCCCAGCGCTGTCAGTTTCTTCGCATCGAGCCACTTCCGCGGCATGCCATCCGGCTTGCTGGTGTCGAAGCGAATCGCGCCGCGAAAGCCGACGATGTTCTGTACGTGGTCGGCCAGCGCACGGATCGAAATATCCTCTCCAAAGCCAATATTGATTGGCTCGCGGTCGTCGTAGTGCTCCATGACGAAGACACACGCCCGCCCCAAATCTTCACTGAAGATAAATTCACGCCGAGCCTGACCGGTACCCCACAAAGTGACGGCGTCCTGTCCGCTTTCGCACGCATCGCGGAACTTGCGGATGAGCGCTGCAACCACGTGGGCGTTCTCGAGGTCGAAATCGTCCCCGGGGCCATAGATATTCGTGGGGATGGCCGCCACGAACGATCGGCCGTACTGCGTGCGGATCGCCTGGCACAATTTCAGAGCTGCCATCTTGGCGACGGAGTACGATTCGTTGGTCGGCTCGAACGGTCCAGTGAGAAGCGAACGCTCCTCCATCGGCTGGGGGCAGTCGCGCGGGTACAGACACGAACTGCCGAGGTACAGGAGCTTTTTGACGCCCGTATGAAACGCGGCGCGGATCACGTTGGGCAGCACAGCGAGATTGTCAAGCATGAGATCGGCGGGGAATCGCTGATTGGCGAGGATGCCGCCCTTTCGCCCCGCCGCCAGAAAGACGTGTGTTGGTCGTTCGCGTTCGAAGTAACGCTCAACTGCCAGCCCGTCGCGCAAATCCAGACCATCCGCACACAACAGTTTCTCGCCAACTCCATGAGCGACCAGAGCGCGGGCGATGGCTCCTCCGATCATCCCCTCCGGTTCGGTCACAAACACCCGCGCATCAGTCCACTCAGTACGCATGAGCCGCGAAGTCCTCACTTCTCGTTGATGTAATCGGACACTTCGCACAGGATCGTCGAGCCTTCGAACTCGTACGCCTCCTGGTAGGCCGGGACAATCTGTTCCGGCTCATCGAGCCGCACCACGCGGACGGTTTTGAGCATGAGTTGCATGGCGTCGGTGAAGTCGCCCTTGTGCTGCCACTGCGGATCGAGAGGTCGCACACTCCCCACTCCCGTCCGAATAATGACCTTCGGCCGGTAGTCCGAGATCAGCGGGAGTTTATCCAGATGGTTGACGAGCTGATTCACCGCCAGAAGCAGGAAGTTCCAGCGTGGAAAAATGCTGATGGGCACGAAGCCTTGCAGCGCCAGCCCGGTGGTCACGCCCAACTGGAACTCCTCCGCCACCGGGAATTCACGCCGACGGTCGGCCGGGACATCCCGGAGCGTGTTGAACATAGCCGTACCGGGATACCCCACCGCTTGACCGAGAAAGAGGGTCCGCGGTTTCGTCCCCAGCCACACCATCGCCCGAGCCAGTTCGTCAAAGTATTTCATCGTTGTCTCAGTCGGCAAGCTAAAGAGTTCTAACCACAGAGGCACAGAGACACAGAGAAAGACAAAAGAGAAGAATATTTGACGAGATAACAGGATAAACATGATGCTTTCTGATCTCGTTTCATCCTGTTATCCTGTCCAACTCTGTGTTTTGTCTCTCTATTCTTTCTTGTCTTTCTCGGTGTCTCTGTGCCTCTGTGGTTAGTCCTGACTGTTCCCAAGAAATCAGAAGTTGATCCGCACTCCAGACCCCGCGTGCGGCCACTTGCTCTTGTAGTGGTAGTACAGCACGTTGCTGGGCCGCCCGGATTCGTGCTCGTAGGTGAGCGTCGTCATATTCCAGACGTCGCGTGTCGGCGTGCAAACGGATTGCTCGTTGTCCTCGACAACGAAAAGGATTGGCAGATTGTGTTGCGTGCTGTACTTGATGCACTCGTGGGCGATGCCCGTCTCACTCGTCATCTCCCCCATGAAGCAGATGACCTTGTTCTTCCCACCGTCCTGCTTGATCCCCATCGCAATCCCAACGGCAATGGGCAGGACGCCGCCGACGATGGCCGAAGAGAGAATCCGGTATTCGGGGAAGCAGAGGCTGATGGACTTCCCTTCGAGGATCGCGGTTCGCACCTCTTCAGACGGGACGCCCTTGAGTAGACACTGGTAGTGCGACCGCCACGAGCACAGCACCCAGTCTTCTGGATTAACGTGCTTTTCGAACACCTCGATCATCTGATTCTCACACCCGTAGTACAGGTGGATCGGGGCGCGAATCTGCCGGTCGTTGAACCGGGCCGCAATATCTTCCTCGAACGCGATCAATTCGCTCGCCGTGAGTCGCACTCGCATCGTCCATCCTCAGAGTAGTCCGCTCCAACGCTCAGGGGCTCTAACTTACCCGCCAAAATCCGCCGGAACACCCAATCCTGCGGAAGGAGCCTTGTCCAGATCGCGGAACGGCTGGACCGTATTTCCGAGGCGGGCGTAGTCCTGCTCGGCGTAGTCCTCGTCCTGCTCGAAGTGGATCACCTGGCTGCCGTCGCGTTCAAACGCGAACGGCACATTGAGCAATCCGTGCAGTGCCGCGACAATCGCTCGCTTCCGTTCGGGAGGGACGAACAACAGCAGGAATCCGCCACCGCCCGCGCCGAGCAGCTTCCCGCCAATGGCTCCCACTGAGCGCGCCCGGTCGTAAATCGAATCGATCTGGGCATTGGTCACTCTCTCGCCAAGCGCACGCTTTGCGCACCACCCCTCGTGCAACAGTTCGCCAAACGGCCGGAGTGAGCCACCGTCGGCCAGGATGCTTCGCCCCTCCTCGACCATCTGCCGCATGCGGTGCAACTGCTGCTCCTTGGCGTGCAGATTACCGATGAACGAGGAAACCACTCCGGAAGCCGTGCGGTTGATGCCGGTGAAGAACAGCATCAAATGATCCTGCAGTTCCCGGAGTCGCTCCGCCGGCAACACCATCGGAGTCACGCTCACGCTGCCTTCGCGGTTGAAGACAACGTGGTTGAATCCCCCGAATGCCGCCATCACCTGATCCTGCGATCCCACCGACTCCCGGAGCAGATTCTGCTCAACGTGGATCGCCTCCTCAGCGAGTTGCCGCTTGCTCACCATTCGCCCACGAAGGGCATGCATGGCGTTCAGCAACCCTGCGGTGAACGACGAGCTGGAACCGATCCCACTGCGGGCTGGAAGATCGCCATCATGGTGGATCTCCAGTCCGCGGTCAATGCCGAGGTGCTTGAGGACCTCACGCACGGCGGGGTGCTGGATTTCGTCGGCGTGCTGGCAGACTTCGGTTTTCGAATAGACGAGGCGGATGCGATGTTCAAAAAACGGCGGTAGGTAGCGGCACGTGATGTAGCAGTATTTGTTGATCGTCGTTGCCAGGACAGCCCCACCATGCTCCCGATACCAAGTGGGGTAATCTGTTCCGCCGCCGAAGAAAGAGATTCGAAAGGGCGTCTTGGTGATAATCACGGTCAGAACCTCAGTTCGTTCGCGGTATCCGACGCAGGGGATAAGGGCACCACGTCGAGGTGGGCAACGGTCGCCAGAGATCAACACTCGGTTGCAATTACTTATGTATATATTTGTATATTAGCGATGAGAAACGTTGGGATTCTCTCAACAACGCGGACCCACGGTCGCTCGGGTTCGGGTGTTGGAGAGGGGTGGTTGAGAAAGAAAAACAGCGTTGTTGTTCTACGGGGGGACCAATTGGAATGTACGAAAAATCGGTGAAGACTGGGGTTCGCGCCGAGGCCGATTTTCTGAAAGAGTACCCCTCCCCTGACATGTGTTGGCCGTCGTTCACGCTTCCGGCTCGTTGATAATCAGCCTGTCGCCAGGAGTTCGGCCCAGGTGTTCGCGTGGAGGAGTTTCTTACAGAGAGCTTCGAGTTGCGCGGGGTCAGTGATCGCCTTCAATGCGGCCTCGTGTTCCACGTTCGGAACACCGAACTTCTCGCGACCCTGGATGAGTATAGACGTCTGAAGCCCCTCAGTTCGCCCCTTATCGACGAACTGTTTGAAGGGTTCCAGGTTTGGTATTTCCGGAAATTTGTGAGTTGGCCAATCGAATCCGGCAACGACGACAACGGCGTGTTGTTGAGGGACAGCGCTTGGAGTTGCGTGAGTTGGCCGAGCGAATCCGGCAACGACGACAACTTCAACCCACTCAGATTCAACGCCGTCGCGCGTTTGCGCCGGGCGTTTTCGATGCACTTTTCGGCTTCCTGAAATGCTTTTTCCGCTTTGGTGGGCATGGCAAGGCACGCGAAGAATGAGAACAAGCATGCTGGTATGCTCGCTTTCATTAAACCGACGGAACAAGCGATTGCGAGCGTAAAATTGCCGCGTTCTTGCGCAGACGCAACCGCTGCACGCGCTGCCGTGATGTGAAGCGCAGAGGCGAACCGGGCAGGAGTCTGGCAGAACCTCTTACCTTACGCTCCTGTTAGGGCTGGCCGTATCTCCAGCCGCCGGAACCACGTCAGCGCGTTGCGCGTCGCCAGGCCAATGGTGCCGTCCAGTCGCTCGGTGTATGTGTGCCGCAACTTCACCACGCCATTCACACTGAGCGTGACGACTGGGCCGCGAAGGGCAATCTCCAGTGCGTAATCGCGATTGGGCTCGAGCGACTCCGGCACTTCCTCGGTTTGCATCCACTCGCCGGCTTCGTGCTGCCCGACGACCCAGGTTCCCCCCGTCACCCCCACGCCAACAAATTTGAACCGCTTGGCGTCGGCAAAGTCGAATAGCACAAACGCATTGCACCCCTGCGCGGCCGTCCCGCTTCGCGGCGACACCGTCAGACGGATGTCGAGATCGCGTGGCGGAGGTTGTTCGAGAACGAGCGTGCTAATCCCCGTCTCATTCGGGGCGGGATTCGATCGGTAAACGCCCGAACCAACCTGCCAATTTCCCGAGCGCACAACAAAGTGCTGGGCCAGATTCGGCGTGAAGTCGCCCGCAAATGGAAGTGTTGCCGGGACGGGCAGAAGAGCGGGGCCAGCGACCGTTGGCAGTTCCTCGTCCTCCGCGCCAAGAACGCCTATTCCGGCCAGAGCCGGCGTCACCCCGCAATCCTCTTCGTATCGATCGAGCACGGTGTTCACGGGGCCATCGAGCACCAGCCGCCCCTTATCGAGCCAAAGGGCACGCGAGCAGAGCCGCCGGACGGCGGCCGTGTTGTGATTCACGAGCAACACCGTGCAGCCGTCCCGCGTGCTCACCTCCCGCACCTTCCGCAAGCACTTCTGCTGGAAGAGCGTGTCGCCGACCGCCAGCACTTCATCGACGATCAGAATGTCCGGTTCCACGTGAGCGGCGGTCGCGAACGCCAGCCGAACGTACATTCCACTGCTGTAACGCTTCACCGGTGTATCGAGAAACTGGTCGATCTCGGCGAAGGCTGCAATCTGGTCGAATTTTCGGCGAATTTCTGCCCGGCTCATGCCCAGCACAGTGCCGTTGAGGAAGACATTCTCCCGACCCGTCAATTCCGGGTGGAAACCGGTCCCCACTTCCAGCAAGCTCCCCAACCGGCCGCGCAGCCCGAACCGGCCGTTGGTCGGTTCGGTGATTCGCGACAGGATTTTCAGGAGAGTGCTCTTTCCCGAGCCGTTGCGGCCGACAATGCCAATGACTTCCCCACGCCGAACATCGAACGCGATGTCCTGGAGGGCCCAGAAGTCCTCCTCAACTCGCTTCGGTGGGGTCCAACCCGTGAGCCACCGCCGCGGCACGCCCAGAGCGAGCCGGCCTATGCCGTAAAACACCTCCGAAAGCCGGTGGTGGTCGGTTCCGGTCCCGAGCCGGTAGCGTTTCCCCAGATTCTCGACGCGGATAGCGAGTGGGTTCATGGGTCAGATCAAATGCGGTCGGCCAGGAACCGCTCGATGCGGCGGAAGTAAAACAATCCCGTGAGGAGTGCCAGCAGAGTCACGGCCGAGCCGATCAACAACGATCCCACGGGGGGCTGGCCATAACCCAGAAGCGACCAGCGAAAACCCTCGATCGCCCCGACCATCGGATTGAGCGCCAGCACTGGCCGCCACGTCTCCGGGATCAGCCCTTTCGTGACGTACACCACCGGGCTCAAGAAGAACCCGAGCTGGACGAGTAGAGGGACTAGCATACCGGCGTCGCGATACAGTGCATTGAGGGCAGAAAACCAGATCCCCAGAGCAAGAGCGGCAGCGACCGTAAGCAGGACAAACACCGGCAACAAGACGATTCCCCAGGACGGAACTACGCCGTAGTAAACCATCAGCGCACCCGGCAGGAGCAGCGCGATGGTGAAGTCCACAAGGCTCGGGATTGCGACTCCGAGCGGAAGGAGCAAACGCGGAAAGTAGACTTTCCCGATCAGATAATGATTCGCCACGAGGCTGGCACTCGCCTGGGCGAAGATGGTGGCGAAGAGCTGCCAGAGAACCAACCCGCAGAGCAGAATGAGGGTGTAGGGGACGCCCTCGGGCGCGGGCTGTTGGCCGAGCAGGCTAAAGAACACGACGAAGATCGTTCCCATCGCCAGCGGGTTCAGAACCACCCAGGCAACGCCGATCAGCGTTTGGCGGTAGCGGACCTTGATGTCGCGGACGGCGAGCATCCACAACAACTCGCGATAACGCCACAGTTCGCGGAAGTCGAGAAGCTGCCAGCGGGAGCGGGAGCCGTAATACTGGAGGTTGTCGCTGGAGTTGCTGTCAGCAGGGTCGGACGTGGTTGGCGTTCCCGATGCTGGCTCGGGCGCAACTTCTGCTGGCATCGTCGGTTTCAACTCTTGACCGAGCACAATTCCCCCGCGCCCGCGCACTGTGGTGGCTGGGCAGAGTGGCATAAGCGACGTTGTTTTATGCTGACCGAGCCGAACACAAGTGAATAATTGGTGAAGACAATTTGCCGGCCTCCATATCGCCGCTGTCCTCCGGTTCTCAGAGTGCCCGCAGGGATTACGGTATTATGAATGTCTGATTGTCTTTTTCGGGATGTTTTCTCTGTGTGGTGGACTCAATCCTTGTAAACAGCCACGAAAAGGAGGTTCCGCATGTCCCGCTTGCTTCAAACAATGGTTGTGGGCAGGCCTCCGGGCGTGCCGGCAGGCAAAGCCTGCCTCAGATCAGCTCACAAATGCAGCCCTGCGGGCTGCGGCAGCCAGCCGGACTGTCGGCCTGCCGACGGCGAGGCTTGCCCCACAAGAATACAGTCGAGAAAGTAAGTGACATTGGGTTAGCGGCCTGTACGCAATTCCCCCCGAGGTTCTCCCATGCGTCTGTTTTTCCTCTCTCTGTTCTTGTTCCTCGCTCCCGCCGTTCGTGCGGCGGATGACTGGCAACCGGTCGCCACAGACCTCATCGCGAAGGAGAAGCCTGGCTACGGCGGGCTGTCCGGCGTCGTGGTGGATCGTGAGACCGGCTCGCTGTATGTCTGCCTCAGCGATCGCGGCGTGTTTCGCTCGTCGGATCAGGGTAAAACCTGGACGCGACACGGCAAGACCGCTCCCAATGGCCGCACCGAAACCCCCGGCTGCCTGCAACTCGCCCCCAGCGCCGCAACGAACCGATTGCTCATGGCGACGGTTTACGGCGGGCCAGTGGTGGTCGGCACCACCGACCCCATGACCACCTGGAACGCGATGGAGAAGAAGTCCGGCCATGTGGATTGGTGCGCGATCGACTGGAGCGACCCGGCCATGAAGTTCGTGCTCGCCTTCAAGCACGAATCCGGCGGGCTCTTGCTCCTTTCGCGCGACGGCGGCAAGTCCTTCAGTGAAATCGGGAAAGGATATGGTCTCGGGGCATGGATCTTCGACACCGACACCGCAGTGGCGGCGCTTGCCAAATCGAAGGAGAAACCGAAGGGCGGCATCGTTCGCACCACCGATGGCGGCAAGACCTTTTCGCCGGTTACGGAGTATGCGCCTGTTTCGCTTCCCAAGCCGCAAGGCGACGTACTGTACTGGCTTGTCGAAGGGGCGCTACTAAAGGGCACCGATAAGGGCGCGCGGTGGGAGAAAGTTTCCGAAATCAAAAACGCTCGCTACGGTCCGATCTTCGGCAAGGATGCGAAGCAACTCTTCGTGCTGACAACGGCCGGCGTGATCGAGAGTGCCGATGGCGGTACGACGTGGGGCAAGCCGATTCCGGTTCCGAAAGAACTGAAAGGTGTTTCCACACTCACCTGGTTGGAGTACGATCCGAAGAATGATCTGCTGTATGTGATGAAGATGGGCTCCGACCTGTACAAGCTCCCCCGCCCCAAATAGCCTGCCATGCACCCACATCCACATGCTTTCGGCTTTCTCAATACTGCGCGCCGCGACGGACTTGTGCTCTCGCGCCGGAACTTGCTCAAAGCCAGTCTCGCAGGCTTCGGCGGGCTCACGCTTCCGGCCTTGCTTCAGGCGCGCGAAAGTGGGCGTGCCTCGCCCAAGAGCGTCATTCTGCTGTGGATGACCGGTGGACCGAGCCAGATCGATACCCTCGACCCCAAACCCAACCGGCCGCCGGAGAATCGCGGGCCGTTTGGCGTCACGAAGACGAAACTCCCCGGCGTCATTGTGTGCGAGCATCTTCCCAAGCTGGCCGCGATGCTCGACAAGTTCACCGTGATTCGTTCCGTCGATCCGCGACATAGCAACCACGAACCGAACTCGGTGATGCAAACGGCGAACCTGCTCGCCGAACCACGCGAGAACCCCGAAGCACGCCACTACCCCGCCATTGCGTCGCTAGTTGCGAAGTTTCGCGGCGCCAATCATCCGCAAGTGCCGGCGTACGTCGCGTTCATGCGGTCTCGTTCACACCTCGCCTTCGGTGGCTACCTCGGGAAGCAGTTCGATCCGTTCCTCGCCAACGAGGCAGCTCGGCTGCCGGTGTATGATCTCGTCGGCAAGGACACAGGGACGCTCTCCGGCGGGAAGATGTTCGAACTCCCCGCGGATGTATCCGCTGATCGCATGGGCGACCGGCAGCAGCTTCTCAAGAACTTCGACCGATTGCGTGCGGATATCGACACGTCGGGTTCAATGGCCGGACTGGACAAATACGAACAACAAGCTGTCGGAATGCTGACCGGCGGCCGCGTGCGAGACGCACTCGATCTGACGAAGGAACCGCAGGCCACCCGCGACCGCTATGGCAAGCACCTTTGGTGTCAGCAGGTGTTGCTCGCGCGGCGACTGGTGGAGGCGGGGACCGCGTTCATCACACTCGACCTGAGTTACCACACCGCCAGCGGTACCTGGGACACGCACGGCGACAACATTCCGCCGTATGGCGGCATCAAGAATGGGCTCGGTCCGCTGTTGCCGCTCTTCGATCATCTCATCACCACTCTGGTCAGCGACCTGGACCAGCGCGGGCTACTCGATCAGACGCTCGTGATCGCGATGGGTGAGTTCGGCCGTACGCCACAACTCGGCACGCAGGGGAGCACGGACGGGCGGAATCACTGGCCGTATGTGATGTCGATGTTGCTGGCGGGCGGCGGGTTGAAATACGCTCAAGTGATTGGCAGTTCCACGAAGGACGGAGGTGGAATCATGGAACGACCGGTCACGCCGGGCGATCTCGCGGCCACGATCTACCGCTATTTCGGCATCCCGCTCGACTCCACCTACAGCGATCCTGCCGGCCGGGTGCTGAACTTGCTGCCCAACGGGGGAACGGCGGTGAAGGAATTGTTCTGAGCGGCAGACTGCTTCAAGAAGCCATAATCTCGTGAATCGGGTGGCCGCCGTGGGAAATGCCGTACGGGCGGTTGGTCTTGTCCGGCACCATCGATTCGTGATCGATGCCAAGGCATTCGTAAATCGTGGCGCAGATGTCCGCCGTGCTCACCGGTCGATCCTTCACGTAAGCAGCCTGCGCATCCGATGCGCCGCAGATACTTCCGCCTCGAATGCCAGCACCCGCAAACACCACCGAGTAGCAGAACGTCCAGTGGTCGCGGCCGGCATTGGCGTTGATGCGTGGCGTGCGGCCCATCTCGCTCATCACCACCACGAGTGTCTCGTCGAGCAAGCCGCGATTGGTCAGGTCTTCGAGGAGCGCCGTGAATGTCTGGTCGAAATGCGGCAGCTTGTTCTCCTTCATGATGCTGAAGTTCTTCGTGTGCGTGTCCCACGCGTCGTAGTCGATCTTGATGCGATCCCAGAACAGGTCCCACGTCACGTTCACAAAGCGCACACCTTCTTCGATCAGCTTGCGGCCGATCAGTGTGCTGTGGCCGAAGAGCGTACGGCCGTAGCGGTCTAGCAGTCGCGGATCTTCCTTCGATAGATCGAAACACGCCTTCATCTTCGAGGCGGTCAGGAGCCCGAACGCCCGCTGTTGTACGCGGTCGTAGCTGCTGACGGTACCATCGGTTTCCAGTTTCTTTGCCTTGTCGTCGATTTGCTGAAGCAAGGAACGGCGGTCGTTGAGGCGATCGATGGTGAGGTCGCGATCGAAGGCGGTATTGGGCAGAATTGGCGTTCCACGAACGACCGACGGCTTGCCGGGGGATGGATTCTCGCCCTTGTCGGTGTGGGGTTCGCACTCGGAGATCAGCGGATCGAAGCGATGGCCGAGCAACCCCGCATACGGTCCCGCTCGACGGAACGCTTGCCCCCAGCCCAGCCAACATGGCAGGTACACGTAGTCGGGCAAATCCCCGCGCCCCGCACGCAGGAACTCGCACACGCTTCCCATGCTGGGTGGATCGCTGTCGCGTGGATGCTGGTCGGGCATCGGCACTTCAAAGCCGGTGTAGCTCGGCAAACAATTGTGGCAGCCCGCCCGGTGGTTCACGCTCCGCACGATGGCAGCTTTGTGCATCCAGTGGGAAGTGCGCGGAAGATGTTCGCAAATCTGCACCCCGCGGGCCGAAGTGGAAATCGGCTTGAATTCCCCACGCACCTCGGCCGGGGCATCGGGCTTCAGGTCCCACATATCTTGCGTGGGTGCGCCGCCGAGCAGGTACAGCAGAATGACGTTCTTCGCTTTGCCAGGCCGTGTGCCGGCCGGCTTCTTCGCCTCGGCCGCGAGCAAGTTCGGCAGCGTCAATCCGCTGCCGAGCAGCGTCAGTGCTCCGGCGGCGAGCGTTTCACGCCGCGTCATGCCATCACACGTGCGCCGCGGACTGCCCAGCATTGTGATCATTGGAATTGCTCGGGAATGAAGTCGCGTGAGAAGCGCCGGCGGGGTGGTTTGAATCTACGCGGAATGCGATGCCGATGCAACAGGCAATGACGCAATGTACGCGCCGGCGGAAGGCGACAGAAGTAGCGCCGGGAAAGAGACAAAGGCCGGAGGGAGAAAGCAGAAATCCGAGCCACAGCCAGGGCTGCGACTCGGATTTCCGCTTTCATTTCAGTAGTTTCAAGGGTTGTGTGGTGTTCTGTTGTTTTCAGCCCCGGCTGGGGCTGAAAACCACCAAAGGCAACACCTTCAAACTACTGGCCAGGGAGCGGTTGACGCTCCCTGGCGTTTGATTACGCCAAGTCGAACAGCAGCACTTCGCCTTCGCCACCGACCACCACTTCGGACTCGTCTTCCACCGCAATGGCATCGCCGGCGGTGAGTTTCGTGCCGTTCACGGTTGCGTTACCGGTGGCGACGTGCAGGTACGCAGCCCGACCCGGTTGCAACGCATGACGAACGGTTTCCCCCGCGAGCTTCGTCTGATACACGCGAGCGTCCTGGTGAATGACGAGCGAACCATTTTCGCCTGTCGGTGAAGCAACGAGCGCGAACTGCCCGCTCTTCTCCGCATCCGTGAAGACACGTTGCTGGTAGCCCGGCGTGTGTCCGCGGCGATCTGGCGTGATCCAGATTTGCAGCAGGTGGACCGGTTCTTTGTGGGACGGGTTGAACTCGCTGTGCGTGATCCCCGTCCCGGCGGTCATCGCTTGCCACTCGCCGGCATGAATGACCTCGCCGTTACCCATGCTGTCGCGGTGTTCGAGTTGACCGCTCAGCACGCAGGTGAGAATTTCCATGTCGCGATGCGGGTGAGTGGGAAACCCACCCCCCGGCGCGACTCGATCATCGTTGATGACCCGCAGCGTGCGGAAATTGTGATGCCTCGGGTCGTAGTAATCGCCAAACGAGAACGTGTGGCGGCTATCGAGCCAACCGCCAAACTTTGTGACGCCGCGATCGGTTCCCTTTCGAATCGTCAACATTGGTAAACCCAGTGGTATCACCGCATGTCCATCGGTGACGCCAGAGAATACCGTGCGGCGGCAGCGTTCATACAGCGATCACTTCAGTATTCTGACCGGCGACTCGCTCCTTGATTCCTATCGCTCCGGCTTGACTGGCTCGCCCTTGTCGGCGAGTTGCACGACCTCGAGTGCGGCAACGTTCTCGCCACCGCCAGCTCCGCCGACGAGCACGACCGCGTCCTTCCCGAAAGGAACCAGCCGGGCGACGGCTCGCTTTTTGGCCGAGTCGCCCACTTTCTCCCACGCATCCCCGGCCGCGTTCAACCGGTACACCAGTCCCGCATTCGTGTTCACCACCAGCCGACCGCCGACTGCACACGCCGCTGGCGCAAACGCGACCCGATCCGCGCCGGGCAGGGCCGGCCCGGTCGTCCACTTGCTGGTGGCGAGATCCAGCACGTCCATCCGGCGGTCGCCCCCCTCGGCACCCAACCCGCCGATGACGTACACCTTGTTGCCGAGCGCGGCGGCGGTCAACGCCCGGCGCTTGAACGGCTGCGGGAGCGACTTCCACCCCGGCTTGGCGGCAGCGAGATCGAGAACGAGTGCGGTGTCGTGCCACACGGAGTCCATCCCCTTCCCTCTCATCTGCCAGCCACCAACCACGATCAGCTTGTCGCCAGCTACAACCGCGTCGTGCGACGATCGACCGGCTGGCAGTGGCGGAAGAGCTTCCCACTTGTTTGTCTTCGGATCGAACCGGGCACAGTCGGCGAGTGAGTAGGTGTCGGCGGCCTCGCCCGGTGCGTTTTTCGGCTGCATGCCGCCGACGCGATACACCTTCCCGCCGTGCGCGGCGAGATTCAGTCCCTGGGCGATCGGCCCGCCGGGGAGTTCTTCCCACTTCGTTCCACCGTCGAGTTTGAGCCGGTGGAACGTGCCGAGGACTGTCTTGGTGTCGTAGTGGTGAGTCTTGCCGGCGTGGCCGCCATAGACGTACAGGTAGCCGTCGCACTCGACCGCGCCAAAGCTCGACACCGGCGTCGGGAGAGGTGGGAACGTGGGTGTTGGGTCGGCTGCGAGTAGCGGGGCGGCGATGAACAGCGCGATGCTCAGGCCAGCGAGGCCAGCTCGGTGGAGTGGTACGATCATCGAATGCTCCTGATATGAGTTGATGGAATCGGGTTGGTTTCGGGACTCACCGCCTTGCCGGTTTACCCTTTTGGTATTGTTTAGCGGCGGTCGCCGGATCGTGTTCGACCTCCGGCGGCAGCGGGGCGGTTTTCGTTGGAGCGACCGGCGCGGGCGCGGAGGGCGCGTCCGAGCCGCACCCCGCGACCGAAGCAACGAGCAGTAGTAGGAAGATTCGGATCACGGCTCGATCCTCAGTACGAGTTGCCTGCAAAAACCTCGCCGCCGGCCCGTGTGCCGAGGGCCGAATACGTGGCCGGGCTGATGCTGTTGCCGATGAAGTGGACCGAACCGTCACCGAACAGAAAGTTGCAGCCGCCGGTGTGGTCGCTCCGGAAAGTCTCCAGGCGGTCCAACGTGGAGGCGGGCGGTATCACGGTGTTCATCATCACCCGCGTGCTGCCGAAGCTGAAACTGGCATAGCCCCACGGCCAGGACGTATTGCCACCGCGCACGTTCCCGGCGTTCGGCCCCGAACTGAAGCGGTAGTCCTTCAACTGGAAACCCATCTCGCCGACGGCGATGGTGTTGGATGTGCCATCGGTGATGTCGGTGAAGCGGAACCCCTTGGTACCGTTGGTCGGGTCGCCGTAGTAGTCGTGCCGGCCGATCATGCCGTTGTCTGGTGGTGGGGACCAGGCGGAGTTGCTGCCGATGCAGGCGGCGTAACTGCTATAGGCCGTGGACTGCGGCACTTGGGGCGGTTGCATGGAGGGGCAGAGGTAGATCTTGATCGGCAGGTCGGTGATCTGGTCGTTGGGCGGGAAGGTTGGGTATTGCGTGTAGTCGTAACGGCGTTCGATATTAGCCTGTTCCAGGTACGGCAGGATGTTGGTGAAAAAGCTGCCGAACGTAGGCGTGTTGGCGGTGGGGAACCTCTGATTGCTGTCGTGGAAGTTGTGCAATGCCAGACCGATTTGCTTGAGGTTGTTCTGGCAACTCATTCGCGCCGCCGCCTCACGTACCTTCTGGACGGCGGGCAAGAGCAGGCCGATGAGGATGGCGATGATCGCAATCACCACCAAGAGTTCGATCAGGGTAAAGGCAGTACGGACGGTTCGTGCGCGCACGGCGGCACTCCTTTGAGAAAAGGGTGTGAGCCGCATTGCGAACGGAGGTGGGCAACCTGATACACGTTCCGATTGAGGGCGTCGCATTCTTAACGAGCCGCGACCGCAAGAGAGTGGGAATAAGTGATACCCGCTCCCTTGCGGTCGCGGCTCGTTGAAAACCAGACACAATCGGCAGGAACATGAATGAGACCAGGTTCCACGGCGGATGCGGAGCAGGCTCGGCGGTCCAACGAGGCGGTACCGATTCGGGTCGATACCACCATTTGCGGTCAGGGTCACTTCGGGCGAATCGCGTTATTCCTTCTGTTGGAGCTTCTTCAAGGCTTTCGCGGCCGAGTCGCGCACCTTCGGGTCGCGGTCGCGGTCGCGCAGTTCGGTGAGGGTCGGAACCGCTTCAAGGGCCGTCGGCCCGAACTTCAGGATCGCCAAAATTGCCTCGTTGCGCACCGTGGCATCACGATCCTTGAGCGATTCCATCAGGGCCGGGAAAGCAGTCGGGTCTGTGGGACCCACGTTGCCCAGCTTGAATGCCGCTTCCTTGCGCGATTTGGCGTCGGGATCACTCCGCAGCGTCTCGACCCAGTGGGACACCGGCTTTCCACCAGCCAGAGTCGGCGGTGACTGGTGACAGCCGAACAGAGGAACGGTGAGCACGGCCAGCAGAATGAGTCTCATCGGTTTACCCTTCTGGTTGCGGATCAATAATCGGCCGGCACAACCTCGCCGTTGGCGCGCGTACCCAGCGCCTGGAAGACCAGGCTATCCGGTGTGTACCCTCCGCCTGGCAGGTCGCTCGGTACGCTGTGGATGAACTGCACTGATCCGTCGGCAAAGACAAAGTTCGACCCGCCCGTGTGCCGGCTGGAGAAGTCGTCCAGTCCGCCATCGGTATCCGTCGTGGTGTTGTTCAAGTGGCTGTGGGCGAGGACCAGAGTGGCGGCTGGGTATGAACCGGCTCCGGTACCGGGGCACAGGTTTTGTTTCCCGCGCAAAATGACTCCGTTGTTGATGGCACCGGCCCAGATGCCATTGGCGTTTCCCCAGGAGCGCTCGCCGACCATGATGGTGGTGCTGGTACCATCCGTCACGTCGGTCAGGCGGGTCCGGCTATTCCGGTAGAAGATGCCCAGCCCGGTGGAGTCGGTGGTGCCGGACTCGTCGCCACCGATGCATGCGGCGTAGCTGGAGGGGGCAGCGAGTGTGATCGTGTTGCCGAAGGCGTCGGGCACGGCAAAGGCCGCTGTCGGTGTGAGATCGGCGGGGCACAGATATATCTTCACCATCGTCTGAATGCCAGGGAAGTTCTGGACCGGCTGGTTGAAATTGAGTTGCTGGAACAGGTTGTTCTGCTCGATGTAGGGGAGGATGTAGGCCGCCCAGCTCCAACCGGGTGCCGTATCCGTCGCCCCGTCGGTGTATGGCCCGGTGGCGAGGTAGCCGGGCGGGAACATCTGATTGGCGTCGTGGTAGTTGTGGAGCCCCAACCCGATCTGTTTCAGGTTGTTCTTGCATTGTGTGCGGGCCGCGGCCTCGCGCACCTTCTGAACGGCCGGCAACAACAGCCCGATCAGTATGGCGATGATCGCGATGACGACGAGCAGTTCAATGAGCGTGAAGGCGTTCTTCTTGCGCATGGCGGAACTTCTCCGGGGTGCGGATTGTCCGGTGAGAGCCGCGTTGCGTCGGTTTGGTGAGCGATGGGCAGGTGGGTCTCTTCGGTGGTATCTACCACGAAGAGCGCCGATCGCGTTCCGTAGCGGTGGCGGAGCAGGCTCGTCTTGTTGAGACAAATTCTCAACAAGTTCCTTTACATTAAGTCTTCTTCCGATAGTGTCAATACTCATGGGCCGAAAAATCGCACTTGATTACTGCGACTTCTCACGGGAATGTCAGAAGAGTGGATGTGTGTGTTGAAACTGCGTCTCAAGAGTGAATTGCCAACGAGGACGCCATGAGTGACACCCAAGCCAACGAAGAAGAACGCGATGCACAAGAGGAAGCGCCGCGCGTGCTCCGTGCCGAGGAGATCTTTGCAGGACAACGCGAGGTGTGGATCGAACTCGATGGCGTTCGCTATCGGTTGCGAATCACGCGCAGAGGAAAATTGATTTTGCAGAAGTGATTCTTGGCGAACCCTGCCCGCAAGGGCAGCGGGTCAAGAACACCCACCAACCTTGCCGGTCAGGAACACCCACCGACCTCGCCGGTCAGGAACACCCACCGACCTTGCGGTCGGGGTTCGCCTTCGCGCTCACAACACGCGGATGGCCGGCGGCGTCCTTGAGCGTTGGCCCCACTTCCAGTTCCGGCCGTTCGACCAGCAAGTTTCGGACGGCGTCCTCCTGCGTATAGCCAATTTCCAGAAGCAGCGAGCCGCCGGGCTTGAGGAACGGACCAACATCCTTCGCAATGCGACGATAGAACGCCAAGCCATCAGGTCCGCCGTCGAGAGCGAGTCGCGGTTCGTGATCGCGTACTTCTGGCGCGAGAGTGGGGAACTCGCTTTGTGCGATGTAGGGCGGGTTGCTCACGATCAGGTCAAAGGTGCTGCCGGGTGGAATTGGCGCAAACAGATCGCCTTGCAGAAACGCGATGCGGTCGGCAACGCCGTGTTTTGTGGCATTCCGGCGAGCGACTTCCAGGGCATCGGGCGAAACGTCGATTGCCGTGACGCGGGCGTCTTTCTTCTGGTGAGCGAGACTGATCGCGATGCACCCGGAACCGGTGCCGATGTCGAGGACGGTTGGGGCGGTCAGGGGCTTGAGCCGGTTGAGTGCTTCGAGGACGAGCGTTTCCGTATCGGGGCGCGGAATCAGGACCGCCGGATCGACATCGAATGCAAGCAGGTAGAATTCACGCGACCCAATGAGATACGCCACCGGCCACCCAGCGACGCGGCGATGAATCAGTTCGCGGAACTTCGTTCGCTCCGCTTCGCTCGGTTGCTCTCCGAACCGGACGAACAGGTCAACTCGCTTACAGCCGAGGACATGCGCGAGGAGCAACTCCGCCTCGCGCTTGGCGGACTCGATTCCCTTTGCTTTGAGGAAGTCGGTAGTCCACGCCAGCAGCGCCTTGATTGTCCAGACAGGGGCCGTCTGTGAAGCAGGTTGCATGAGTCCGTTCTCGATGAGCCCGTAACTACGAGGAAGGGTATTATTGCGGAAGACGGGTCGCGCCGACAGGCCGATTGCTCCGGAGGGTGCGTCTATCGATTGGGCACACCCGGCCGTAAAGACGGAATTTTGAATGTTGCGATACCACGGCTGGGTTACTGGGTTGAAACAACTATCCCGTCGCGAGTTCTTTTCGCCTGGACATCACTGGAGTTGAATCATGTTCCTGAGCCGTGTTGCTGCTGTCGCCATTCTGTTGATTGTCCCCGCAGGTCTCACCGCCAAGGTGAAACGCGCGGGCCCGCACCATCCACACATGCACTACGCACTGCATGAGTTGAAGGAAGCGCGGACCGAACTGAAGGAGGCCGCACACGACTTCGGTGGCCACCGCGAAAAAGCCCTCAAGGCCGTGGACGCCGCAATCGTCCAGATCGAACTGGCTCTCAAAGCGGCGGGTGACCCATACAAGGGCGGGAAGGTGACTGCCGACCACTACAAGAAATACGAACGCCACCCGCACATTCACCACGCGATCGTTGAACTGAAGAAGGTCCGCGAGGAGTTGAAAGAAGCCAAGCATGATTTCGGCGGCCACCGCGAGAAGGCCCTGAAGGACACCGATGAGGCAATCGTGCAACTGGAAAAAGCGCTCAAGTTCGACCGCAAGTAATGATCGGCTGTCGTTGGTAACCTGTCGTGTTCGTAGTGACCCGCTTTCGCCGGTCGGGGACGCACGCGGCCTCTTTCAAACGCCGATTCGCGGCGAGACCCGCTGAAGCGGGCCACTGCGAACAAACCAGCCGCCTCAACAAGGCTTGCTGAGGTGCAAAAGAGAATCACTTCAATTCAATTCCTTCGATTGCAGCCATTTCGCCACTCACCATTCTTCGAGACATGTTGAGAAGCCGACGCATGATCGGTACGCTGTGCCTCATTCGACCGGTTTTCAATGAGGGCCGCGAACCATGACCCGCGAGGAACGAATCGAATCGGAACGGAAATTGGCCGTACTGGAATCGGCGCGTGCGCAATTTGGCGCGGAAGCCATACGCCGGCTGGAAGGGCCGATTCGCGCTGCCGCCAAAATCGAACCAATGGCCGATACCGGCGACTCGCTGCGCTACCCGGACGGTCTGTTCATTCCTGGGTTGAAATCGGCCGCGTGGCACACGCGCGACTGGATGTCGGACGTGGCGTTGCTCGAATCCGCCGCGCCCGCGATCCGGGCGGAACTCGAAACGCTTTTACAGCAACGCGGTGGTTTTCAGCCGTTCGATGAGGGCGACTACGGCTTCAACCCCGCCAACACCGACGGTCAGTGGAACGTCTTCTATATCGTGCTTGACAACGGGGAGGTGCCGTCTGCTGTGGCTGCGTGCCCCAAAACAGCGGCGGCGCTGCGCACGTTGCCAAACCTCGCAATGTCGGCGATGTTCTCCGCGCTGACGCCGGGCACGCACCTGTGGGCTCACTGCGGACCGACGAACGCGTTCATCTCGCTGAGTATGGGGCTGATCGTTCCGCCGGGGTGCGTGATTCGCGTGGGGGAAGAGGAACGAACCTGGCAGGAAGGCGTGTGCTTGGTGTTCGACGACACTTACGAACATGAAGTCTGGAATCGCGGCACCGGCACGCGGTTCATCATTTTGGTGGACGTGTGGCACCCGGAATTGACGCCGGTAGAGCGTCAGGTCATTCGGCCAATCCTGTGGGCACCCGGCGAAGCCGAAGCCCGCTTGCGTCAGGGAAAACAGATATTGGAGGGAAAAGATTGGTGGCAACCAGCGGAAACGCCGAAGTGAACGTATTTCCGAGCCGCGCCGACGAATAGCAAACGGCGGTACTCGCAACGTGAATCGAATCCGCCCGTTCCGATGTAACGGAACGACAGAAACCCGGGGGAGCGACCATGCGAACCAGAATCGTTTGTGCCGTGGGTGTGATGTTGGTGTGCGCAGGGGTGACACTGGCGGACGAACTGACCGGAGTGATTTACAAGGTCGAAGGCGACAAGATCACCTTCCGGGAGGGGAAGAAGGATGCCGAGCAGAAGACCTACGACATCGCCAAAGACGTCAAGGTCTACCGGATCATTAACAAGACCCAGAAGGAACTTGACCCAGACGGTCTGAAGGCCGAACCGCTGCCGAATCTCCCCAAGGCTGGCGCCATCGCCCGCATCACAATCGTGGACGGAAAGGTCACGGCCATTGACCTTCCGCGAAAGCCGAAAAAGAACTGAATGAGCCTCCGCCAAGCAATTTCTGGCGTGAGGTTGAATGGCTCACTCGCGGAGGGTGAGCCAGGCTTTCCTCAAACCATGAATTAACTGAAAGGGACCTGCGCTGCTGCAATCTCGTGAGGAGGAGAAGACGAATGTGCATGAAGATTCCTCCACCTCGAGCGTCCGATTTTCGGGTTGGAATGGCGCTGGTGGGAGTGGTCAAGAACATCGCCGAGTTCGGCTCATTTATCGACTTCCCCTACACAGCCTGGGGGCGCCAGTTCGGGATCGACGGGCTTCTGCAATTCCGGAAAACTCCGCGTCCGGATGAGGCGCGAGCGTACAAGTACGATGCCCGTGTCCGGGTTGTGGTCACAAAATGGGAATACGCGAAGACGAAGCTGGAAGTTGCGCTGCCAGCCGACCCCAACTGGCTCACGACGGATGTCCTGGCGTTGGCTCGTGGCATCGCGATGGATCGTGCCTTTGACCGCTTACCAATCCTGGCGGATGCGTTGCAGGACGCAGGATGTACCGACGCCGCCGTCCTGGCTCACTGTCGCGCAACAGCGGCCATTGAAGAAAGCTGGCTCATTCCCCTTCTCATCGGCGAACACGACTGATCCTCTCAGCCGGACCCAAGGCGGCATCCTCACTGCGCAAATCATAAGAAAGACAATAAGCCGATTCCCGTAATGGGAAGTGTCGGTACGCCCCCGCCCCGAAAGACAGACAGTCTTTCATGCCCTGCCCCGGAGAAGCCCATGAGTACCCTCAGCTCAGGTGTCAGCACTGTTCTCAACGCCACCCCCCAACCATTCAAGACGAACGCGATGGTCGAGGGTGTGAAGTCCGTCAACGAGTTCGCCGGCAACTCTCTGGCCGCGATTTTCGAACTGATGGAGATGGAGCCGCAGGGGGCGGGACTCGACAACCCGATGTTTACCGACAACGGCCACGAAGGCGAATCTCCGAACACGACGCGCTACTTCCGGTACAAGAAGTCGCTCAAAATTGCCTCCACCATCATTACCAACCTGGGCGACCTCGACGGCATTTCCAGTGGAATCGAGGGCGCGACCTATGGATTGATGTGGTACAAGCTCAACGCGCTGTTCTCGAAACTGGTTCCCCCCTCCCGGCAGGCGAAAAAGGTCGAATATGCCGGGTGGTTCGACTGGACGGTGAAGAAAAAGGCGGTGCCAAGCGGCAGCCTGGAGACGATGATGACGGCCATCATCCGGCAAAAGATGTACGGTACGGCAGGCGGTTTCACCAAGGCGGGCATCACTTGGGGCACGGGTGGCTTCACGGGCTATCTGGTGAAATCCGGGGCGAAGTGGATTGGGCCGAAACTCGACCAGATTTTCGGGCAGGATGTCCAGACTCTCGCCAAGGGTTTGCACTGGTTCGCGTTTCTGGAGAAGGTCGTGGGCCGGGGAGTAGGAAAGGGACCAGCTTTGCGCATTCTGGATGTGCTCTGGACCGACCTGGCGCTCGGAAAGACCTCCGGCATCACCTTCAACGACATCATCCCCGAACCACGCGGCTGGCTCGTCCTCGCTGACTTCCTGGCGTGAGCGCGATGCTCACTTCACCCCACTTGCAAAAAAAGTCGGGGTGAAGAGGTTCTGATCAAAATCATAACTCAGTGGCTGGTTGTCGCAGATCTGGCCCGCCGCGATGGGCGACCTGCACGTAATTCGCTGGCGGGTTTGGCAATTGTCCAATGCACTCGTCTGAGCAAGCGTTGACGAGAAGTGGCAGTACATCTGTGGCAACGCTCAGGGACTTCCACACTCGGTGTTGTCGCTTATCCAGGAACGGGCGATCCGGTGCTACGGATCGCAACGCAAGGTGCAGTCGAACGAACGCTCCGCGTGGGTCATCGCGGTCATCGAGCCAGTCGGCGTAGACGAGGCGGGTGGTATCGTCGTCGGGATTGGCGCGGATTGCATTCAGGAAGGCGACTTCGTCGGACATGACACCTTCCCCTATCGTCGCGTCTGCATTACCCCGCTTGCACGGCCGCCAGTTTCTCTTTCTTGACGTGTTCGCGCATGGGCTGGATCATCAGGTCGAGATCGCCCGCTCTGATGGCGTCGAGCTTGTAGAGCGTTAGCCCGATGCGGTGATCCGTGCAGCGATTTTCCTTGAAGTGATACGTTCGCACTTTCGCCCCGCGTTCGCCGCTACCCACTTGTGCCTTGCGCATGTCGGAACGTTCGCGGTGGAGTTTCTCTTGCTGGCGTTCGAAGATCCGCGTTCGCAGAATTCGCATCGCGCGGTCGTAGTTCTTGCTCTGGCTCCGCTCATCCTGACACTTCACTTCCAGTTCGTCCGGCGTTCCCTTGCGATACCAGATACGAACGGCACTTTCTGTCTTGTTCACGTGCTGGCCGCCCGCGCCGCCGGCTCGCATCCGCTCCCACTCGATGTCCTGCGGGTTGATCACCACCTGTGCTTCATCCGGTTCAGGCAACACTGCTACTGTTGCCAGCGAAGTGTGAATGCGGCCCTGCGTTTCCGTTGCTGGCACGCGTTGAACGCGATGGCCGCCCGACTCGTACCGCAGGAACTGATAAACGTCGTCACCTTCGACCCCGAAGGTGACTTCCTTGAATCCGCCGGCGTCGCCAGGACTGTACGAGATCTCTTCCACACGCCAACCCTTGTTGCGAGCGTAGCGCGTGTACATATCGAAGAGATCGCCAGCGAATAGAGCCGCCTCGTCGCCACCCTCACCGGCGCGGATCTCAACGATGAGCTTCGAGAAGTCTTCCGAAGGGTCGACGAGGAGCTGATCTTCGATCTTGGCGTGAAGTGCGTCGCGCTTCGGACGGAGTTCGCTCAGTTCTTCTTCTGCGAGCGCCGCCATGTCGGCGTCGCTGCTGGCGACGAGCTTCTCGGACTCCGCGATGGCCTCGCAGAGTCGCTTGTACTCGATGTACGGCTCAATGGTCTTGGCGAGCGTGCCGCGTTCCTTGGCGATGGCCCCGGCTTTGACCGGGTCGGCGGCAATCTTCTCGTCGTAGAGTTGCTGTTCCAGCTCGCGATAGCGAGTAAGCTGCGGTTCAAGAGTGGGAAACATATCAGTTCCAAGTTCCGGAGATCCAAGTTCCAAGTTAACGACGCAATCGAACACGTCCCGCTAATGCGGGCCGTGTGCCATCGGAGAATGGAATCGCGTCGGAAACATGGAACCTGCCTCGCGGTTGCCTGGAGCTCTGGAACGGAGAACTACTTCTTCTCTTCCTTCTTCGCGGGTTCCGCCTTGGCGGCTTCGCCCTTCTTTCCGCCGGTGCCGGAGTAGCCGGTCTTCTTGTACTTGTCTTGGAACTTCTGCACGCGGCCGGTGGTGTCCACCAGTTTCATTTTACCTGTGAAGAACGGGTGACTGGCACTGGAGATTTCCAGTTTGTACAGCGGGTACTCCTTGCCGTCGGTCCACTTGATCGTGTCTTCGGTATCGACGCACGATTGCGTGAGGAATGCGAAGTTGGCGGCGGCGTCCTGAAACACCACCGGCCGGTAGTTGGGGTGAATGCCCTTCTTCATGTTTGGCTCCGTGTGACTTCCTATGAGGCTAGTTATCGTAGAAACTGCAGGCAAAACAGACAAGAAGGGTTAACCGCAACGCACATCGCGGGCGACCGGCCACGGGATTACCTTCCTCCACGTGAATTCAATCACCAGGAGCGTTCCGCCGTGGTCACCCCATTTGCTGATCATCCCGACGGGTTCGTCGTGTTCGGCCTGTTGGAGCCGGACTCGACTTTCGACATCTACAAGGCGTTCGACCGAATCTGCGATGCGTTCGCCAACATCGGCGGCGCGCACCAGCACGAAGCACCACGCTCAACAACGGGAAACGACATCTGGATCGACCCCGAAAAACTGGGGTTGTTCGTGGTGTTGCTGGACAACGTTGAAGGAGTGGATGTGGCGGAAGATTCGCGGCAACTGGCGCTGGAACTCGGCGAAGCGACCGAAGCAGCGGCGGTGGCACAGTGCTCGCGGCGAATCGAGTTCGGTTTCCAGCTTCCCGATCCGCGCGGCGAGATTTTCCCGCACTTCCAGCGGTTGCTGGCCGTTCTTCAGACGTTCCACGGTGTTATCTTTCTCGACCCGCGAAACCCCGCCACCACACTCGGCGGGAAGTTCACTCCACCCCCTCGTCGTCGGAAATGACAGACTTCAACTTCCGATCATTTCGATTCCGACTAATGTGAAATCATCGGCGTGGCGGACGTGCTGAAGCAATTCGCGGGCAACGGCATCGACGAAGGCCGAACCTTTCTGGTCGCGATGGTGGGACGCTGCTTCCAGAATGCGATCGGTGCTGGCCGGGCCAGGATCGCCATCGGGCCGCGTCCCATCGGTACCAATTAGAAGGCGATCACCGGGGTTGAGCGTTCCGGAAAGTGATTGATAGGTGGTATCTGCCGTGCCGAGAAACGGCCCAGGAACGGCCCACATGCCAGGATTCCCGCGTGCGGGAACATGAACGGCGGCGGGTAGGCCAGCTCTGGCGATTGTGAGAGAGCCGGTTTGCGCGTTCAGTATCCCCACGAGCAGAGCAACGAGTGGAAGTTCTTCGGCGGTCAGGCCGAGCAATTGCCGGTTCACCGCGGTCAGCACTTCGTCCGGCGGCACGAGGCGGTAACTCTGCCCCGCGATCTCCTTCATCGCAATAGCCTGCTGAACGAACACCCCGAGCAATCCGCCAGCGGCGGCACCGGTGCCGATCACATCGCCAACGAAAAAACCAACGTGATGCTCATCGAGCCGCCAGACATTATGAAAATCCCCTCCCGCACGGCTTCGCGGCCGGAAACAAACATGGAACCGCGTTCCGCCGACCTGTGGTAATCGTTGCGGGAGGAATGTTCCACGCACGCGGCGAGCCATGTCCTGTTCACGTTCGAGTTGTGCGATCGCTTTCCGGAGTTGATCGCCAAGCAATCGCGATTCACTCGCTCGCGCCGCGATGCGTGCGACGGTCGATTGCGCACGGGCCATCGCTCGTAGCTGCGCCACGAATAGCGAGGGTTCCACCGGTCGAGGCAAAACCGCGTCCGCGCCGGCGTCCAACCCGGCGGTGATCTTCTCGGTTGAAGCCACCCACAGTATCGGCACGAATTGATCGCCGAGTTCCGCCCGCCAGCGCCGCGTTTGCGCCAGAGCAACTTCCGGGCGTTCCCCCACCTCCACCACCGCCACAACAATCGGCCCGAAGTCCACCGCCGGCGCCGAACCGAGCAAGTGGTCCGTGACCGTGAACCCGGCGGAAGAGACCAGTTTGCGGAGTTCGTCGCCCGTTGAATCCGGCGGGCTGCTCAAGAGGACGGTGGGGGGAGGCATTCGCGTTTCGTGTTTGGTGTTTCGTGTTGGGTGTTTCGCGTTTAGTATTTTGTTGGGTGCCAGCGTTCGGGTTTTGCCTTCCCAACAGCGCACTTAACACTAAACACCTAACACCAAACACGAAATACCAAACGCCGATGCCCATTCAGATGGAACTTCGCCGGATCATCATTAGCGAACTCGATCCGCATCAGATTGTCATCCTCAAGGAAGTGGAGGGTGAGCGGAACTTCCCCATCGTTATTGGCGTCTTCGAGGCGACCAGTATCGACCGCCGCGTGAAGGGCGAACCGTCCCCGCGTCCGCTCACGCACGATCTGATTATCTCCGTGGTCGAACAGATGGGCGGCGAAATTCAGGACATCATCATCAGCGACCTGAAAGAACACACCTACTTTGCGAAGCTCCGCATCCGCAAGGAAGGCGAACTGACCGAAGTGGACTGTCGACCCAGCGACGCGATTGCCGTGGCCGTCGCCAGCCGCGTGCCGATCTATGTGAACGAAGACGTACTCGGCGAAGCGCTGGAAGATGAAGAGTAAGAGCGAATCAACAGTGGTGTCGTCTGGTTTTTGATGTGACAACTTGCGTGGGCTTGTGCGATTCGCCCGCCTTGCCTACAATTTTTACGACTGCACCCGTAGCTCAACTGGATAGAGCATCGGTCTTCGGAACCGAGGGTTATAGGTTCAAATCCTATCGGGTGTATTGGACAATGATGATTTTCTGATAGCGAATTAATCCAATTCTCAAACTATTTCTTCAAATTTCGAATTCTCCATCCTCACATTGTTTCTTCACCGACGGTCGCGCGTTTTGTATCCCTTCTCGCAGCCGTTTCGACCACGTCCCCCCTGTCGGGAAAGCCGTCACTGGCTGATGCGCCTGTCGCGACAGCAGACAACTGAACCATCACCAGACGCGACTTTCACTCGGACCTGAAAGCGGATGTTCAACTCACCAATTCATGCCAGAAATCCCTCCGTCGGCTTTTGACTCGCGTTCTAGCTTGCAACGTCTCACACGACCTGCCTTCTCTGCCGACGTCCCACCCCCTTCGGCACGTTGAACTGCAACTGCTTGGCCGGTTCGTCACCGGCCGCAGTTCTGCGGCGTCCGGAGTAGGAGTCATCCCCATGTTCGCATTCATTACTTCGTTGCTTTTCGGTAACACGACGCCCAAGTCCACCCCCCTCACTGTCCAGCTTGGCCTCGACGTCTGCGAGGATCGCGTCGTCCCGGCCAGCATTACGTTCACCAATGGCGTACTCCTGGTCTCGTCCGACCAGACCACCAACGACTATGTCCGCATCACGGCTGCCGGCGCACAGAAGGACGGCAGCACCGGCGTGAGGCTCTTCACCAACATCAACGGCTGGCACACGCAAACATTCGGCGACGCGACACACCCCGTCACCAACATCGCACTCGACCTGAAGGACGGCAACGATGTCGTGAGCGTTGCTTCGCTCAGTTCGGTGGTTACGCTGGTCGGGGAGGGGAACGGCAACAACTTCATTCAGGTTGGCGCCGGGAAGGATGTGGGGCTGCTCGCGGGTTCTGGCCAAAACATCGTCTCGCTTGGCGGCGGAACAGACAACGGATTCGGCGACAACAGTTTCCCCGGCTTCTCGGCGGGAGCGGTGGTATTCCTGGGATGGAGTTACGGATTCGCCAATGGCGGCACCGGGATCTTCGGCTCACCCAACGTGGGAAACAACGCCAACAACTTCGTCCATATCGGCACGAAGACCGGCGAGAACTCGATCATCGATATCAATGGCAACGGCAGTAACTGGGTTGGCACGGGGGCTGGGAACGACGCGATTCTGGTTAATGGCAGCGGCAACAATCACATTTTCACGGGTAACGGCGACGACCGCGTCGTCATCAATGGTGGTGGAAATAACTCGGTCGGCGTTGGCCGCGGTGACAGCACGGTGAACATCACCGGCAACGGCAACAACCACATCAGCGATCGCGGAAGCGGGTCAGTCACAATCAACGGTACCGGCCGGGATACCGTGAACGCTCGCTGCTCTTCATCACTGACCATTTCGCTCAACGGAGCCGGGGTGGACAGCCGGATCGTTGCGACGCACACCGATAACGTCTCCGTGGACGGCACTGCGGTGACCCAATCCGGCCTCGATGACAACGTGCACGTCCGGTTCGTCTAATCAGAAGGGGAGTCGTGGATAAACGCAGAAAGACGCAGATCAGAGAATTTGAGACAGGATCACAGGATGAAGCATGTTGCTCCTGTGATCCTGTCCAGACTCTTCTGTCTGAATCTGTGTTGATCTGCGTCATCTGCGGCTACTCTTTTTTGCTTTTCTGGGCTCCTCTTCATTTCTGCGGCACATGGCACATCGCATTCGGCAAATCCCGTCGCCAGTTCGGCGGCCAGCGCTAGAATAAATAGCGCAGCCCGCTTCCGAACACGTGAGATTTCACCCGCCGATGTCTTCCCTCACTACCGTCCGCCACCCCAAAGGACCTGTCGAAACCAAGCCCGATCGCGGGGCCGTCCCATTTGTGTGGGCGTTCTTCGATTCCAGCGTCGGCGCGAAGCTCACCGTCGCATTCACTGGTCTGGGGCTGGTGATATTCACCGTCTTCCACATGATCGGCAACCTGAAGGTGTTTCAGGGGCCGGAAGCGATCAATAACTACGCGTATTTCCTCAAGCACGATCTCGGCATCCTGATCTGGATTGCCCGCGCCGGGTTACTGGCGCTCTTCGTGTTGCACCTGACCCTCGCCATCCGCCTCACGTTGCGTTCGCGAGCGGCCCGGCCAACCCCATATGCCCACCCCGGCAGCGTGCAGGCAACGATTTCCAGCCGCACGATGATCTGGAGTGGAATCGTGGTGGGGCTGTTCGTGTTGTTCCACCTCGCACACTTTACGTTTGCGTGGATTCATGGTGCGGAAATCGAACCGGGCAAAGTGGTTAGTTACATGGACCTCCCGCCTAAGAACGGCAAGGCGGACGTGTATAGCATGGTAGTGGCGGGGTTCACGACGCCGTGGTTGTCGATTCTCTACATCGTGGCGCAAATCGTGCTGTTCGCTCACCTGATGCACGGCGTCCAGAGTTCGTTCCAGACGCTCGGCTTGAAGAACAATCGCTTCCGTCATGTGGTGCGAATCCTGGGATTCGCAATCGCGACGCTCATTCTGGTGGGAAATGTCGGCATCGTGCTTGGCGTGTGGTTCGGCTTTGCCCCGCCCCTGTATCCCAAAGCGTAAAGCAGGAAATAAGAAGAGGAGCCGCAGATGACGCAGATAAACACGGATTAAAGACAGATCAGAAGAGTTTTTGACAGGATAACAGGATCAACATGATTCGGTATTTCGATCCTGCTTCATCCTGTGATCCTGTCTCAAATTCTGATCTGTGTTTATCTGCGGCTCCTCTTCTGTGCTGCCTTATCCGACACGAGTGAATCATGAATCTTGATGCGAAGGTACCGGGTGGTGCGCTGGCAGAGAAGTGGTCGCGGTTCAAGAAAGAACAGCGGCTCATCAACCCGGCCAACAAGGCGAAGTATACCATCGTCGTGGTCGGTAGTGGACTGGCGGGGGCCAGCGCTGCGGCGAGTCTCGCCGAACTCGGCTACAAGGTGATGTGTTTTTGCTTTCAGGACTCCCCACGCCGCGCTCACTCCATCGCCGCGCAGGGCGGCATCAACGCCGCCAAGAACTACCGCAACGACGGCGATAGCGTCCATCGACTCTTTTACGACACCGTGAAGGGCGGCGACTTCCGTTCGCGCGAAGCGAATGTTCATCGACTCGCGGAAGAGAGCATCAACATCATCGATCAGTGTGTGGCGCAGGGTGTACCGTTCGCACGCGAGTATGGCGGTTTGCTCGATACACGTAGTTTCGGTGGCGCGCAACTGCAACGCACCTTCTACTGCCGCGGACAAACCGGCCAGCAACTTCTGCTGGGTGCGTATCAGGCACTCTCGCGGCAAATCGGCCTTGGCACAGTGAAGATGTATCCGCGCTGCGAAATGCTCGATCTGGTCGTGATCGATGGCAAAGCTCGCGGAATCGTCACGCGGCACCTCGAAAGCGGCAAGATCGAATCATTCACGGGTGACGCCGTTGTGCTCGCGACGGGCGGTTATGGCAACGTCTTCTTCCTCTCCACCAACGCCATTGGCTGCAACGTCACCGCGACCTATCGCGCCTACAAGCGTGGCGCGGCGTTCGCCAATCCGTGCTACACGCAGATTCACCCGACGTGCATCCCCGTCACCGGCGATCATCAGTCGAAGCTCACCCTGATGAGCGAATCGCTCCGCAACGACGGCCGCGTGTGGGTGCCGAAGAGCAAGGCGGATCTGGGCAAACACCCCAACGAAATTCCCGAAGAGGCTCGCGATTACTACCTCGAACGCAAGTATCCGAGCTTCGGTAACCTCGCGCCACGCGACATCGCCAGCCGGGCGGCGAAGGAAGCGTGTGACGATGGCCGCGGCGTGGGGCCGGGGGGCCGCGGCGTATATCTCGACTTCGCTGATGCGATCAAGAAACAGGGGAAAGCGAAGATCGAGGAAAAGTACGGCAACCTGTTCGAGATGTACGAACGGATCACGGCCGAAAGCGGCTATGAACGGCCGATGCGAATTTACCCCGCCGTCCACTACACGATGGGCGGCCTGTGGGTGAACTACGAACTCATGTCGAATGTCCGCGGGCTGTTCATCGTTGGTGAAGCGAACTTCTCCGATCACGGGGCGAATCGCCTGGGTGCTTCGGCACTCATGCAGGGGTTGGCAGATGGTTACTTCGTCCTGCCGTATACGATCACACACTGGCTGGCCGGCGAGAAACCGGGCGTGACGCCGACCGATCACACGGCGTTCAAACAAGCCGAAGCGGCATCGACCGAGAAGATCAAGAAATTGCTTGCTGTGAAGGGGAAGAAGACCGCGGTGGAACTGCACCGCGAACTCGGGCACGTGATGTGGGAAAAGGTCGGCATGGCGCGCAGCAAGGAGTCTCTGGAGAGTGCCATTTCGCGCATTCAGGAACTGCGTGCGGAGTTCTGGCAGAACGTGAATGTCCCTGGCACCGACGCCGATCTGAACGTCGCACTGGAGCGTGCGAACCGCGTGGCCGACTTCATGGAATTCGGCGAACTGCTCGCTCGCGACGCTCTGCTGCGTGAAGAAAGTTGCGGCGGGCACTTCCGCGTGGAATATCAGACGCCCGATGGCGAAGCCAAACGCGACGACGCGCGTTTCTGCCACGTCGCCGCGTGGGAATACGCGGGTGAAGGCCAGATGCCCGTCCGCCACGAAGAGCCGCTCGTGTTCGAGACCGTGAAGCTCGTCGAGCGGAGCTACAAGTAAAGGCAAGGCGAACCCCGCCCGCAAGCAACGAATTGCAAAGTTGGGTGAGGTTCTGTACCCCGAAGGGGCAGGGCTTCCAAGGTGTCAGTGTTCTCGCTCCTCAAGTAGTTTGTGTGTCGAGACATGGCCGCCATTCTTATATCGACTTTTTTTCGCTGGCGGCTTTTTGGGACCCCGCACGCTCTTGCCGAAGCG
>Ga0209062_1000377_pt1 | contig 149205 bp, 132 predicted proteins | sample Coa_R2_2_FD_187158 | JGI IMG/M metagenome (GOLD analysis project Ga0209062, IMG submission 187158) | Surface soil microbial communities from Centralia Pennsylvania, which are recovering from an underground coalmine fire - Coalmine... | ecosystem: Environmental > Terrestrial > Soil >... | reverse complement strand
GCCTGGCGCAGCACCGCGCCTTCCGCGCGCCTGTGGCGGATGAAATCGACGAGCAGGATCGAATTGCGCACGATGATGCCCGCGAGCGCAATAAAGCCGATCATTGAGGTCGCGGTGAAGGGCGCCTTGAGCCACCAGTGCCCGAGCACGATGCCGATGAGGGTGAGTGGCACGGGGATGAGAATAACGAGCGGCAGCCGGAACGAGCCGAACTGCGCAACGACCAGAAGATAGATGCCGAGGATGGCAACCATGAAAGCCGCGCCCATGTCGCGGAAGGTTACGTAAGTGACTTCCCACTCCCCATCCCAAAGCAGCGCGGGCTTCGACTCGTCCTCCGGCTGCCCGTGGTAACGCATCTCTGGCGGCCCGGCGGTGCCCCAATCTATATTGCTGATCTCTTTTTGCACGGCGAGCATGCCGTAAACCGGCGCCTCGAAGCGTCCCGCAACTTCCGCCTCGACCATCTCCGCAAAGCGCCCGTCCCGGCGGAAAAGGCTGTATGATCCTGGCTCGCGCTTGACGGTCACAACATCGCCGAGCTCGACATTCGCGCCTTGCCGCGCAACACCGCCCGCGGGGAGCGGCGTCGATAAAATGCGCTCGCCGAGCCACTGCGCGCTTTTTGGCATCTTGACGTTGATCTCGATGGGCTTGGTGCCAAAGCCGCGCTGTGAATAACCAACTTTCACGCCGCCCACGATGGCTGCGATCGTGTCGTAAACCGCCTGCTCCTCGACGCCATAAAACTCAAGATTCTCCTGATTAATCGAAAAGCGCAGGCGCGCCCCCGGCGGCTCGAATGTATCGCCAATATCGGTGACAAAACCGACCTTACGGAATGCCTCACGCACCTTGATGGCTGTGGCGCGCCGCATTGCTTCGTCTGGCCCGTAGATTTCGGCAAGCAGCGTCGCCAGGACCGGCGGCCCGGGGGGCACCTCGACAATTTGCAAGATTGTGCCCCTGGGTCTTGGAAGATCCGCGAGGCGCTGCCTGATCTCGAGCGCGATCGCATGGCTCGCGCGCGTGCGCTCAAACTTTGGCACGAGATTGATCTGCAAATCTCCTTGCGACGGGCTGCTGCGCAAATAGTAATGGCGCACGAGGCCATTGAAATTGAAGGGCGCCGCCGTGCCTGCATAGCTTTGAACGGAAGTGAGCTCCGGCAAATCCTTGAGCCGCTCCGCCGCAGCGGAAAGAAAGCGGTCCGTATCCGAAAGCGCCGTTCCCTGCGGCATATCGACGATGACCTGCAGCTCGGGCTTGTTATCGAACGGCAGCAGCTTGACGGTCACGTCCTTGGTTGCAAAGAGAACACAAACGCCTGCGGTTGCCGCCGCCACAAGCAATAGAAAGATTTTTGAGCGCCGCCGGCCGGTTAAAAGCGGCCGTGCCACTTTGAGATAAAAGCGCCCCATGCCGCCGGTCTCGTGGCCCCCGTGCCCATCTCCGGCACCTTCGAAGCGATGGCGCGCGATATGATAGAGAAGCCATGGCGTCACGGTGACCGCGACAAAGAAGGAAAACACCATAGCCATCGAGGCATTGGCCGGGATCGGGCTCATGTAGGGGCCCATCAAGCCGCTGACGAACATCATCGGCAGAAGCGCGGCGATGATGGTCAAGGTCGCAACAATCGTTGGATTGCCAACCTCGGCCACGGCTTCGATAGCGACTGTAATAAGGTCCTTGCCCCGCCGGGCATGCCAATGCCGCACGATGTTCTCGACAATGACGATTGCATCGTCGACGAGAATGCCGATCGAGAAAATGAGCGCGAACAGGCTCACCCGGTTGATGGTGTAGCCCATCAGCCACGAGGCAAAGAGGGTGAGCAGGATCGTGGTCGGCACAACCACAAGGACAACGATACCTTCGCGCCAGCCAACGGCGAGAGTAATCAGGCCAACAATCGACAAAGTCGCAAGCCCGAGATGGAACAGAAGCTCGTTAACCTTTTCGGTTGCAGTCTCGCCGTAGTTGCGGCTCACCGTCACCACGGCATCGTCTGGCACGAGGCGTCCCTGGACTGTTTTGAGCCTCTGCAAAAGATGCTCGGCAACGGTCACGGCATTGGCGCCTTTTCGCTTGGCAAAAGCGATCGAGACCATCGGCAGCCGCTGAAGCTGCCCGTCAACCGAGCGGGAATAAGTCCAAGTGCGATGGTTTGCCTCGGCGGCGCCCACGATGACGTTTGCCACATCTTTGATGTAGACCGGGCGGCCGTCGCGCGAGGTTATAAGCAAGAGTCCAATGTCTGGCACACCGCGCAGTGTCTGGCCCGCAACAACGGCGGTGTTCTTATTAGCCTGCTCGAAAGCGCCTGCCATAAAGGAGCGGTTGGCGTTTGCGACCTTATCGACGAGCTGGTTCAGTGTTATGCCATAAAGAGAAAGCAGCTCTGGATTCGGCTCAACCCTGATCTGATCGGGGCTGCCGCCTACAATGTAGTTGAGCCCCACGTCTTCCGTCTTAGTGAGCTCATGCTGGAGCTCAAGGGCGATATCGAAGAGCTTGTTATCGTCGAAGCGCGCCGCGGCCTCGGGCTTCGGCTCAAGATTGAGCGTGACGATCGCGACGTCGTTGATACCGCGGCCGATGATGATTGGCTCCGGAATTCCTTTTGGCAGATCGGCGATGTTGGCGCGGATTTTTTCGTGCACCCGGAGTGTTGCGGTATCTTCGTCAGTTCCGACGAAGAACCGCGCGGTTGTTACGATGTAATCATCCTGCGTGCTCGAATACACATGCTCGACGCCGTTGATGCCTTTGACGATATCCTCGAGAGGCTTCGTGATCAGCTCAATAGCGTCGCCTGCTTTATAGCCGTTGGCGGTGATGAGAATATCGACCATCGGCACGCTGATCTGCGGCTCCTCCTCTCGCGGCAAGGCGGCGAGCGCAAGAGCGCCTATAATGAGCGAGGCCAGCAAGAGCAGCGGAGTCAGAGGCGAGTTGATGAAGGTGCCCGTCAGCGCTCCGGATATGCCAAGCTTCATGGCTTTGCCACCGCATCGCCTTCGTGGAGCCCCGCAAGGATTTCGAGACCCGCTTCAACTGGCAGCCCGGGCTGGACGACAACTTCCGTCCCGTCTTTGAGCTTAACATAGCTCACGCCAAAGCGGCGATAGACATAGCCGCCAGGAATGACGAGCGCTTGCCGCGTCCCTGTCGCGAGATAAACCCGCGTGCGCTCGCCAACAAAATAGCTGCCGAGTCCTTCGACTTTGACATCGGCGATGACCCTGCCCTGGCTGATCTCCGGATAGACCAGCACCACTGTGCCGCGGCGAAGTGTCTCAGGCTCTTCTTCCTTCGCTTCCAAGCCGCGCTCGCCAATAAGAATGGTATCACCCGCTTTAATAAACTTCGCGTGGCGTTCGGGAAGCTGCAGGCGCAAAATATAATTTTGTGAGGCTATGACTGCGATGGTCTCGCCGGCCATTACAACGCTGCCCAAGGCAACCGGCACTTTTAAAACGCGCCCCGCGCCAGGCGCCAGCACGGCGCCTTGGGCCGCCTGCTCCTCGATCACCTGACGGTCCGTCTGCAAGGCTTGCAAGGTCCGCTCCGCGACATCGAGACGCGTGCGCGCCTGCTCGGCCTGCTTTTCCGAAACGGCTCCTGAGCCGCGCAGCTGCTGCACCCGGTTGAAATCGGCCCGGGCCTGTTCGCGCTCGGCCTGCTGCGCCTGAATACGGGCCTGCAGTGCCTGCATTTGCAATTTCAGCTTTTGGTCAACGGCCATAGCGATGCGATCGCCTTCGTTTACGACGTCGCCCTCTCTCACCGTGAGCGCAATGATCGTCCCGCCAGTGCGGGCGCGGGCGAGAAATTGGCGGAAAGGCTCGACCGTCGCAATCACCGCCTTGCGGTCATCGACGGGTGCAAGCCGCACAATTCCTTCGTCTGCGGCTGAGGCCGGAGCGCAGAAGGGAAGACCGGCGGCAAGAGCTGTCAGAGCGAGAAATGATTTGCGGACCACAGGGCGGCTCCTCTTCAATCAACAAACCACAATCCGCCATCCTTCACGCCGGTCAAGGACGCTAACCCTTTCAATGGCGGTCATGGCTTCCGGACGTTGGCCTTGACATATATATTCGCGATAGCTAATTTAGCAACTGTGGATATAAAGGTCATGCAATCCAAGGCCTGCGAAGCGGCAGGCTTCCTCAAGATCCTCGCCAACGACCGGCGGCTGATGATCTTGTGCGAGCTTTTGAAAGGCGAACGCTCGGTCAGCGAGCTCGAAGCTGTTGTCGGCCTAAGTCAGTCGGCCCTTTCGCAGCATCTTGCGCGGCTTCGCGAAAGCAGAATCGTGCAAACGAGGCGCGAGTCACACATGATTTATTACCGTATCGCAGACCCTGGCGTATCGAAGATTGTGGGCACTCTCTACAGCCTTTACTGCAGCGAGGAAGCGGCCCGCAAGACAGAAAGGAAAAGGAAATGAGCATCGACCGCGCGGTCATGGTTTTTGCGGGATTCATGATCCTGCTCAGCCTTTCGCTGAGTCAGTTGCATAGCCAGTATTGGCTGCTGCTGACGGCCTTCGTTGGAATCAATCTCATTCAGGCGGCCTTCACGGGCTTCTGCCCGGCGGCGATGCTCTTCAAGAGGCTTGGAGTGCAGCCTGGAAAAGCTTTTGGATGACAGAGCGGGCTAAAGAGCCCTTTGCGACAATGCGCCCGCGTGAGCCGCCAGTACGGCCGGTCACGCCGGACACCACAAACAGGAGAAGACGGGAGGAGTCCATGGCGGACATAGTTGTGCTCGGCGCCGGAATCGGCGGCATTTCGATGGCTTATGAGCTGCGCTCAGTGATCGGGCGCAAAGCCAACATAACTCTTTTGTCCGATTCGGAGTGGTTTCACTTCGTGCCGTCGAACCCTTGGGTGGCAGTCAATTGGCGCAAGCCCGAGGACATCAAAATTCATCTGCCGCGAGTCTGCAATAAATTAGGACTCGGCTTTGACGGCACCGGCGCCAATCGGGTGCTGCCTCAGTCCAATGCCATCGAGCTCAAAGACGGGCGGCGGATCGCCTATGACTATCTCGTCATCGCCACAGGTCCCGCGCTCGCTTTCGACGAGATCGAAGGACTTGGCCCGCAAGCAAACACAATCTCGATCTGTCACGTCGATCATGCAGAAGGCGCTGCGGAAAAATGGGAGCGCTTTTGCAAGGATCCTGGCCCATTGGTGATTGGTGCAGTCCAGGGGGCCTCGTGCTTTGGCCCTGCGTACGAGTTTGCACTCATTGCCAATGCCGATCTGCGCAAACGCGGCGTCCGCAACCGCGTGCCCATCACCTTTGTGACCTCCGAGCCCTATATCGGCCACCTCGGCCTTGGAGGCGTCGGCGATACCAAGGGGCTGCTTGAGTCGGCTTTCCGCGACCGGGATATTAAGTGGATTACGAATGCCAAGCTCGACCGCGCAGCCCCGGATTCAGTCGAGATCACCGAAGTTGGCGAGGATGGTCAGCCCAAACGCCAGCACAAAATTCTCTCCAAACTAACGATGTTCATCCCCGCCTTCCGCGGCGTCTCCTGCCTGATGGGCGAGGACGGAAAGCCTATCCAAGGGCTTGCCAATCCGCGCGGCTTTATTCTCGTCGATAAATACCAGCGCAATCCGGCCTACAATAATGTCTTTGCAGTCGGAGTTTGTATTGCCATTCCACCCTACGAAGCAACCCCGGTTCCTATCGGCGTGCCGAAGACAGGATACATGATCGAGTCCATGGTCGCAGCCGTTGCCGAGAACATCCGCGACATGATGGCGGGCAAGGAGCCACGTTGTGAGCCGACATGGAACGCGGTGTGCCTTGCGGATTTCGGTAACAACGGCGTTGCCTTCATCGCCGCGCCGCAAATGCCTCCACGCAACATCAACTGGACTGGCGAAGGCTACTGGGTGCACCTTGCGAAGGTGGCATTCGAGAAATATTTCCTGCGCAAGGTGCGCAAGGGCCTGAGCGAACCCGTCTATGAGAGGCTCATCATGAGAGCTCTTGGCGTTCCGCGCTTGCAGCCGGCGCAGCCTAATCCCAAGTGAGTCCGTCATGATAGTTGCGAGCACATTCTGCTCATCTGCCTTAGTCTGCTGCTTCTCGGCAGCAAGCCGGGATTGAGCACCAATGCGGCGCTCACCGCACCAGCACCCGGGAGGCAGCGCAAAAAGCGGTTTTATTCAGACACTCCGGATAAATGAGAATAGGAGAGGCAAGATGCACAAGAACTGGCCTGGAATCACAACAGAGATGACGGCCGCGGTTAAAGAGCTGCGCGCCGGCGCTCCGAATGTCATGAAGGAGTTTTCGGCGATTGCACGCGCGGCGCTAGAGCCGAAGGCGCTCGACGTGAAGACGAAGGAGCTGATTGCCCTTGCCATCTCGGTTGCAATGAGGTGCGATCCATGCATCGCATTCCATGCTCAATCCGCGGTGCGCAATGGCGCCATCCGCGACGAAATCATGGAAACGATGGGCATGGCGGTTTACATGGGCGCTGGGCCAGCCGTTATGTACGCGGCGCAGGCCGTTGAGGCCTATGATCAGTTCAAAGCCCAGGCGAACAAGGACGCAGCCTGAGTCCGGTGCCCCGTCTGCCGCTCTGGCAGGATTGCGCGTCCGGGCAAGCTGAGATTGCGGGAAAGGCAATGCGTTACTATTTTAGCCAGATGTTGCAGGCCGGGTTTGACGAGGCGGTCCGCCGCACGGCGGAGTCTCTCAAATCCCAAGGCTTTGGCATCATTACCAAGATCGATGTCAAAGACACATTTCAGAAGAAGCTTGGCGTCGGCTTCCGCAATTACCGCATCCTTGGCGCTTGCAACCCTGCGCTCGCGCGTGAGGCGCTCGAGCTTGAGGACAAGATTGGCACCATGTTGCCGTGTAATGTGGTGGTGCAAGAGACGCCGCAAGGCACCGAAATTGCGGCCATCGACCCTGTCGCATCTATGGCCGCCGTCGACAATCCGCGCTTGAAGGAGGCCGCAGGCCGCGTCCGCGAACTTTTGCAAAAGGCGCTTAACGATCTCTGAAACCGCGCTTCGAGAGCCGGCTGCATGACCAGGATCAATGTCAAAGAGGCTTGCACGGCCCTATATGCAACCAAAAACCGCTGCCTGGCGGCGGAATGAGCCTGCGGGTGGATCGCATGCAGCACCCGAAGCACCTTGACGCGATCTCCCAGGCCCTCGCGGGTGCAGATCTCCCGCCAAATTTCCGGCGAATCCGGCTAGAGCTGGCACGGGAGAAAAGTCATCCGGAAGGAAGCCCCGCAATCGGCTATCTGTTCGCTGCTCCGCTTTCGGCCGATGGCCGCATCGATGCGGATCTTTGGCACAGATATCACGGCTATTGCCGCGTCGTCCGCTTTCGCCCGGACGCGCCCGACAAGATTGGCCATCTTGTCCGCAAGCCCGGCGGCAACTGGGCCTTCCGCTATGATGTTCACGGAGGCGAGGGCGAAGAGACTGGCTATCATTTCGGCTCCGAGCAGTTCGTGCCAGGCGAATATGTATCGATCCGCGAGGCAGACGGCCTGCATGCGTTCCGGGTCGTGTCCGTCGAGCCGGTCTGATTTACTCTGCCTGTCCGCTGCCGCACGGATCAAGGTTGCCCAGCCCCGGTTCCAGGCCTATCGATACCGGCATGACTTACGCAACGTTGATGGTCCATTGCGATCTCGATCCCGGAACAGATAACCGCCTCAAGATCGCGGCAAATCTCGCTGAGCGGTTCAACGCCGTTGTGATCGGAATCGCCGCACTCCCGGAGAGCGCTCCTCTTTATTTCGACTTCGCGCAAGGCAGCGCGGCGGCACGCGTTCAAGAGGAGGTGCGCGCGAGCATCGAAAGCCGGCTGCAAATGACGGAGGAGCGCTTTCGAAAGGCAATGGAAGGCCGTGCACGGCAAGCCGAATGGAGGGCAGCAATCGGCGAGCCGCTGGCCTTTGTAACGCGCGAATGCCGCGCGGCCGATCTTCTGATTGCAGGAAAGGATCCCGAATTCGTCACCCTCGATCCCGGTGATCTCGTGATGGCTGCCGGGCGCCCCGTACTCTTAACCCCCGGTGAGATTCACTTACTCAGCGGCAGCTGCGTTCTGATTGCCTGGCGCGACACGCGCGAGGCGCGCTGTGCAGTCATGGATGCCCTGCCGTTGCTGCGCTTGTGCCAAAAGGCAGTCGTCGCAGAGATCGACGAAAGCAAGGATTTGCAGGCGGCCAACCGGAGGCTTGCAGGCGTTGTCTCTTGGCTCGAATGGCATGGCATCAACGCGGCAAGCCGGAGCGAACCCTTGCGCGAGAGTGCCGCCGCCCAGCTCGAAGCCATCGCCGCGGCAGAGGCCGCTGATCTCGTGGTTGCCGGCGCCTATGGGCATGGGAGATTGCGCGAACGCGTGCTTGGCGGGGCGACGAAACAGTTCTTGCACCTGACAGCGCGCTGCCATCTGCTTTCTCACTGAGGCACAGGTGAGAAGCGCCGCTGCGCGTTGAGGAGGCCAGCAATGCTCGCGATGGTCTTGCACAAACCGGGGGCTCCTCTCGTTCTCGAGGAATTGCCCGATCCCGTTCCGGGGCGCGGGGAAGTGCGCGTCAAGGTCGAGGCCTGCGGCGTTTGCCGCACGGATCTGCATGTCGCCGATGGCGAGCTGCCCAATCCAAAGCTGCCGGTCATCCCAGGTCATGAGATCGTTGGCCGCATCGACAGGATCGGCCCCAGCGTGACGGGCCTCGCGCTCGGGACGAGAGTAGGCATTCCCTGGCTTGGCTGGACTTGCGGCGTCTGCCCATACTGCACGAGCGGCAGAGAGAACCTGTGCGACCGGCCCCTTTTTACGGGCTATACGCGAAACGGCGGCTATGCGACGCACACGATTGCGGATGCCCGCTATGCTTTTCCCCTGCCCGATGGAGCACGCGCAGCTCATCTCGCGCCTCTCCTCTGCGCGGGACTCATCGGCTGGCGCTCGCTGCGCTTCGCGGGACCGGCTAAAACTCTTGGCCTTTACGGCTTCGGCGCGGCGGCGCACATCATTGCCCAGGTTGCAAGGGCCCAAGGGCGGCGCATCTTTGCCTTCACGCGGCCGGGCGACAAGCCGACACAAGACTTTGCTTTAAGGCTCGGCGCAGAGTGGGCCGGCAGCTCGGATGAGAGGCCGCCGGAGCCGCTTGACGCCGCGATTATTTACGCTCCGGTTGGACCGCTCGTCCCGGCCGCGCTCGCCTCTTTGCGTAAAGGCGGCACGGTTGTGTGCGCCGGAATACACATGAGCGACATTCCCTCGTTTCCCTACCGCCTGCTTTGGGAAGAGCGCGAGATCCGCTCGGTCGCCAATCTCACGCGCCGCGACGGGATAGAATTTTTGTCCTTTGCCGCGCGGGAAAACATCGAGACCGCGGTGAATACCTATCCGCTTGCCGGGGCAAATGCCGCGCTTGCCGATCTGCGCGCGGGCCGGTTCGAAGGTGCGGCGGTGCTGCTGCCGCCGTCCTAGCACCAGCGGGAGCGCCAAGCTACGGACTTCCCTATAACTGGTCTGCGTGCGAAGTCTCCAGAGCACCTCCCTCATTTCGCAAGATGAGGCGGAAAGTTGCCCGGCCGGTCTTCCCGAACGCCGCAACCCGGCTCCGCAACGCTCCTAGATAGCGAGACAATCTTGGAGCTGCCTTTTCCTTGATCACCATTCTAATCCTCGCATCCACACGGTGAAGCAAAGGATGAAGGCCGTTTTCGGCAAAGTATTGATCCGTGGCCTTCTGCGAGCCAGCCCAGGCGCCATAATCATCAATGATTAGAACTCCTCGGGGCGAAAGCCGCGGATAAAGATGGACGAGCTCATGATAACTCGACTGATACCAATCCGTGTCGAGGCGCAACAGCGCAATCCGCTTTGGGGCGAATCGCGGAATTGTCTTTTCAACCGGCCCTTTGACATACCGGATGAGCTCTTTGGGGTAGCCTGTGCTCTCGAGATTTGCCTTAACCTCCTCTAGCGGACAACAGGCCCAGGCGTAACTTGTGCGCTTGTTGTCCGCATTTAGGAGAATTCCGGCGTGCTCTCCGGTGGGCAAGAAAACGTCGGCATCGCCCGGCGGGGTCATGCCCTCAAAGGTATCGTAAAGCCACAAAGTGCGCCTCTCGCCCGCGCCAAGAAGTGTGAGCGCGCATGCCATCATGCTGCCGCCCCTCCAGACGCCGCACTCGACGATGTCCCCTGGAACTTGATTGGAAACGATATAGTTCACAGAGTCCCTCAGGGCCAAAATGCTTTCTTTCGAAGTCATCGTGTACGGCCCTGCCTGCTCAAGGATCTTCTGCGCCTGCGCGTCCATGTCAGCATTCTTTACGAGCCGGTAGCCGGCCTTCGCCAAAAGGTATTTTGCTGCTTCTTTTGGCGCTTCGAAGATGCGACGTAAAGAGACGATCTGACTTAAACCCATTCATGTTCTCCCGCTCCGCTGATCTCTTGGCTCATCGCCAAAGGCGTGTGTTCTCGCGGCCGATCCAATGGAGCAGAACAATTTGGCAGGATTTGTTTTTCCCAGCAAATGCGCGACAGCCGCGGCACCCCGTGACGAATGCCTTTCTGTATTTTCTGACAAGTCATAGCCTAAAGCTTTACGGGAGCAGCCGCATTAACACCATCCGCGAGTGGCAATGGAGGTGCGGCCGCGCAGAGCGGGCTCGCCTTATGTGCGGGAGATTAAAGCAATCGCCTGTGCCTCAAGGGCGCCGGCGGGCGCGGTGGCATCGAGGGTGATCCATTCGTGCTGTGCGATAACGCACCTCGCCTGAGCCGTGACGACCTCGGCGTTCGCATCCGAGGCGTCGCGTTCGCGTGCCGCAACGCGCTTTAGCAAGATTTCGGTGGGCGCCTTCAGCCATAGGCCTGTAAAGCGGGCGCCCTTTTCCTTTGCGATCTCCTGCGCCGCGCGGCGTTCTTCCGGGCGCAGGTGCACGGCGTCCAGAATTGTGCTTTGGCCCGCCTCAAGCGCGATGGCGGCCAGGGCACGCAGCCGGTCATATATTGCAGGGCTCGTTTCGGGCCGGTAGGCCTCCTGCGGCAATTGCTCGAATTCGCCCGCGCCGAAGTGCCGCTTGCGCTCGATGTCGCTGCGCAGATGCACGGCGCCAGGCGGGCGGCCAACAGAAGGCGCAATGGCGGCGGCAAGGGTGCTTTTGCCAGTTCCCGAGAGCCCGCCCAGAGCCGCCAAAATGAGGTTTGATGGGGCGAGGAAGGCCAAAGCCGCCTCGAAGTGCCTGCGCGCCTCCGCTGCGCGCTTCAATTCGCCGCCAGGCTCAAGCGCGATGACCTTGGCGCGAATGGCAGCCCGCAAGGAAAGAAAGAGCGGCAGCAGCGCAAGGCCCTTAAGATTGCGCTGCGAATCAGCACAGGCCCAAAGATAGCGGTTGAACAGGAGATTGGCGTGGCGGCGCAGACCGCGGATCCAGAGATCCATCAGGAGGAAGGCAAGGTCATAAAGGACGTCGCACGTTGCAATCTTTTCGTCGAACTCGATCGCATCAAACAGAACCGGGTCCCCGCCCACTAGGGCAATATTGCGCAGATGAAGATCGCCGTGGCAGCGGCGGACCTCGCCTCCTCTTTCACGTTCCAAAAGGATCGGCTCGAGGCGCGCAAAGGACTCGCGCATTGCGGCGCACAGGCCCATCGCAATATCCGGGGCAAAGATGGCGGGCGCGGCTGCAAGCTCGGATAACGTCTCTTCGAGCTGCTCGCGAAGAGCAGCGGACGCCTTTGCCCAGGTGATTGATTCGGCGCGCTTGTGGGAGTCCACAACAACTGCCGCGAGCTTAGCGATCGTCTCCAAATCAAGCTCGCTCCGCGCTGCGAGCCGGTCGAGCGTGCGCTCTTCGTCGAAGCGGCGCATATGCACTGCCCATTCGATAATTTTGGCCCCCGGCGCAGCGCCAAGCCTGAGCGAAGATCCATCTTGGGAAATAGGCACGACACCGAGGTAAAGAGCAGGAGCATAGGCCTTATTGACCGCAAGCTCGCGCTCGCAGGCGAGCCGCCTCTTCTCGAGCGTCGAGAAGTCCATGAACGGAAAACGGACCGCCTTTTTGACTTTATAGGCATCCCCTCCGGCGAGGAAAACGGCGGCCCCATGAGTGTCGATACGGACGACGGGGCCGCTCTGGCCATGAGTTGCCGGGCCGGCCAAAAAGGCAAAAACCTGATCTTGGCCGGACCGGGACGACTCATTCATTTGGGCAGGACTATGGTGAGCGTTTCGGATCGGCCCGCCCGGAACCGAGCCCGCAGCCGGACGCGCGCAGGGAAGCGAGCCCGGTGTCAGGGTTTTGCTTTTGCCTCAGCCGTACCTTTGGTGATTTCGTTGACCGCGGCTGCATAGAGCTCATCCATCTTTTTGCGAATTTCCCGGTCGGTGATGTTAAGGCTCGCCCGGTCGAAATCGGCGCGCAGAGTCTTGAGGATCTGCTCAGCACTGTCTTTGCGCATCTCCGCGACGGCAAGAGAAGCGGCATAGTTTTCGGCTTCAGGCCCGCTTTTGCCCAGCTTTTCGGCAGCCCAAAGCCCAAGCCGCTTGTCCCTGCGCACCCTCGCCTTGAACCTCAGCTCCTCGTCATGGGCATATTTCTCTTCGAAGGCATGCTCGCGCTCGTCAAATGTCGTCATGAAAACTCCCCATGGAACTGCGGCGCCTGGCTGCGCAAACGGCTGACTGGATCTCATAGCAGAAATAGCAGACTTCCCAAAAGCCGCTAGGCGGTCACGGCCACGCTCGCGCTGAATTTATGTCTGTATCCCGTCACGAATCTCTGCTAGTTAAGGGCGCTTCGTTACTTTTTGGAGGTGATGGCCGCACTTATATCTCGGTTACAAGCCCGGCCTCCCGCCAGCACGGCAGTGTGCGAGAATCCGCTTTCCGATGGGTTGGGTTTATCTGGCTTGCTTTAGAACGGGCGAAAGCTGGGTTCCCTCGAAACGGTGGCAGTATACGCACAGCCTGCGCCCTTGCGCTCCCGCAAGGGCCAGTGATCAGGTGTGGGATCTGGGACGTCTAAAGGAGCCGCAGCCAGAAATGGATCATCTCAAGCCACGGTTAATCCCAATGAACCGGCGCCGGCGCATTTACGAAGGCAAGGCGAAGGTCCTCTATGAGGGCCCGGAACCGGGCACCCTTATCCAGCATTTCAAGGACGATGCGACCGCATTCAATGCCAAGAAACATGCGGTTATTGACGGCAAAGGCGTGCTCAACAACCGGATCTCGGAATTTATCTTTCAAAATCTCAACGATATTGGGGTGCCGACCCATTTCATCCGCCGCCTAAACATGCGCGAGCAGCTGATCCGGGAAGTTGAAATCATTCCGCTCGAGATTGTCGTCCGCAATGTGGCCGCGGGCTCCCTTTCGAGCCGGCTCGGGATCGAGGAAGGCACCCAATTGCCGCGCTCGATCATCGAATTTTACTACAAGAACGACGAGCTGAACGATCCGATGGTCTCCGAGGAGCATATCACAGCCTTCGGCTGGGCGACGCCGCAAGAGATCGACGACATTATGTCGCTTGCGATCAGGGTCAATGATTTCCTTTCGGGCCTTTTCCTCGGCGTCGGCATCAGGCTTGTCGATTTCAAAATGGAATGCGGCCGTCTTTGGGAAGGCGATGCGATGCGCATCGTCGTGGCCGACGAGATCTCCCCTGACTCTTGCCGGCTGTGGGATATCAAGTCGAACGAGAAGCTCGACAAAGACCGCTTCCGGCGCGATCTCGGGGGGCTCATTGACGCCTATACCGAGGTCGCAAGGCGGCTTGGCATTCTGCAAGAGAATGAGCAGCCGCGCGCCCAAGGGCCAAAGCTCGTACAGTGATGACGGGCGCGGCTGAGGACCCTATGAAGGCGCGCGTTTTCGTCACGCTGAAGGATGGCATTCTCGACCCGCAGGGCAAAGCCATTGAGGGCGCGTTAAGATCGCTCGGGATCAATGGCGTCGAGAGTGTCCGGCAAGGCAAGATTTTCGATGTCGAGCTTGCGGCAAAGGACCACGCGGCCGCGCAAGAGCTTCTGCGCCAGGCCTGCGAGAAACTGCTCGCCAATCAGATCGTCGAGAATTTCAAAGTGGAAGTCGCCTAGGATCTGCAGGTTCAGAATGAAGATCTCTGCCTGAGCACCTCTAAATAGAACCGGTCTGCCATGGCCGGGCTTGACCCCGCCATCCAAACATCTAAGCCTAGAGTTTGGATGCCCGGATCAAGTCCGCGCATGGCGCGAAACACCGATATGAAAGCCGCCGTCATTCTCTTCCCCGGCTCGAACCGCGAGCAAGATGCCGTCCGCGCCCTCGAAAAGGCCGCGGGCACTAAGCCCTTGATCATTTGGCATAGCGAACATAATCTTCCCGCCGGCACGGACCTTGTGCTCCTTCCCGGCGGCTTCTCTTATGGCGATTATCTGCGCTGCGGCGCGATTGCCGCCCGTTCGCCCATCATGGACGCGGTGCGTGCGCACGCCAAGCGGGGCGGTCTTGTGCTCGGCATCTGCAACGGCTTTCAGATCCTTGTCGAATCGGGCCTGCTCCCCGGCGTCTTGATGCGCAACGCCAATTTGCGCTTCGTCTGCCGGATGCAGCATCTTTCCGTCGAGCGCAATGACACGCCCTTCACATCGCACTATGCCAAGGGCCAGATCATCAAGGTGGCGATTGCGCATGGCGAGGGCAATTATGAGGCGGATGCCGAGACGATTGCCAAGCTTGAAGGCGAAGGCCTGATCGCCTTCCGCTATTGCGACGCGCAAGGGCGCAGGGACGGGGCTGCCAATCCCAATGGCTCAACCAACGATATTGCCGGGATTTATTCCGAAGGCTTTAATGTCTTAGGGCTGATGCCGCACCCCGAAAATCTCATTGATCCGCTTGTTGGCGGAACCGATGGGCGCGGCCTGTTTGAGAGTCTTGCCGCATTCCCAAGTAAGAAAGATGCAGTCCCGGCCGAGTGAGCGCTCGCAATCCCATTTACGCCCAGATTGCTTGTACGATTCCTTCTCGATCGAGCGGCGGGCTTGCAGGAAAAACACGCGCCTTTCCGTGGGCGATTCTATTGGCGCTCCAGGCGCAAGCGCAAGCATCGTAGAAATCATCAAGCCCAGATCCCCGCGGCGGCTTTTGGTCGAGGAAAGAAAAAGAAAAGCCCTCCTTTGCCAAAAGCTCCTTGCGAAGCTCTATGCCCGGCAGGTTTAGCCGGCCTTTGACCTTCTTTGACGCCAGGGGTTCATTGTCGTTCATCACCTTGAATGAGACTTCGGGATGAACCTCGAATACTCGCTCGCGAAGCGCCGGAAATTTGCGTAAGCACAAGTCGATCTCCTGAATGCGCGGAAGGATTCCAAATAGCTGTTTCGAAGGTGCTGTTGGCGGATCCGATGTTTCACGAGAAACCGCGCAAACCTGCGCGAACCCTTCACCGCAGGCATAGACGGCGCGGCGCGAGGGCACGGGAAAAATGCGCACCTGATGCGGCCGCAGGAACTCGCGGGCGGCCCAGTCGGGCTTGCGGCCGCCTTTGATGGTGCGCTCCGGCAAGCCGATGGGCATATCGGCGGCGATGAGGGATTGCGCCGGGGCGTGCGCCAAAATTCCGGCGAAGCTGCGGAAGACCCTAACTTCCGCCTCGTTGAAGTTTGCGCAGCGGACGATGACGGCGATCCAGCCCGCTCTGCAACCGTCGACACCGATAATTTGAGCGTGACTGGCTAGAGTCACATGCTTTCGGCGACATAGGGGTTAGACGCATCTTGGGGCAGCCATTTAGCAACCAGCCTTTGCACCCGCTGCCCTACGCCCCACGAGTCTTTTATTTGAAAGTTTTCTTTCGCCGCAAGCTGGATCCTAGATGCTAAGTGAGAATCTAAATACTCAACTTGCTCCAGGTACCCGATGCGTTCTTTGGATTGAGCAAAGCTGCCACTCAATTCAAAGAGGTTTACCAGCGACTCCGCTATTTGACAACGTGTCGAGGGGTGTTTCATCAGTGCGCCAAAAAGCTCGCCAGCGAGTTCCCCTACTTGCTTGCCCAACCCATTAAAGGCCTGGAACCGGGCAAGGAAGCCATACGGATCCTGTCCGAACCGGACTGCAAACGTTGGGATTCCACGACCCATCGCGTACCCGATCTCTTGATCTGTCCAATTGCTGGCATGAAAATTAGGATGGAGTAGCGCAATCAGCGCATCACAGGTTTGAAGGGCAGCTTCTATCTCATCCTGCCACGCTTTAGTAGGCTCGATGTCTTTGTGCGCAACGAAGCAATAGATCCCGTACCGACAAAGTTCCTTCTGAAGATCAGCGGCAAAAGCACGTTCCACAGCGAGATGCGAAATAAAAACGCGAAACATTCCGTCTTTCCAGCAGCTTGGCGATGGAATCGCCGACGCGCTTTTTTCAAAATGAAAACCTAGATGGTCTGCAAGATCAATTAACACTTTGTCTGTTGCATCCGCGGCGTTGTGCAGAATGTAACTATCTTTTGTCCCGCTCCATTGGTCTAGGTATGGCAGGCCATACTGCTTGAGAGTGGCAACTACGAGCGGCCAGTCCTCTGAACTCAATCGGTGAGCTATTTCTTTCAACAAATTGATTCTTTGGGACGGAGAAAGCGGCATGACACCCAAAAATGCCATTGATTAGCGGTCACGTTCGAGATAGTGACAGGCTAGCCCCTATGCAAGTTGCTATCGATCATTAGCGCGTCTATCCCTGCCATAAACAGAAGATAACAGGCGTCACTAACTTGCTACTGCCTAAAACCGAACCCGAAGTCACCCCCGAGATCGCCGCTGCTCACGGCCTCAAGCCCGAGGAGTATGAGCGCATTCTGGCGCTCATCGGCCGCCCGCCGACCTTCACCGAACTCGGCATTTTCTCGGCAATGTGGAACGAGCACTGCTCGTATAAATCCTCGCGCCTGCATCTCCGCAAGCTTCCCACGAAGGCTCCCTGGGTCATCCAGGGCCCGGGCGAGAACGCGGGCGTCATCGACATCGGCGATGGCTTGGCTTGCGTCTTCAAAATGGAGAGCCACAACCACCCCTCCTTCATCGAGCCCTTTCAAGGCGCGGCGACGGGCGTTGGCGGAATCCTGCGCGATGTCTTCACCATGGGCGCGCGGCCCATCGCTTGCCTCAATCTCCTGCGCTTCGGTGCTCCTGATAATCCGCGCACACGCCACCTCGTTGCAGGCGTTGTTGCCGGGATTGGCGCCTATGGCAACAGCTTCGGCGTGCCGACCGTTGGCGGCTCGACGAATTTCGACAAGGGCTACGACGGCAACATCCTTGTCAATGCGATGGCGGTTGGCATCGCCAGGCGCGATGCGATTTTCTATGCACGGGCGAGCGGCATCGGCAACAAGATCGTCTATCTCGGCTCCAAGACCGGCCGCGACGGCATTCACGGCGCGACCATGGCGTCCGCCACTTTTGAGGAGGATGCCGAGGCCAAGCGCCCCGCGGTGCAGGTCGGCGATCCCTTCACCGAGAAGCTTTTGCTCGAAGCCTGCCTCGAATTGATGCAGACCGGCGCGGTCATCGCCATCCAGGACATGGGCGCCGCGGGGCTTACATCTTCGGCGGTGGAGATGGGCGCCAAGGGGAACCTTGGCATCGAGCTTAATCTTGATCTCGTGCCTTGCCGCGAGACCGGCATGACGGCTTACGAGATGCTGCTCTCGGAAAGCCAGGAGCGCATGCTCATGGTGCTCGATCCGGCAAAAGAAAAAGAGGCAGAGGCCATCTTCCGCAAATGGGGCCTCGATTTCGCGGTGATTGGAACGACCAATGACACGCTGCGATTCCGCGTCAAGCACCGGGGAGCGCTCAAGGCCGATCTGCCGATCAAGGAGCTTGGCGATGCGGCGCCGGTTTACAGCCGGCCGCATGTGACGGCGCCGAAAAAGGCCGCCATTGATCCCTCTTCGGTGGCGGCTCCTGTCTCGCACACAGAGGCCTTGCTGCGCCTGCTAGGCAGCCCCGATCTTTGCTCCAAGCGGTGGATCTATGAGCAATACGATCATCTGATCCTCGGCAATACGGTGCAGGGGCCGGGTGGCGATGCGGCGGTGATCCGGATCGGCGAGGGGCCAAAGGGACTCGCGCTCGCAACGGACGTGACGCAGCGCTACTGCGCCGCCGATCCCTTCGAAGGCGGCAAGCAGGCGGTTGCCGAATGCTGGCGCAATCTAAGCGCCGTTGGCGCGCTGCCGCGCGCAATTACGGACAATCTCAATTTCGGCAATCCGGAAAAGCCCGGGATCATGGGCGAGTTCATCGCCTGCATCGAGGGGATTGCGGAGGCCTGCCGCGTACTTAATTTTCCCGCCGTCTCCGGCAATGTCTCGCTCTACAATGAAACGAACGGGCGCGCCATTCCGCCCACCCCTGCAATTGGCGGCGTCGGCATCATCGAGGATGTCGGCCGGACGGCAACCCTCGCCTTCAAGCAGCCGGGCGAAACAATTCTCTTACTCGGATGGACGCAAGGCTGGTTGGGGCAATCCCTCTACCTGCGCGACATCGGCGGCAGGGAAGAGGGCGCGCCGCCGCCCGTCGACCTTGCCGCAGAAAAGCGCAATGGCGACTTTGTCCGCGCTCTCATCGCCGAAGGCGCAGCGTCTGCCGCGCACGATCTCTCCGATGGCGGATTGGCGGTCGCGCTTGCCGAGATGGCGATTGCAGGCGGGATTGGCGCCTTGATCGCGAACCCGCCCTCTCTGCCTGCGCATGCGTTCCTCTTCGGCGAGGACCAGGCGCGTTACGTCATCACATGCGAGCCTGAAAAGGCCGCCACGATCCAGGGAGCGGCGCAGCGCGCGGGGGTGCCTTGCACGGCCCTTGGCACAACTGGAGGCGGCACGTTGACCCTTGGCCCGGCCATCGTCATATTCCTGAGCGAATTGGCGGCCGCTTACGAACGCTGGCTTCCCGCCTATATGGGCGCAACGGGCGCCTGAGGCGGCCCCGCGTGGTTTTCGATCAAGAACATGGAGTTGAGCGCGCAATGCCGATGCCCGCATCTGAAATCGAGCGGCTGATCAAAGAAGCCCTTCCGGACGCTTCTGTGGAGATTACGGCTTTGGCGGACGATAACGATCACTATGCGGCAATCGTGACCTCCTCCGAATTCGCCGGCAAATCCAAGCTCCAGCAGCATCAGCTCGTCTATAAGGCTCTTGGCGGAGCAATGGGACGCGCGCTGCATGCATTGCAGCTTCAGACCTTTGCCCCGAAATAAAGTTTACCGTCCCACTGTCACGCGAGGGAAAGGCTCAGGCAATGGCTATCCGCGACGAAATCCAGTCGGCAATCGACGACAACGATGTCGTTTTGTTCATGAAGGGCACGCCCGATTTTCCGCAGTGCGGATTTTCCGGCCAGGTCGTCCAGATTCTGAACTACATGCATGTCCCTTACAGAGCGGTGAACTGCCTCGCGAGCGATGAAATGCGCCAGGGTATCAAGGAATTCTCCAACTGGCCGACGATCCCGCAGCTTTACATTAAGGGCGAGTTCATCGGCGGCTGCGACATTGTCCGCGAGATGTTCCAATCGGGCGAGCTTGCGTCGCATCTTTCGGCGAAAGGGATCAAATTCGAGCAGCCGGCGAAGGCTTGAGGTTTGCGGCCGGCTGCGCAACGCAAGGCGGCTAAAATCTCTTGACCCAAGGGAACTTTTGAGAGCGAGGCGTGTCTTAGCAAACACCCTCAATGCCTCAGCTGGGCCCCTGGGATGCTACGCGGCACGGACACTCCCGCCCTCCGGCTTACTAGGTCAAGCAGCCTCGGCTTGCTGGCTGGGGCCCTGGCCTCTCGGCGCGCGCTTGGGAAAATTCCCGGTCTTGCTGTTCCGAAGCCTGTAAGGCTGCTTTCCCGGCGGCTCTTTATCTTCCTCTGCGCCTTCGCGCTCGGCCTTGGCCTTACCTTGAGCGCGCCTGAGTCGGCGCTCGCGTTCCGCGGCGGGTTCGGCGGGGGCGGATTTCACGGCGGAGGGTTTGGCGGGTTCCACGGAGGGTTCGGAGGCTTCCACGGAGGCTTTGGCGGATTCCATGGCGGCTTTGGCGGTTTCCGCGGCTTCGGAGGCTTTCACGGCTTCCGCGGGTTCGGCGGCTTCCACCGGTTCGGCGGCTTTCCTCGCTTTGGCGGGTTCCACCGCTTTGGCGGGTTCCATCGCTTTGGCGGGTTCCACCGCTTTGCTGGCGTGCCTCGCTTTCATCGCTTCGGCGGGGTGCGCCGCTTTGGCGGCCGCACCGCCCATTTCGGTGGCTTCCATGGCGGCCGGTTCGCGCATGGCATGAGGGCATTCCATGACGGGCGGTTCGCGGGGCTGGGCAGCCGAGCCTTTCGCCGCGAACAGTTTGCGCATCTCGGCCCGCGCGCCTTCGGCGGGCGCTCGATTGGCCTCCCCGGCCGGTTTGGATTCCGAGCGCGTTCGGCTGCTTTAGGAGCGCTTGGCTTCGGCGGCCTAGCCGTGCTGCATGGCGCGCGCTGGGGATGGGGCGGATGGCCCTGGGGCTCAACTGGCTGGAACTGGGGCGGCTGGGGCCGGGGCGGAAGCTGGCCACTGACCTTCGCCAGCTGGAGTTGGGGCGGCTTCTGGCCCTCTTGGGGCTTTGGCGGCTATTGGCCCCCGGATCTCGGGTTTTGGCCGGTCGCGTTCGGGGGCTTTTGGCCGTTTGGCTTCGCTGGCTGGGGACCAGGGTGGGGGTTTGATCCCTGGTGGCCCCTCGCGTTCGATGGCTGGTGGCCCTGGTACGGCTGGCCTGCGTTAACTCTTGCCTCATGGGAGCCTTGGTGGGGCTACGGTCCCGGCCTTGCCGCTTGGTTTCTTGTGGCAAGCGTTGCCGAGCTAGCCGGCGCCGTTGCATGGGACTTGGCTTATCCCTACTATTGCCCCACTTACGGCTATGGTTACGCCTGCGCCGCTTATCCCGCCGGTTTGCCGGACTATGGGATTGCCATTTGGTGAGGGCGCGAGGGCGCACAGTTGGCTGGGTGGAGGCAAGGATGAGATCGTTCCGGAGGGTCCTGCGCGCGTTTCTGCTGTGTGCAGCCGTTTTGGGCCTCACTGCCGGCGCGGGGCGTGCCCAAGAGCAGGGCATGGAGACCCAGATGGGGCCAGGCCCAATGGGGCGCGGCATGCAGCAGCGGGGCGCGGCGATGTGCGATCAGCTCGACCAGCACATCGATGGCGATCTCGCCTTTCTGAAGACTGAACTCAAGATCAGCGAGGCGCAAACGCCGCAATGGAATATCTTCGCCCAGGCCTTCCGGGAGGACCGGGAGAGAAGAGCAGACCTTTGCCGGCAATCAATGGAGCAATCGAAGGAAATGCGCTCCGCGGGCCTGCTCGATTCCCTAAAGATGGCAGAGGATCAGCTGGCGCAGCGCCTTGATTCGCTGCGCGCCATGAAGGCTGCGCTCCAGCCTCTCTATTCGAGCCTGAGCAAAGACCAGAAGAAAACCGCCGATCAGATCATGCGCGGCGGGCAGATTTTTTGAAGGCTGAGTCTGCGTGTTTAATACGGGTTTAAATTCACGGTCCTCCGAAATTTAAGCCAGCTGCCCAATGCTTGAAATCGTCGCCGGAGATATCACCAAACTTCGCGTCGACGCCATCGTAAACGCCGCCAACACGACTCTGCTCGGCGGCGGCGGCGTCGATGGCGCGATCCATCGCGCCGCGGGGCCGGAGCTTCTCGCCGAGTGCCGCACCCTTGGCGGCTGCGCCACGGGAGACGCTAAGATTACCGGCGGCTACAACCTTCCCGCGCGATATATCATCCACACCGTCGGCCCCGTCTGGCACGGCGGGAGCCGGCGCGAGGAGGAGCTTCTTGCCTCCTGCTACCGCCGGTCGCTCGAACTTGCGAAGCAAAACGGCATGCGCTCGATTGCCTTTCCGGCCATCTCGACGGGCGCATATGGCTTTCCGCCGGACAGCGCAGCGGAGATTGCGGTCAGAACTGCGGCGGCCTACGAGCAGGATTTCGAGCGCATCCTCTTTTGTTGCTTTTCGGAAAGCTCCGCCGCGCACCACAGGCGCGCCCTCGAGGCGCTGCGCGGCGGTCAACCCTGAGCCGCTTTGAGCAAGGCGGAGGCCTCTTCCGAGTCCCACTGAGCAGGCCCCGCCATATTGCCAATCGCGCAGCCGTCCTTGCCGATGAGAATCGTCGCGGGCAGGCCGAAAGCCAGGCCCTCTTGCTTTAAGGCCTGGAAAACTCCCGCCGTATGGTCGGAGTAGTAAGTTAGATTCTTGATACCCGTCTCGTCGAGAAAGGCCTTCGTCCGGTCGAGCCGCGTGGTGTCGATATTAACAGCGACGACAGAAAATTTTGGCGAGCCGAGCGCGCCTTGCACGCGGTCGAGGGCAGGCATCTCCTGCCGGCACGGCACGCACCAGGTCGCCCAGAGATTAAAGAGCACCGTGTGGCCCTTGAAACCGGCAAGGCTGATTTCCTTGCCGTCAGGCCCATCGAAGGTGAGCGCCGGCATGGGTTTTGGCTCCGGCGCAAGCATGAGCGCGGCGATCTCTCCATGGATAAGCGGCTGCAGCTTCCCCGTTAATCCGGTGCTCACGGGGCAAAGGCTCGCGAGGACCTGATCCTTGCCGCCCTGCGGCCTCGTCCCGTATAGAACGAGACTCAGCACAACAAGGGCCAAGGCCCCGGCCGCGAGCCATCCAGCGCGCAAGAAGCCCGGCGGGCGATCCTTCTCCGGCAAGCCTGCGGTCATGGCGGCACCCTTCTCGAATGAGCAGAACGAGATGACCAATAAAATGTGGGGCGGCCGGTTCGCAAGCGGCCCGGACGCGATCATGGAGGAAATCAACGCGTCGATTGGCTTCGACTATAGGCTTGCCAAGCAGGACATTGAGGGTTCGAAGGCGCACGCCGCCATGCTCATCAAAACGGGCATCATCTCGAAAGAGGACGGGGAAGCGATCACCCGCGGCCTCGAGCAAATCGGGCGCGAGATCGAGTCGGGCGCCCCCAAATTCTCGCGCGCGCTCGAAGACATTCACATGAATATCGAGGCGCGCCTTGCCGAGCTCATCGGGCCGGCCGCCGGGCGGCTCCACACCGCGCGCTCGCGCAACGATCAAGTCGCGCTCGATTTCCGCCTCTGGATCCGCGAGACCAGCGATGCGCTCGATGAGCAGCTGCGCGAATTGCAATTGGCGCTTGCCAAGAAAGCGCTCGGCCATGCATCAAGCGTGATGCCGGGCTTCACCCACCTGCAGCCCGCCCAGCCCGTGACTTTGGGCCATCATCTTTTGGCCTATGTCGAGATGTTTGCCCGCGACCGCTCGCGATTGCGCGACGCGCGAACGCGCCTCAACGAGTCGCCGCTCGGCGCGGCGGCGCTCGCCGGAACCTCCTTTCCCATCGACCGCGACGTGACGGCAAAGGCGCTTGGCTTTGACCGGCCCACGGCGAACTCGCTCGACAGCGTGGCTGACCGCGATTTCGTGCTCGACGCTTTGAGCGCGGCGGCGATCTGCGCCATCCATCTCTCACGGCTTGCCGAGGAGATCGTGCTGTGGGTCACGCCGCAATTCGGCTTTGCCTCGCTGTCCGACAAATTCACCACCGGCTCCTCGATCATGCCGCAAAAGCGCAATCCCGATGCGGCGGAGCTCATCCGCGGCAAGACGGGCCGGATCATCGGCGCGCTCAACGGCTTGCTCATCGTGCTCAAGGGCCTGCCGCTCGCCTATTCGAAGGATTTGCAGGAGGACAAGGAAGGAGCGTTCGACGCGCTGCACTCGCTCTCGCTCTGTCTGGCCGCGATGACCGGCATGGTCGAGGATCTGTCGCCCGATCTCGAGCGCATGAAGGCCGCGGCGGGACAGGGGTATTCGACGGCGACCGATCTCGCCGATTGGCTCGTGCGGGAATTAAAGCTTCCGTTCCGCGAGGCGCATCACGTCACCGGGCGCATTGTCGCCGTGGCCGCGGCGCAGAAGAGGGGGCTTGAGGAATTAGCGCTTGCCGAGATGCAGGCGATCGAGCCGCGCATTACCGATGCCGTATTCAAGGTCCTCGGCGTCGAGAATTCGGTGGCGACCCGGATAAGTTACGGCGGCACGGCGCCAAAAAATGTGCGCGCCCAGGCGCAAGGGTGGGTTGAGAGGCTGGAGGACGAAGGATCTGTATTTAGATGCTAGCGAGCGTATCTTGCGTTTTCATGAATTCAGCGATAACATTAACCTTAATAAGGGTATTAATCTTATCTGATATTTAAATTTAATTCTCGAAAGGCTTTTACGATGAAAGATGCGAAAGGCCAGCGCTTCTCCGCAGCTCGTAAGCACCACCTTCTCCCGGCCATCTGGCCCGGCTATTTGCTCGCGGTCTCCGCGTTCCTCGTTGGACTTGCCGAAGGCATTTATGATCCCAACAGCACAGCAAATCAGAAGCCGCCTTATGTATTGTTAATAAGCGCGATAAACTTATCTTATTGGATATTTTGCATTTTTCGTATTCATCGCGTTCTCGTCGAAGCCACTGATGGGAATTACCCTATCCGCCCCTGGAAGGCGGCTGGATTTATGTTTATTCCCTTCTTTAATATTTATTGGCTATTCCGCTGGAATAATCAGATTGCCAGTTTCGTAAACAGCCAACAACAAAAAGTCCGGGTACGCCGCTATTTGGCACCGGCCGTTCAGCTCCTTGGCCTGATTGCCGCTAGGCTGGTGGATGGATCTTTAGGGCTGCTTATCCTTTATGGCTCACTGCACACCGTCAAAAATAAACTGTCGAAGTGCCTCTCTCCAGATTTTGATTCTCTTAGGTTGACCCCTGATCAGTTCACACAAGGGCCAGGACCGCGGAGAGTCGCTTTCTCGGCTGCGATTGGATGCGCATTCGGCTTCATTTTGTGGCAGGCGGCCGAGGATTTCTGGAACGAGCCGCGGGCAGATCAGCTTCACGAACTGATCGCCATAGTTCTCGTTGCGCTTGGGATCGTAGTATTCATTGACCCTCTTTCCGATCTCCTGCAAAGCATTCGGTGATGGCGGGGAGCATACCGAAACCGCTAACACGGCAAGAGCAGCTCCAAAGCTTCTTTTAGCAATTTTGCTGATCGTGCTTCCTAGCGTCTCTCATGCTCTGCTTCATTTACAGGCCGACAAAGACCCTTCCGGCATGATTGCGAAAATTATGGTCTCACTCATTCTGGCCGGCGGGATTACGTTTGCCTGGACCCGCGGCATGCTGCGGCGTCCGTCTCGAAGTGCGCTGCTTGGCGCGGTGTGGGGAGGTTTTTGTGGAGTCGTTGGAACGTTCACTGTTTGGGCGATTGCCTTGGCAAACAGCGAGCAAAAAATGCTGCTTGCGACTTTGGAGCTATATGTCCTCCTGGGCACTCTCGTTTGGCCTCTTGTCGGCTTTGCTGGCGGTTGGGCGCTCGATAAACATTGGGGACCCTCCCCCAGCCGTGGCGCTGCCACGGCGATCATTGCTGTTATGCTGGTCATCGATGTACTGAGTTATATCGCGTTGCGAGCGGGCATATTTGGGCCCGTCGGCCTCACGAGTGTGCTAGGGATGCTCGGCAACGATGTCTCTCGGGCAGCCGGTTGGGCTCTCGGGCTGATTGTAATGGGGGAGGCAGCCGACCGGGCCCTCGGCCTCAAGACTCTCAATGGTATCGAATCGGAGGCCGAAGGGCTGCAAATATCTACGAAGTGACACTCAGAGTTACACTGGGCGATAGCTCCCCGCATCGATTTCATCTGATCGCTTTTGTGCGGTGTGCTAACGCGACCGAGAGGGCGGTCTAAATTCGCTCGTCTTCGCGCCGTGCCACTGATCCGGTGCACGGCCAAAGATCAACGCTCCACACAAGCCGGCGAGAGCAATTACGTTCTCCCGAAAGCGTGTGTACTCCCGTGGAGACCGTCCTGGAGCGGCGTGCGTTAACAATGGCCTCCCTTCTGACAGCAAAAGCTAAGGCGGGTGGCTATGTTTAGGCGTGGCCCGGAGGCTTTACATTCACGGCTTTAGTACAAGGAATTCCATGTGCTGGTTTTGCCTGTTTGCGCTGTCGATTTTCGCCGCCCCCGCCCTTGCCGGGGCCCAGCCTCCCTGGCTCACCCTGCCCCCCGCCCCAACTCTCGGCGAACCAACGCAAAGCGGCACCGCGCCGGTCAATGGCATCAAAATCTGGTACGCCGAGTTCGGCCAAGGGCCGCCAGTCATCCTCCTGCACGGGGGACTCGCCAATGCCAGCTATTGGGGCAACCAGGTGCCCGTGCTGGCTAAATCCTACCGGGTGATCGTGATGGATAGCCGCGGCCATGGGCGCAGCACGCGCGGCGAACTGCCCTTGAGCTATGATCTCATGGCCTCCGACGTCCTCGCGCTGATGGACTTTCTGAAAATCGAGAAAGCGGCGCTCGTCGGCTGGAGCGATGGCGCGATCACCGGCCTCACGATAGCCCTGCATTACCCAGAGCGGATCACAAAACTCTTTGCCTTCGCCGCCAACTCCACCCCGGCAGGTCTCAAAGACACGGCGCAAAGCCCGGTCTTCAACGCCTTCATCGCCCGCGCAAAGGAAGAGTACGAGCGCCTCTCGCCCACGCCAGGCAATTTTCAGTCCCTCTTAGACGGGGTCACCCAGATGTGGGCCACTGAGCCGAACTTCACGGCGGAAGACCTCGCCAACATCCGCGTGCCGGTCATCATCGCCGATGGCGACCATGATGAGGCGATCAAGCGCGAGGATACGGAATTTCTGGCGCGGGCGATCCCCGGTGCGGGGCTCCTCATCGAGCCCAACGTCAGCCATTTTGCCCTCCTCCAGGATCCGGAGGGGTTCAATTGCGGCCTCACGCATTTTTTGGCCCGCGCGGAGCCGCAAGCCCCAGGCAATCCTTGAGCGGCCTATTTAACTTGCCAGAGGCAGACCCCATTTTTGCGCCGCACGAAATTTTTCTTGCGTTCATGCGGGAGTCCTTGAAACAAAGATGCCGGAGCGAGCTTCGCGGCAGAGGGAGCAAGCGGTGCAGGGGGCGCTGAATAAGGGAGCGCTCGGATTCCTTGACGCGCTGACGATGTCGGTTGCGGGATCGGCGCCCGCCTATTCGATCACCGTCAGCACGGCGGCGCTCATCGCCGCCGCCGGAGCGGCGGGACCCGCGGCGCTCTGGATTGCGGCGATCCCCATGATGGGCATCACCGCCGCATTTGCTTATCTGAACCGCTGGCGGCCGGACGCAGGGGCCGCCTATGTCTGGGTCGGGCGGGCGATGCACCCAGCGCTTGGCTTTCTCGCCGGCTGGTCGCTGCTGAGCCTTTCGACCATTTTCAACATCGCTGCGGCGATCCCGGCCGGGCAGGCGCTCCTCGATCTCTTAGTTCCTTCGGTGAGCCGCGACGTGCTCTGGGCAACGGGCGCAGGAGCCGTCCTGTTCCTCGGCGTGCTTGGGCTCGTCACGCTCGGAATTACAGTGAGCGCCAGGGCGCAGGTGATTCTAACCCTGATCGAGGTTGGCGCGATCGTCCTTTTGGGTGCGCTCGCGATCTATCATGCGCCCGCGGCGCACCTTGCGTCCTTCTCCTGGGATTGGTTTTTTCCATCGAGCTTCGGCTCGTTCCAAACCTTCTCGGCGGGCATGCTGGTCGCCCTCTTCTACTATTTCGGCTGGGACGTTTCGGCCAATCTTGCCGAAGAGACGGCGAATGGGGCCAAGGCTGCCGGGCTCGCCTGCGTGCTCGGCGTGCTGATCGTGGTCGCTCTCTTTCTTCTGGCGCAAACGTCCGCCCAAATCGCGCTTACCCCGCGCGAGATAGAAGCGAATGGCGGCAATCTTTTGCCCGTTCTCGGCGCCGCCGCGCTGCCGCACCCTTGGAGCTCTCTTGCGATCCTGGCTGTTGTCATCAGCACGCTTGCAACCATCGAGACGCAGCTTCTGCAGTGCACCAGGCTCTTGTTCTCGATGGCACGCGACCGTGTCGCCGGGGAGGCCATGGGCAGGCTCCATCCGCGCTTTCAGACGCCCTGGCTGGCAGGCTTTGCCGTTGGCGGCGTGACGCTCCTGCTCTTTGCCGGATCGGCGACCGTGCCCTCGATCGGCACGCTGATGAATGATCTCATCAACGCGATCGGCGTGCAGGTTGCTTGCTACTATTCGCTGGCCGGATTTGCCTGCGCCTGGCATTATCGCAAGACGCCGCTCAGCGATTGGAGGACACTCGCCTTCGCGGTGATTGTTCCCTTTGTGTCGGCTGTGTTTGTCTCCTGCGTCGGGCTCTATCAACTGCCGAACCTTGGCTTGCGGGTCTCGTTGCTCAGCATTGGCACGCTGGCGGCGGGCGTTCTGCCATTCCTCTATTACCGGCGGCGCCGCCGGAGCAGCTATTACTTTGGTGAGTGCTTAAGATAGCCCCCAGGGCGAGCCCGATTGGCTCGGCGGGATTTCAGGGGCTATCATCGGCGATTGCCACCCTGGCGAGGACCCCTCGTGACCATGGCGTCCCTTTTCCATCCCGCGGTCGCGGGCTGGTTTGCCCGCCGTTTCGGCGCAGCCACGCCCGCGCAGGCGGAGGCCTGGCCAGCAATTGAGGCAGGCAAAAACGTCCTTGTTGCCGCGCCGACCGGCTCAGGCAAAACGCTGGCCGCTTTTCTCGCCGCAATCGATTCTCTGGTGCGTCAGGGCCTTGCCGGCACGCTCAAGGATGAGACCCAAATTGTTTATGTCTCGCCCCTCAAGGCGCTCTCGAACGATATCGAAAAGAACCTCGAAGCGCCGCTCGAGGGCATCCGCGAGCGGCTCCGCGCCCTCGGACTGCCTGATGTCGAAATCCGCACGATGGTGCGCACGGGCGACACGCCGCAGGCCGGGCGCAGCCTCATGCGCCGGCAGCCGCCGCACATTTTGGTCACAACGCCGGAGTCGCTCTACATCCTGCTGACGTCGGAGTCAGGGCGCGCCATGCTGCAAACGGCGCGTACCGTGATCGTCGACGAGATCCACGCGCTTGCCCCGGACAAAAGGGGCGCACACCTTTCCTTGTCGCTTGAACGGCTCTGCGCTCTTTGCGGCGGCAGTTTGCTGCGCATCGGCCTTTCCGCGACCGCCAAGCCCGTCGAAGACATCGCGCATTTTTTGGTTGGCTTCCGCTCCGAATGCCCAGGGGCGGCTTGCAAAATCATCGATACCGGCTACAGCCGGGACCGCGATCTGGCAGTCGAGCTTCCCTCCTCCCCGCTCGAAGCGGTGATGTCCGGAGAGGTCTGGGAGCAGGTCTATGACAGGCTCGCGGCCCTCATCGAAAATCACCGCAGCACGCTCATCTTCGTCAATACGCGCCGTATGGCCGAGCGGGCCGCACGCGCTCTCTCGGAGCGCTTGGATGCCTCGCAAGTGACGGCGCATCATGGGAGCCTTGCGCGCGAGCAAAGGCTCGATGCCGAGCAGCGCTTGAAATTGGGCAAGCTCAAGGCGCTCGTTGCGACAGCCTCGCTCGAACTCGGTATTGATATTGGCGATGTTAATCTCGTCTGCCAGCTGGGCTCGCCGCGCTCGATCTCGTCCTTTTTGCAGCGGGCCGGACGATCCGGCCATGCGGTCGGCGGCACGCCCAAGGCGCGGCTTTTCCCCCTCTCGCGCGATGATCTTGCCGAATGTGCCGCGCTCCTCGATAGCGTGCGGCGCGGCGAGCTTGACCGCATCGAAATCCCCGAGGCGCCGCTCGACGTGCTCGCCCAGCAGATCGCGGCCGAGGTTTCCGCGCGCGAATGGCGCGATGACGAGCTTTTTGACCTCGTGCGCCGGGCCTGGCCCTACCGCAATCTCGCGCGTGCCGATTTCTCGGCTGTGGTTGGCATGCTTGCCGAAGGGTTCAGCACGCGGCGGGGGCGGCGCGGAGCTCTCATCCATCACGACGCCGTCAACGGCGTTCTGCGCGGCAGGCGCGGCGCGAGACTTGCTGCGATCACCTCTGGCGGTGCGATTCCTGATAACGCCGATTATCGCGTGCTCTTGGAGCCCGAGAACCAGTTCATCGGCACCGTGCATGAGGATTTCGCCGTCGAGAGCATGGCGGGCGATGTCTTCCAGCTCGGTAATCAGTCGTACCGCGTTCTGCGTGTCGAGCGCGGCACTCTCAGGGTGGCCGGCGCCCAAGGCATGCCGCCAACGATTCCCTTCTGGCTTGGCGAAGCGCCTGGCCGCACTGCTGAACTGTCGCAATCGGTCTCACGGCTGCGGGCGGAGGTTTCCGTCTTGCTTGAGCGCGCGGGAACTGAGGGCGCCGTCCAATGGCTCATGCGCGAAACCGGCTTGAGCGAGCTCGCCGCGAAAGAGCTCGCCGATTATCTTGCGGCGGGCAAGGCGGCGCTCGGCGCTTTGCCGGCGCAAGAGACAGTCATCTTCGAGCGCTTCTTCGACGAATCCGGCGGGATGCAGCTCGTGATCCACTCACCTTACGGCAGCCGGATCAACCGCGCCTGGGGTCTGGCGCTGCGCAAGCGCTTTTGCCGCAAGTTCAATTTCGAACTGCAAGCCGCGGCGACAGATGATCACATCCTGCTTTCGCTCACCTGCGCGCACAGTTTCGAGCTGATCGAGGTCAAGCGCTACCTTCATCCGGCAGGCGTGCGGCCGCTTTTAATTCAAGCGCTTCTCGATGCGCCGATGTTCATCACGCGCTGGCGCTGGGTGGCGGGGATCTCTTTAGCGCTGCCGCGCTTCCGCGGCGGCAAGAGAGTCCCTGCCTACCTTGCGCGCATGGAGGCCGAGGATCTCATCGGAGCGGTTTTCCCGGACCAGATCGCTTGCTTCGAGAATCTCGCCGGCGACCGCGAGATCCCGGACCATCCCTTGGTGCGCCAGGCCATTTCCGATTGCCTCAATGAGGCTATGGATATCGCCGGTCTCGAACACCTTCTCGCCGGGCTTGAATCAGGCGCGGTCACGGTCCTCGCGCGCGATCTCACCGAGCCGTCGCCTCTCGCGCTCGAAGTGCTGTCTGCTAGGCCCTATGCGTTCCTCGACGATGCGCCGCTTGAGGAGCGCCGCACGCAGGCAGTCATGGCAAGGCGATGGCTCTCGCCGGATGAGGCTGCACGTTTCGGCCAGCTCGACCCGGAGTCCATCGAGCGCGTGCGCGCCGAAGCCTGGCCGGATGCCACCAATCCCGACGAGCTGCACGATGCCTTGGTCTGGCTTGGTTTCTTGACGGAAGACGAGGCGCGCCAGGGTGCAGGCTGGGCGGGCTGGCTTAACGAGCTCGCGCAAGCGCGGCGTGCGGCGCGAATTCACACTGCGAAAGAGGCGCTTTGGATCGCCGCCGAGCGGCTGCCACATTTTGCCGCCTTGTTCCCGGGCGCAAGGCTTGAGCCCGGGATCGCTCCGCCGCCTGGCCTTGCAATGCAGACACTCTTACCCGAAGCGGCCCTCATTGAGATTTTTCGCGGCCGCCTCGAAGGGAAAGGACCCATTTCCGCCCGTGCCCTTGCGGCCCCCCTCGGCATGAGTGACGGGCAAGCGGGCGCCGCACTTGCAGCGCTTCAGGCCGAAGGCTTTGCGATGCGCGGGCATTTTACGCCCGGAGCCTCAGAAGAGGAATGGTGCGAGCGCCGCCTGCTTGCGAGGATCAACGGCTATACGGTGAAGCGGCTGCGCGCCGAGATCGAGCCAGTCTCCGCGCGTGATTTCCTTCGCTTCCTCATCGAATGGCAAAAGGTTAGCCCGGAAGCGCGCATGGAAGGCCCAGAGGCCCTCAGTTCGGTTATCGCCCAGCTCGAAGGCTTCGAAGCCCCGGCCGCTGCTTGGGAGAGCGAGATTTTGCCCTCGCGTCTCGCGGGTTATGATTCCGCCTGGCTCGACGAGCTGTGTCTTGCCGGGCGGGTGGCATGGGCGAGATTGCGCCCGCGGGAGCGGGCCAACGGCGAGCGGGAGACGGCTCCCGGCCCGCTGCGCACGGCGCCCATTATGCTCCTTACCCGCCGCAATGCCTCGCTCTGGGCCTCTCTTGCTCCGGTTCCGGAGAGCGTGGCACCAAACGCCCGCGAGCAGCTGATCCTCGATTACTTGCGCTTGCACGGCGCCTCGTTCTTTGAGGAATTGGTTGATGGCACGAGTCTCCTCAAATCCCAAGCCGAGGAAGCGCTTGCTTCCCTTGTTGCGGGCAGCCGCGTCACTTCGGACAGCTTTGCTGGGCTGAGATCCCTGCTCGTGCCAATGAGCGAGCGTACGGCCGCGCGCCGCCGCCGCACGCTGTGGTCGATGGAGCGCGCAGGCCGCTGGTCGCTCGTGCGCCGGCCGCAACCCGCACGAAAACCAGGAGAGGCTAGCAAAGAGGCCCTATGTCACGCCGCCCGCTGCCTCCTTGCGCGCTACGGCGTGATCTTCAGCCGCTTGCTTGAGCGGGAGCCAAGCTCTATGCCGCCGTGGCGCGATTTGCTCACCGTTTACCGCACACTCGAAGCACGCGGAGAAATTCGCGGCGGACGTTTTGCCGCGGGCTTTGCAGGCGAACAATTCGCCCTGCCGGAGGCTATCGCCAAATTGCGCGAGGTAGGGCGAGCCGAACCCCGCGAAGTCACAGTCTCAGTTTCGGGCGCCGACCCTCTCAACCTGATCGGCATTTTGACACCGGGCCCGAAACTTCCAGCGCTCGCAGGCAACCGGCTCCTTTATCGCGATGGCCTTCCGCTCGCAGTTCTGGCGGGCGGCGAAGTGACCTTTTTCGCAGAGCCTGATCCAAATCAAGAGTGGGAGCTCAGAAAAGTTCTATTGCGGAGTCCGGGGCAAAGCCCCGGGCAAATTCAGCGCTCCGGCATGGGTCTCGTTACAGCCTAGACCGCAAACAATCCGTATATGCTGAAGCCTCGCGCTTGCATTTCCCCATTATGCCCGGACCTGCGCGCAAGCGCGGGATTTTGCCTTCGCTTGCGCCCGGTCTGGCATCTCTTTGCTTATGCAAAGCTGCAGCGCGCAGCTTATGCAAAGCTGCAGCGCGCAAGGCTGGGCGAATTTGCCGCGCCTCCATAAACATCGCTGCTCTTGCGAAAATCGCCGAAACGCCCATCTTGACGAAATTCAAGCCAAGCGAGCTTGATGAGGAGAAATCGGTGTCAAATCCCAAACTTCCCGGCAAGCCTGCTGATGACCTTGCCGCCCGCGTGCTGTGGCAGATTTTGCTGTCAACGAGGTTCATACTTCCGGCAGTGATGGTCTATTTGTGGTTTAGAGCATTTTGGGGTTAATCCCGAAGTGCGAGGCAGCACTCGGCGCTGTGGAAATTAAGGCGCAACTCAAAAGCACCCGGCGCTCCTTCTTTGCAGGTTCCCGATCTGCACATTTGGCGCGCCCTGGCGGGAGCGGCGCCCCGGGACTATCGCGGGCGGGGTGTCTCGGTGCGGCCAGCGTGGCCGGTCCCATGCAGGAAGACGTCCTTGATTAGGAGCGAGACGAGTTATCTTGCGCTCGCCTAATTTGATTCCCACCTGCGCAACAACGAGGAAACGGTTACGGCGGATGCGCAGATTGGCAGCCGGGTCCTCTTTTTTCCTCGCCTCAGGAGAGAAACTTAGATGAGTTGGCGACTTTATTCCTCCATCGCGGGCTTGGGGCTAATGGCTGCGGCATTATCCGGGTGCTCCGATACATCGGCTCCCGTGACCATCGATTACCGCCAGATCGGCTTTTGCGACACATACACCTCAGCAGGCGGAGTTCGCTCCGCGCAGCCCAATGAGGTTTTTGCCGTTTATCGAGTGGATTCGATCGACAACGCCAAGCGCAATGCCGACTTCGCTTTTATTCCGACACGGATCTATGTGGATCCGTCGGAATGGGGAGCCAAGGCGACGCCTTGGAAGTCGCGCCCTGGCGACGCGCAGGATTTGTGGTATCGGCGTGACCGGCGCCGCTTCGTTTCCAATGATACGAGCTTTGCGCAGGCGATGACGATCCCTGCATTAGCGCCTAAGATGATTACCCACGGGGCTAGGGCGAAGGTCGAAGCCTATTCGGTCATCGAGGTTCCTGCCGCGGGAGGCCGCCCGGTTGAGCAAACGCTTTTCAAGCTGTCTTACGATCCGCAAGAGGGCGATGGCGACTCCATTCCCGCCGACCCGCCAATCATTCTCAACAATGCGAACGCCGCGCAGGAATCCTGGCCCCACGCGGTCAATTGCAAGGAGTTGCCGCTCGACAAATTCGCCGCCTCCTGAGCGGCCTCGCAAATTATTTGGAACGGCCGCCCAAAATGCCCCGCATGATCGCCTGGCCGATTTTCGTCCCGGCCGTGCGCGCGGCAGACTGAACAGCGGAGCGGAGGGCTATTTCAGCCGTCGACATGCGTGCCCTGCCGCGGCCCTGTGTTTTTCTTAAGAGCCCGCTCGCCACGTTTTTCAGCGTCTCCAGCCATCCTCCGCCCGCGGCAGGCGCGTTCTGCCCGCCTGGCCCTGCTGTCAGGCTCTCGAAAGCAGAAGGGCGGTCGATGACCTGCTCATACTTTCCGGAAAGGCCGCTTTTTTGAATGATTGATTGACGCTCCTCGGGGCTAAGCGGGCCCGCCCGTGACATCGGCGGCGCGATCAACGCTCTTGCGACCATTTCGGGGTTGCCTTTGGCATCGAGCATTGACACTAACGCCTCGCCCGTTCCAAGCGCGGTGATTGCCGCCGCGGTATCAAAGTCAGGATTCTGCCGGAATGTTTGTGCAGCCGCGCGCACTGCTTTTTGGTCGCGCGGCGTGAAGGCGCGCAGCGCATGCTGAACCCGGTTTCCAAGCTGGCCCAGAACCGTCTCCGGGATATCGGCGGGATTTTGTGTCACGAAATAAACGCCAACGGCCTTCGAGCGAATGAGACGGACAACCTGCTCGATTGCATTCAGAAGACTTTTCGGCGCATTGTTGAACAGTAGATGCGCTTCGTCGAAAAAAAAGACAAGTTTCGGCTTCTCGAGATCGCCGGCCTCGGGCAGTTTTTCAAAGAGCTCCGAGAGCAGCCATAGCAGGAACACCGAATAAAAGCGCGGCGCGCGCATCAGTTTATCGGCTGCGAGGATATTGATGAAACCGCGCCCGTCCCCGGCCGTGCGCAGGAAATCCTCGATCGCAAGCTCAGGTTCGCCGAAAAAGCGCGACGCGCCCTCGCTGTCGAGCACGAGAAGGCGGCGCTGAATCGCACCAATCGTCGCAGGGGCAACATTGCCGTAGCGTTTACTCACGTCCGATGCGTTCTCGGCCAAATGCTGCAGCAGCGCGCGCAAGTCCTTAAGATCGATGAGCAGCAATCCTTGCCCGTCGGCGAGCTTGAAGGCGATATTGAGGACCCCTTCTTGGACATCGTTGAGTTCAAGCAAACGGGCCAGAAGCAAAGGTCCCATATCAGAAATTCTAGCGCGAACCGGATGCCCTGCTTCTCCATAAAGGTCCCAAAATGCCACCGGAAAATTCTCCGGGCCGAAGGCGATCCCGATGTCCTTGGCCCGTTGCGCGAATTGGGGCTTTGCCTCTCCAGCCATGGCAAGGCCCGCAACATCGCCTTTGACGTCCGCGGCAAAGACAGCGCTGCCTGCGCGCGAAAATCCTTCGGCGAGCACTTGCAGCGTGATCGTCTTGCCGGTGCCAGTCGCTCCGGCAATGAGGCCATGCCGGTTGGCAAGCGCGAGATCGAGGTATTGGTAAGTGCTGCTTTTACCAACGAGGATTTTGCCAGGCATGTGCGCGGCGTCAGGCATGAGAAACCTCCCGGGAGCTGCGGCGCAAAGTTTAGAGCGCGCACCAAGTAAATGGCACCGGCAAAGGCTTGATTTTACCACGCCCCTCATGACAAGTGCGAGAGTTTGATGGCCGGGAGGAGTTCCGATGGAGGATTTGATTGGCCGCATTGCTGCGCAAGCCCGCATCGACCCTGCGGTTGCGGCTAAGGCCATTGCCGCAATCCTTGCCTTTGTTCGCGCCCAAGCGCCGCAGGCTGATGCCGATGCCCTGTTCGCCGCGATGCCGGGAGCGGCGGAGGCCGCCGAGGCGGAGGGGAGCAGCGGCTCCTCTAGCCGGTTGCTTGGCGCCTTCGGCGGCGGCCTCTTAGGGCTTGCCGGAAAGCTCACTGGCCTTGGCCTCGGGATGAATGAAATGCAGGTGATCGGCCGGGAGCTTTTTGCCTATGCACGCGAGAAGGCTGGGGATGAAACCGTGAATAGGCTTGCTGCTTCTATTCCTGGCTTCAGTCAATTGATTTGACGCCTGCTCATTCAGCGCGGGCCGTTTTGTAGTCAGAGTATAGATTGTGCGACGGCCGCTCTGAGCTCAGGCAAAAGCTCTGCCTCGAACCACGGATTGCGCTTTAACCAGGCATTGTTGCGCCAGGAAGGGTGCGGGAGGGCAATGATTTCCGGCGAGCGCCCCGCAAACTCACGCCAGCGGCGCACAGTTTCATCTACCGTAATGCCCCTTGGCAGCGGCCGCCCGCCTCGTGCGAAGTGGTACTCCTGCGCAAAGCGCCCGATCGCCAGGATGCATTCAATCTGAGGCATCAGCGCGAAGAGCTGATCGTGCCAGGTCGCGCGGCATTCGGGCCGCGGCGGCAAGTCGCCCTTGTTCTTGTCGTGCCCAGGAAAGCAAAAGCCCATCGGGGCAATTGCAATCCTTGCCTCGTCATAGAACACCTCACGCGAGATTCCCATCCACTCCCGCAGCCGGTCGCCAGAGGCATCGTTGAACGGCAAGCCGGTGCGATGGACCCTCACGCCTGGAGCCTGGCTTGCCACAAGCAAGCGGGCGGTGGAAGACACCCGCAAGACCGGACGCGGCTCCTGAGGCAAAGGCGCGCCCCAGGGTCTTTCGGCACAAATCCGGCAGGCACGGATTTTCTGCGCAAGCGCCTCGACGGCATGAGTTCTAATTTTCCCCATTGGACTAAAACCAATCGCCTTCGCCCGCTGTGGTGGAAATCGAGCGGCTGGAGAGGCAAATACGCCTCCTCATAGATAGGCAAACGTGCGCGCCACGGCTCTGTTAAGATCTTAGCTCTGATTGAGGGGCCCGCAGCCGTCAGGTCCGCGCCAGTTCAATTTGCGAACAAATTGAAGCGTTGCGGGGACTGCTCATTAATGTTTTTCCGGCACCGTCTCCGCAACCTTTCGCGCGCAATGCAAATTGAGCGGATCTGCTAGAGCATGACGGATATCGCAGCGCAAATCCTGAGGGCCCCCGCGTTAGCAGTCCGCAAACCGCGGCCTCGCGCCGCGGCAGTATCGACAGGAGATCAAAAGCCGGCCACGGGCGAGCCAGAATTCGGCGCCGAGTTGCTCCGGCTTTCGGCCAAGGGCCGGCAGTCGGCGGGCGCGGCGTCGGCGATCCTGGGCGCCATCGCCGCCACGGCCGCCGCCAAATGGGCCGGTATAGAGGCGCCCCTGATCTGGTTTGGCTGCCATGCAGCGGCGCTCGGGCTTGCTTGCTTCAGTGCAAGCAGGATCCTTGCCGCTCCAGAAGGAGCCTCCGCTGCCTGCCGTTTGCGGTTCATCTTTATCCTCACGGAAACTCTCCAGGGCACCTTATGGGCAGCGCTGATCTGGGCCCTTGGCGGCATTGACGATGCGGGGGCCCGCAGCTTTGCCTGCCTCCTTTTGTTGCTTGTGGCCTACATGAATGCAACGGTTTCGGCGAATATTCCTTTGGCCGCCCTAGGGGCCATCGCGCCGGTGATCGCCGCAGTTTTGAGCTTCTACCGCCCTGGAGAGGCCGGGGGCGCTTTATGGCCTCTTGCCAGCCTTGCCTGCGCAACTCAGTTCTATTTTCTCTTCCTCGCCCGCAAGCTGCGGGCGGGCTCGCTTGAAACCCTCTCGATCCAAGCCGAGAAAGACGAACTAATTGCCGAGCTTGAAGAGGCGAGAGCCAATAGTGAGCTTGCGCGCAGACGCGCAGAGGAGGCAAATCTCGCCAAGTCCCGATTCCTGGCAACGGTAAGCCATGAACTCCGCACGCCGCTGAATGCCATCCTCGGCTTTTCCGAAGTCATGAAGGGAGAGCTCTTCGGCGCCCACGCCGTTCAGTCCTACAAAGAATACTCGGCCGATATCCATGCCAGCGGCCAGCATCTTTTGATGCTCATTAATGAGATCCTCGATCTTTCGAGAATTGAAGCCGGACAGTTCAATCTTAAGGAAGAAAGAGTGGCTTTGGGCCGCATTGCTGCGGAATGCCGGAGGCTTTTGGGGCTGCGGGCCAAGAAGAAACAGATTACTCTTGAGGAGGCGATCGAGGAGGATCTGCCGCAGATCTGGGCGGACGAGCGCGCCGTGCGGCAGATGGTCCTTAACCTTCTTTCGAATGCGGTGAAATTTACTCCCCAAGGAGGAAGCATCAAAATCAAGGCCGGCTGGACGGGTGCTGGGGGGCAATATGTGGCCGTGTGCGACACCGGCCCCGGGATTCCGGGCGATGAAATTCCAGCCGCTCTCTCCCCCTTCGGCAGGGGATCGCTGGCGCAAAAGAATGCCGAGGAGGGCTCGGGCCTCGGCCTGCCGATCGCCAAGGGCCTCGCCGAGCTGCACGGAGGCACCCTCACCCTCAAGTCAATGCCCGGAGAGGGGACCGAGGTGGCGGTCATTTTCCCGCCAGCCCGCGTGACGGGGCGGCCCTCGCCAGGGCGGCAGCGCCTGATCGATTTGCCCAAGCCACGTGTCCAGCCAAGCTTCCCCGCCCGGACCGGGATCTCTGCGAGCAGAAAGGCCTTGCCTTTTGTCAGCTCCAAGGCAGAGTGGCGCGGCTCGTTGCGCAGGTCCCCAGGCAGCGAAGGGAGCCGCCAGGCGCCAGCAGCCATGGCCTATGCGCAAAATGGCAACTCAGAGGTCCCGGGTTAAAATGAAAGCAGGCGGGCTGCCGCCAGCGCTCCTCGCCCGTTCGATGGTGGAGCTGGTTGCTGCCCTGCTCCTTGGCTTTGCTGCGATAGCCCAGGCTGGAGCGCTCGAGCGAAGCGAATCCGGACCCGCAGCGGCCCAAGAGCAGAAGACCTCCCGCCATGAAGAGGCGGAACGCGAGGAGCAGGCGCCCGGGCCGCAAGCCCTGCCAGCTGCGGCTGCCACCTCGCACAGCCTCGAGCTTCCCGGGCGGACGCTGCGCTTTAAGGCGATCGCCGGTCCGGTCCACCTGCGCGATGCCCAGACGGGCGCCCCGCAGGCCGATATCGCGACGGCGGCCTTCATCCTAGAAGATACTGACGCCGCCAAGCGGCCCATTTCTTTCGTGATCAATGGCGGCCCGGGCGCCGCCTCGGCATGGCTCAATCTCGGCAGCCTAGGGCCATGGCGGCTGCCCCTCGACCGGCCGCCTTACTCGCCTTCGGCCGTTCCAGCGCCAACGGGCAACGCCGACACATGGCTCGACTTTACCGATCTCGTTTTCATCGACCCGCCAGGGACGGGCTATAGCCGCATCTTGGCGAAGGGAGACGAATCGCGGCGGCACTTTTACTCGGTCGATGGCGATATCGAGGCTCTTGCCGTCATCATCCGCAAATGGCTTGCCGCCAACAGGAGGCTTGAGAGCCCAAAATTCATAGTGGGAGAAAGCTACGGCGGCTTCCGCGGGCCAAAGCTCGTGCGCCGCCTTGAGGAGCATGAGGGTATCGGCATTGCCGGCCTCGTCCTCATTTCCCCTGTCCTCGATTTTGGCTGGCATTCCGATACGCCGGATAATCCGCTGGCGGCGGCGGCGCGCCTGCCCTCCCAGGCTGCCGCGGCACGCGGGCTCACAGGGCCCGATCCGCGCAGCGCGCTTGGCGATGCCGAAGACTATGCCGGCGGGCCCTACATCGTTGATCTCTTGAAGGGCGAGCGCGACACGCAGGCGCTGGCGCGTATGTCAGAAAAAGTCGCGGCTTTCACGGGCCTTGATCCAGCCCTCGTGCGCAAGCTCGGCGGGCGAATCGACAATGCGACCTTCGCACGCGAGCGGGGGCGCGCGGCGGGAAAGGTCGCGAGCGCCTATGATGCGCTCATTTCGGGCTATGATCCGTTTCCCCATTCTGCCGTGAGCGAATACGCCGATCCTGTGGTCGATGCGGTCAAAGCTGGGCTTGCAACGGCTATGGCCAACATCACTGCAGACCGGCTTAATTGGTCCGTCGAAGGCCGCTATGAGATTCTGAACGAGAGTGTTGCCCGCGCCTGGGAATGGGGAAGCGGGCGCCGCCAGCCAGAATCGCTCTCCGATCTTAAAAAAGCGATGGCGCTCGACCCTTCCTTTCGCGTGCTCGTCGCCCACGGTGTCACCGATCAAGTGACGCCCTATTTCGCTTCGAAGCTTTTGATCGACCAGGTCCCGCAAATGGGCTCGCCGAACCGGCTGCGCCTCAAAGTCTATGGCGGAGGGCATATGCTTTATTTCGAGGAGAAATCCCGCGCCGCCCTGCGCGAGGACGCGCGGAAGCTGATCGAGGGCAAATAGGCTCTCAATCTTAATCGCTCGGCAGCATGAGCCAACACGTGCGGATTGGATGCGCAGGATGGGCAATCGCCAAGCAGAATGCGCCGCTCTTTCCGCTGCCCGGCACTCATCTTGAGCGCTATGCGCGGCGCTTTAACGCGGTCGAGATCAATTCCTCATTTCACCGGCCGCACAAGCCCGCCACTTACGCGCGCTGGGCGGCCGCGGTGCCGGAGGGCTTTTCCTTTTCGGTCAAGGCCCCGAAGACGATTACACACGAACTCCGGCTGCGAGCTGCAGAGCGGCCTCTTGATGAGTTCCTAAATGAGGTGGGCGGCCTCGCAGATAAGCTCGGGCCGCTACTGTTTCAGCTCCCGCCAAAGCTCGGCTTTGAGCCGCAAATGGCCGCCTCGTTTTTTGCCGCTTTGCGCACCCGCTTCGGCGGAAATGCCGTTTTAGAGCCGCGTCACCCGGACTGGTTCGCGCCGCGCGCGCAGGCGCTATTGAAAGAATTCCGGATTGCCTGCGCCGCCGCCGACCCTTCCATAGTTGGAGCGGCCGCGCATCCAGGCGGATGGAGCGGGCTCGTTTATTTCCGGCTGCATGGATCGCCCCGCATGTACTATTCTGAGTATAGCCCTGATGAGATCGAGCGCTTTGCAAGGCAGCTTGCGCAAGCATCAAAGGATTGCCCCGCCTGGTGCATTTTCGATAACACCGCGTCTGGCGCTGCGCTCGTCAACGCCCTCGCGCTGCAGGGGCGCGTGCGGCAAGCATGAGTGGACCTGATCCGTCCTTTTTTGCAGAACGTGCGCGCAATTGCGCGAGCACTCACCACGGATATTCGCGGCCTTCGTAGCTGTAGAATTTGCCGGAATCCTTCGGCCCAAAGGCTGCAATGAGGCGGCGCATGGCGGAAACGCTCTCTTGCGCGGTGAGCGGCGCCTTCGGCCCGCCCATGTCGGTCCTGACCCAGCCCGGATGAAGAAGAACGCAAATGATGCCGCGCGGGGCAAGGTCGATAGCGGCGCTTCGCATCACCATATTCACAGCCGCTTTCGAGCTGCGGTAAGGAATATAGCCGCCGTAGGTGTTATCGGCGAGCGAGCCCATTGCGCTCGTGATCGTGACCGCCAATTTGCGTTCGCTTTTCGCAAGGTGCTCGATGAAGGCTTCGAGCACGCGCAGCGGTCCCATCGTATTGATATCGAACACATGGGCCCAGTCTCGATAGTCTACGTGCCCCGTGTTCTGCCCGGATTTGCCGGCAACGCCCGCGCAATTGATGAGCACATCGAGCGCGCCATTTCCAAATTGCGATGCGGCGCTGCTGACGCTGCCGCCGCTCGTCACATCCATCTCCAAAATGCTCAGCTTGCCGCCCGAGCTTTTGCTCAGCTTTTGCAGCGCGCTTGCCTCTTCGGGGCGGCGGCAGGCGGCAAAGACCCGCCAGCCGTCAGCCAAATACTCGCTTGCGAACTCAAAGCCGAGCCCGCGATTTGCGCCTGTGATCAGGATAATTGGCATGGGAGGATTCCGCCGCTTGTACTCTGCCCGCTTTAACGCCGGGGATGACAAGCAGTTTCGCCAGTTCCAATATGCGGCGTAATTCTACTAGGGTTCGAAATTCCCGGCCTGCGGCACATCGAGATCGATCCCTTGGCAAGCAGAGCCGTGCGGCGGGCGGCGAAAGGCGAAAAGATCGGCGATCGAGGCTGCCAGATGCTGGATAAGATTATAGAAGATAATGGGTAACATCACCCCCGGATGGTCCGCTAATTCCATCGATGCGAGGACGAGGCCTGCGCCATTGTTGTTCATTCCCAACCCGAACATCAGGGAAGCGGTTTGCCCTCGATCAGCGTGGAACACCCGCGCGAGCAGATAGCCAGAAGCAAACGCGGCGGCACAAAGGGCGGCGGCAATCACCAGCATCACCGCCAGAAGGTCGGCATCAGGGTGAGAAATCATGTTCGGCAGTGTCAGCGACGCGTTCGAGTAATTGAGCAAGAGCAAAACGCAATAATTGATGATTTTCAAATAAGGCGCCGCCGCGGCCATGCGGGAACTTGCCACAAGATTGCGGCTCAGAACGCCAAGGAGCGAGGGCAAAACGACCCAGGCTCCCAAAAAACTTACGGCCCGGCCGGCAGCCAGTTCGTGCAAATCTTCGGAGTAGTCGCCAGTGGTCAGGAAGCCTACGGCGTGAAGGACTAGCGGGGTTAAAAACGGGCTGAGTACGGTGGTAAGCAACACCAATCCAAGGCTTAAAGCCAGATTGCCATCGGCATTTTGTGCCCACGCCGTTGAAGCTCCCGCAATGGGCATGGAAGCAATAAGAGCAAGCCCTACTAGGACCTGCTCAGCCTCATCCGGATTGTGCCACAGCGCCAATGTGAAGCTGATGGCCAAGATGAAGGCGAGCGGCATCAACAGATTTCCAAGCATTCCTGCGAGCAGAATCGAGGGCTTTCCGAAGATACGCTTGAGCTCGGCGGTCCTAACGCCTAATCCGCCATTAAACAACAAGAGGCCGAGCAGGAGGGAGGGCAATGGGAGAGCCGGTCCGGTTTTGAATAGACCGCCAAGCTGGAGGCCCCGAATCCAGAGCCCGAACTGCGGCTGCAAGCCTGCCAAAAGATAAGAAAAGCAAATGGTCCAGATGAAATAGCGGCGGATGAGATGCCCGACGGCCGCAGCTAAACTGTTTGTTGAAGGCATTTGACCGCACGTGCAGCTTGATAGGGAAAGGCCAAGGCAGGCCACGCGAGGGTCGTAGAAGGAGCATTCTTTGGAATGTCATTCAAGGGGCAGTTCCGGCATCGTTGAAGGCCGGTACTCTGGATCTTCAATTTACATCGGCCCCTCGGCTTGCCTTGCCTCAAGCCCTCCGCTAAAGTTAGCGCCTTCAATGAGACGAGTTGCGAACGTGGATTGTGGTCCCAATATGTTGGAGGGTGGCTCCAGCGCGGGCACTGAGGGCGCGGTGCTGCCCCCTTCCGGACCGTCCGGGGCGCTGCGGCTTATGCGCCCCTGAGTGCCGGCCGGGCCTTCTGCCTGGGCGCTCAGGGGATCGCGATAATTCTCCAAAGCCCATTTTCGACCGGACAAAACCCATGACAAACGTAATCAGCTCTCCAGCAGAGCACTCGCTACACAATTCCGGGCGCGTGGTCATCTTCGACACCACCTTGCGCGATGGCGAGCAATCCCCCGGCGCCTCGATGACGCTTGAAGAAAAGCTCGAAGTCGCAAGCCTCCTCGACTCGATGGGCGTCGATGTCATCGAGGCAGGCTTTCCAGTGACCTCGGAGGGCGATTTCGAAGCGGTCCACGCCATCGCCAAGCTCGTCAAACGCGCAAGTGTTGCCGGGCTTGCCCGCGCGGCCGCCAAGGACATCGACCGCTGTGCCGAGGCCGTGCGCCCGGCGCTCCGCCCGCGCATTCATTTGTTCATCTCGACCTCGCCGCTGCACATGAAATTCAAGCTCCAGAAGGAGCCGGAGCAGGTGCTCGAAATGGTGACGGCGAGCGTGACGCGCGCGCGCAACCTCGTCGACGACATCGAATGGTCGGCGGAGGACGGCACGCGCACCGAAATCGATTTTCTCTGCCGCTGCGTCGAGGCGGCGATCAAGGCCGGCGCGACCACCATCAACATTCCCGATACGGTCGGCTATGCGGTGCCGCGCGAATACCGCGCTCTATTCGAGACCGTGCGGGCGCGAGTGCCGGATTCGGACAAGGCGGTCTTCTCCGTCCATTGCCATGACGATCTGGGCCTTGCGGTCGCCAACACGCTCGCGGGGATCGAGGGCGGCGCGCGGCAGGTCGAATGCACCATCAATGGCATTGGCGAGCGCGCCGGCAATGCGGCGATGGAGGAGGTCGTGATGGCGCTGCGCGTGCGCCGTGATACGCTGCCCTATCATACCCATATTGATTCGACGATGCTGACGCGGGCATCAAAGCTCGTCTCGGCTGTGACTTCTTTCCCCGTTCAGTACAACAAGGCGATTGTCGGGCGGAATGCTTTTGCGCATGAGAGCGGCATTCATCAGGATGGCATGCTGAAGAATGCAGGCACCTATGAGATCATGACGCCCGAGAGCGTTGGCGTGAGCAAGACGTCGCTTGTCATGGGCAAGCACTCCGGCCGCCATGCGTTCAAGGAGAAGCTCAAAGAGCTCGGCTACGAGCTTGGCGAGAATGCCCTGGAAGATGCCTTCATCCGCTTCAAGGAGATCGCCGATCGCAAGAAGATTGTTTACGATGAGGATCTCGCAGCTATTGTCGATGACGAGATCGCGCATGCTTACGACCGGATCAAGCTTGTCTCGCTCACAGTAATCGCGGGCACGAACAGGCCGCAGACGGCGGCCCTGACGCTTGACATCGATGGTGTGCAGAAGACTCATCAGGCGACCGGCAACGGTCCGGTCGATGCGACCTTCAATGCAATCCAGGCGCTCGTGCCGCATAACGCGACTCTGGAGCTGTTTCAGGTCCATGCCGTGACCCGTGGCACGGACGCGCAGGCGGAGGTCTCGGTGCGGCTTGCCGAGGATGGCAAATCGGTGACCGCAAAGGGCGCCGATCCCGACACGCTGGTCGCCTCGGCAAGGGCTTACATCGCCTCCCTCAACAAGCTGATGGTCAAGCGCGGCAAGGCGCGGCCCGGAGCTATTGCCGGCTAGTAAAGTAACGATCAGTCCCAAGTATCGGATCGGCAAGCGCGCCAGGTGGAGGGCGCGCTTTTTTGTTGCAGGGCTGTTCGGCAAATCTATCGTCCAGCTTGCCCTTTATCTTATTCTTTCTTTTCTTTTAGTTTTTTCGCCACCACACATGCCAATGCCAAAGCTCTTCTGGCGACCATCCCGCAAAAGCAAGCGGATATGGGAACAATTCCTTCACGCCTCGCGTTAGCGCTGGACATTGCCACCACGATGGAGAGCTCAGATGAAGAAGAGTTTGGCAGCCACAATTGCGGCGGCGGCGTTGATTGCAGGTGCTGGCCTCGCAAATGCTCAGCAGAAGCCGCCCGAAGGGGCAGGCGGCATGCAAAGTCCCCCGGCGATGGGTCCATCCGAGCGCCACGGCCCGATGCAAGGCCAAACCCAGGGCCGCTCCGCGGCCGAGGAGAAGACGCAGAAGCATCCCGGCCAGACCGGAACCATGGAGAAGGGCACCCGTCAGGGCCGCTCCGCGGCCGAGGAGAAGATGGAGAAGCACCCCGGCCAGACCGGCACCATGGAGAAGGGTGTGCAAGGGGGCTCCGCAACCGGCGGGCGTTTAGAGCAGCGCCCTGGCCAGGCCGGCACGGTTCAAGGCCAGCGCCAAGGCCGCGCGGGGGTGGAGCAGAACAGGGGCGTTACCACCGAGCAGCGCTCGGCGGCCTCTTCGGTTCAGCTGTCCCAGGATCAACGCACGCGGATTCGCGAGGTCGTCACCACCTCGAATCTGCACCATGTCACCCGCGTCGATTTCCCGATCAAGGTTGGCACCCGGGTGCCGCGGACGGTAGCGCTTAATCCTGTCCCGCAATCGATCATTGAAATCGTGCCGCAGTACCGCGGGTTCGATTACATCGTTGTCGAGAACGATCTCATCATCATCGATCCGGTGACGCTCCAGATCGTGGCTATCCTTCCGGTGGGATAGCCGCGAACGCACTCACTGGAGCGCGTAATTTGGACCCGGCGGCCCTTATGGCTGCCGGGGCTTTCTTTCAAAAAAGTCCGGGATGCGCGGAGGCCAATATGAGGACTGCTATCCTTAGTTTATTCGCGAGTTTATTCGCGGCTGCCGTGCTCGCAGCGGGAGCAAGCCTTGTTGCTGCCCCCGGGGCGGGACTGCGGGTGCGGCCTGCAGACTGGCCGGCCAATCAGCGGCGCAAGACCGACCCGGCGCCCCCCGAAGGGCGCTCTGCGGCGGAACAGCCAGAGCCATCCGGGAAAGGGAAGTAGCCCGCTCGCCTTTGCCCGGCCCATGCCGGCGCTTTTAGAGGAAAGCCAAATGATCAATTTCCGGGATCGGGGGACGCGCGGCCAGACCCGCACTGGATGGCTCGATAGCCGCCATAGCTTCTCTTTCGGCCACTATTACGATCCGGCGCAGATGGGATTTCGAAGCCTGCGCGTCATCAACGAGGATCGCGTCATTCCGGGCGCCGGATTTCCGCGCCATGGGCATCGTGACATGGAGATTATCTCTTATATCCTCGAGGGAGCCCTAGAGCATAAGGACAGCCTCGGAAATGGCGCGGTGATCCGGCCTGGCGATGTGCAGCGCATGAGTGCGGGCACCGGCATCGAGCACAGCGAGTTTAATCCATCGGCAGCCGAACCAGTCCATTTCCTCCAGATCTGGATTATGCCCGACCGAGACGGGCTTCGGCCCGGCTACGAGCAGAAGCCGTTTCCGCTTGAAGAGCGGCGCGGCCGTCTGCGCCTCGTTGCCGCGCCGGATGGCCAGGAGGGCGCCATCAAAGTGCATCAGGACGCGCGCCTCTATATTGCCAATCTAGCCTCCGGCGAGCGCGTTTCGCATATGATCGAGAATGGCCGGGGTGCTTGGGTTCAAGTGGCGCGGGGCATCGCCGCGCTCAACGGTACCGAAATGCGGGAGGGTGACGGCGCGGCGGCCGAGGACGAGGCGGCGCTTAAGCTCGAAGCCGAAACAAATGCCGAGATTTTGCTCTTCGACTTGGGTTGAGCTTCTCGATTTTAGCTAAAGCCCGGCGTCATTCGGGCAGGGCTTCCTGCCATGCTCAGCGGCTCCCGGCGATCACGTGAAAGAAGGTTCCCGTCACATTGCCGCGCCGGCTGCCTTCCGCTTTCCCGGCCCCGCCGCGGGCATCGCTGATGAAGGCGAAAGGCGCGCCGCAGTTGGCATCATCGACAGCCGCGTAATGAAATTCGTGGCCGCGCAAGAGAATGCCTTTGGGCCCTAGGGCATGATCCGAGGCAAGGCGAGCCTGGCGGTAACCGAGAGAGAGCTTGCGCTTGGCGAAGCTGAACGAGGCATCGAGAAGGCCTGCCATGCGGTGGACCCTGCCTTCTCCATCGGTCAGTGCCTGGCCCAGCACCATATAGCCGCCACATTCGCCATGAACGGGCCTGGTCTGCGAGAACCGGCGCAGCCCCTCAAGAAAGCCCGATGCTGCCGCAATCCGCCCGGCGTGCAGCTCGGGGTAGCCTCCCGGAAGCCAGCAAAGATCGCAAGCCTCGGGCGGCGGCTCACCGGCGAGCGGGGAAAAGAACACGATCTCCGCGCCCGCCTTTCTCCAGCCCGATAGCAAGTGGGGATAAAGAAAAGAAAAGGCCTCGTCGCGCGCAACCGCCATGCGCCGGGCCGGGGGCGGCAAGGCAATCAGGCCCGGCCCCGGCTCGAGAGCGAGAGTTCCTGCCGCGGCCGCAATCGAATCGACATCGATGTGGCGATCGATTGCGGCGGCAATCGCATCGAGCAGATTGTCGAGCTTTTCGTTTTCCATAGCCTGGACGAGGCCGAGGTGGCGCTCAGGAAAGCTCAGGGTTTCATCCCGCGGGAGCGCGCCAAGCACCGGGATCCCGAGCTTCTCGACCGCCTCCGCGGCGAGGCGCGCGTGACGCTCACTGGCTACGCAGTTCAAGATAACTCCCGCGAGCTCAATCCGCGGATCATAGCTCGCGCAGCCCTTGACGATTGCAGCTGCCGTCTGCGATTGGGCGCGGACATCTAGCACGAGCAGCACCGGCAAGCCGAGCGCTGCCGCAACATCCGCGGTCGAGCCCGTGCGGCCCTCCTCTGCCGGCGCACCGTCGAAAAGCCCCATCACGCCTTCGCAAAGCAAGAGATCGCAGCCCCTGGCAGCGGTGGCGGCGAGAGCCTGGAGGAGCGCGGGATCCATCGCCCAGCTGTCGAGATTGAGGCTTGGCCGGCCCGTCGCGGCCGCATGAAAAGCCCCGTCGATATAGTCCGGCCCGCACTTGGCGCCCGCAACAGAAAGACCCCGGTTGCAGCAGGCGCGCATGAGGCCGGTCGTGATAATCGTCTTTCCGCTGCGCGAGCGCGGTGCGGCAATGATGAGGCCGCGTGACGACCCCTGCTCTTCCGTGCTGGCTGACATGCGCTATGCTCAGCCTGACTCAACGAGGCCCTTGCTGCCCGCCTCTCCTGGGTGAGCTGTGCTCGCCGCTCTCCTGGCGATTGCACCGGCTGATACAGGCATTTCGGACCCCGGCACAATACCCCTCCCTTCCTGCCCCAATGGCGCAACTGTAATAATCTGCTTCACAACCGGACCTGCAGCTGGCGCGCGCGCCAGAAGGCGTATGGAGGGACAAACCGGTGCCAATGAGGGCGGCAATCGCCAGACGAGGAATGAGGGCTGGCATTCAAGGTCCGCGCGTCTCGCGGTTGGATTAAGGATTTTGTATTTTACCCTCCCCCTCGGCGCAACCGGCCATTGTCTGCGGAGGCAGCCTTGGACAAGAAATCTGTCTGCCGATGAGCGCTGCCCAGGGCACCTTTGACAGCCAGGGCAAATTGCGCCGCGGCTGGACCACCGGCGCCTGCGCGGCGGCAGCGGCACGCGCCGCTTATGAGGCCCTTGTCCGCGGTCAATTTCCCGATCCCGTCACCATTACCCTGCCGAAAGGCGTGCGGCCATCCTTTCCGCTTGCCTTGGCCGAGCTCAGCAAGGGATTCGCGCGCGCAGGGATTGTCAAAGACGCGGGCGATGACCCCGATGTCACTCACGGTGTGCTTGTGATCTCCAAAGTCTCGCACGGCCCGCCCGGATCGGGCGTGACCTTCCGCGCCGGAGAAGGCGTTGGGATCGTGACGCGCCCGGGCCTTCCCTTGCCCCCTGGGGAGCCCGCGATCAATCCCGCGCCGCGCGCGATGATCAAAACTGCCGTTTCAGAGGTTGCGCGCGCCTGGGGCCTTGCGGGAGACGTCATCGTCGAGGTCTCAATCCCGGGTGGTGAGGAGATTGCGGCGCGCACCCTCAATGCGCGCCTTGGCATCATCGGCGGGCTTTCGATTCTTGGCACAACGGGAATCGTCGTGCCTTTCTCTTGCGCGGCGTGGATTGACACCATCCATCGCGGCATCGACGTCGCGCGCGCCGCGGGGATCGGCCATATCGCCGGATCGACGGGATCGACCTCGGAAGCGGCCATTAAGGCTCTGCATGGCTTGCCCGACATTGCCCTGATCGAGATGGGAGATTTTGCGGGCGGCATGCTCAAATATCTTCGCACGCATGAGGTCGCCAATGTGACGATTGCCGGCGGATTCGCCAAAATGACGAAGCTCGGCCAGGGACTGCTCGATCTCCACTCGGGCCGCGGCGAGGTCGATCTGGATTGGCTTGCGGCGCGCTGCGGGGAGGCTCGCGGGAGCACCACTTTTGCGGCGCGCGTTCGCCAAGCGCAGAGCGCGGGTGAGGTCCTTGCCTTAGCGAATGCGCAAGATCTCGACATCGCCGCGCCGGTCGCCGAGGCTGCCTGGCGGACGGCTGCCAAAGTGCTCGGAGGCAGTTCCATTAGGCTCGAAATCGCCGTCTTCGACCGCGCGGGCAAACTTCTTGCGCGAACTCCGTTCCGGCAGGTTCACTGATTCCGGGCGCGGAACCTGCGCTGATAGTCCCGGTCATAAAGAGCGCTTGCACGGAATTCGCCGGGCTCAAGGACTTGCCCAACCAAAATCAGCGCCGTGCGCTCAAGCATTTCCGCCGCGGCGAGTTGCGCCATCGTGCCAAGCTTGCCGCGAAGGATCTTCTGATCCGGCCATGACGCGCGAAAGACGACCGCCGCCGGACAATCTTCGCCGTAGTACGGGATCAGCTTGGCTGCAATCTCCTCGATTGCGTGAATGGAGAGGTGAATCGCAAGCGTCGCCCTCGTCGCAGCATAGGCCGCGAGGGTTTCATATTCCGGCATGGCCGAGGCGCGCCCTTGCGTGCGCGTCAAAACGAGCGATTGCGCAATCTCCGGCAAGGTGAGCTCAGCCCCAAGTGCGGCCGCTGCGGCGGCAAAGGCCGGAACGCCTGGCGTAACCGTATAGGGGATGGAAAGTCTTTCGAGCACGCGGATCTGCTCGCCCATCGCGCTCCAAATCGAGAGATCGCCGGAGTGGAGGCGCGCAACATCATCGCCCTCGCGATGAGCACGCAAAAATTCTTCGCTGATTTCTTCGAGGCTCATTGGCGCCGTGTCGACGGTCCGTGCTCCCTTTGGGCAATAGGCGAGGAGCGCCTTTGGCACGAGCGAGCCCGCGTAAAGACAGACCCTTGAGAGTGCGATGAGATCGCGCCCGCGCACTGTGATGAGATCCGGCGCGCCGGGGCCCGCGCCGATGAAATGGACGGCCATTATATTCTGTTGCTCGTTTGCATGCTGAATTCGCCTGCTGAGGCGGCATCCTGATTTGCCGTTCTTTGGAGATTTGGCGGGCGGCACGACCCTGTCAAGCATGCACGGCAGCGGCTCTGCCGGGCAAGTCCTTACTCTGAGCCAAAGTCCTTTCCTGAGCTTTGCGAAGAGCCGTCTCGAATGGGCCCCGAGTCATTGGCCGCGCAAGGTCCGCCCTTGCCGGCGACAACCGGCGTGAGATGGGAGGATGACTCTGCTCGTTCCAAGCTTATTCTTCGGCTTTTCTCGTGCCCGCAATCGCGCAGCTTGCGGCTTGCGAGCTTATCCGCGCCAAGAGCAGCACCGATGATGGACCTGCCCCGGCGAGGGCCGCAGCCTCAGAAAGTGAGGGGACTCCGTAGAGGGTCATGATCCGGGCCGAAGCCGTTGCGGCGCGCGGCGCCGCCTGGCGCAGAGTCTCACTGTCGAGAAACCTGAGCGGAATGCCGAGGGCTTTGGCCGCATCAGTGAGCCCCCCTTCGTCTCGCTTCGCCTCATGTGTAAAGAGTCCGGCGGGAAGTCCGGCGCAGGATGCGGCCGCAAGCGCCCGGCTCACGAGCGCAACGATCTCCCCGCTTTGGCAACCCTTTCTGCAGCCCACCCCGATAGCGATCGCGGCGGGCGGTTCGGCGTGCCGGCTTCCAGTCACCGCTGCCCCGATTCAAGCGGCCCGCAGCTGGGCGATCCGTTCTTGGACTGGCGGATGGGAATAATAAAACCAGGCATAGAGGAAATCGGGAGTAAGCGTCGAGAGATTATCGCGTGTGAGCTTTATCAACGCGCTGATCATCGGCGGCGCGCCAGAGAACGCTTTGGCAAAATTGTCCGCCTGAAATTCCGCCCTCCGCGAAAACCAGCTCATGAGCGGGGAAAGCAAATGCATCAGCGGCGCTGCGGCGATCGCGGCCGCAATCAAGATCGCGCCGGGATCTTGCGGCAAGCCAAAAGCTCTTGCGGGCTCACCGGTTGCAAAAGCCCAGGCGAGGGCTCCAAGCCCAACAAGAGAAAAGCCCGCCAAGAGCGCGATTCTCTGAACGATGTGGCCGAGCTTATAATGGCCGAGCTCATGAGCCAGAATGGATAAGATCTCGTCAGCCGTGTGAGTTTGCAGGAGCGTGTCGAAAAAGACGATCCGCTTCGCCCTGCCGAAGCCCGTGAAATAAGCGTTGCCGTGCGTCGAGCGCCTCGACGCGTCCATCACATAGAGGCCCTTCGGCTCGAACCCGCATTTCGCGAGGAGCGCCTCAACCCGAGCCCTGAGCGGACCATCCGGCAGAGGCGTGAATTTGTTGAACCACGGAGCAATCACGGAAGGAAAGATGATGCTCATCGCAATCGTGACCCCCATGAAACCGGCCCAGGCTATAAGCCACCAAAGCCCAGGGAGAAGAGCGAGGAGCATGAAGAGGCTTAAGAACAAAGGAACGCCAATGACCAATGACAGAAGGGCCCCTTTGAGCGTATCGAGAAGGAACATCGCCTTGCTCTCGCGGTTGAATCCAAACCTCTCCTCGAGCCAAAAAGTGCGGTAGAGAGCGAAAGGCAGATGGAGAAGCCGTTCCGCCGCGGCGAAGGCAATCACGAAAGCAACACTGCGCACGATTCCTGGGGCGGCGAACAGGGCAACCAGCGAATAGAGAGGATTGAGGAGCAGCATTAGCCAAAGAAGCGCGAGGATGGTGTCGAAACCAACTTGGGCCATGGCGAGCCGCGCCCTGGCGAGCGTATAGGCGGCTGCCCGCTGGTGGTCGGCAAGGCTCACCTCGGATGCAAACTCCTGCGGAACGCTGTTGCGATGACTGGCGACGGAGGCCGCCTGGCGGCCAAGAAGCACAAGGGCGAGCATGCCCGAAAACGCGATGGCAGCAACGATGGCGGCAGCCAGAACATTCATCTTTAATCCTCCACGAGGTCAGCTTAGTCCTGAACCGGAGCTTTAAGCCAATGCGCAAGACCCTTTTTGCAACCGGTTACGAGACGATGATCAGCCAGGCCGAGCCGGTGCTCCTCGGCATTTTACGCATTGTCGCCGCACTCTTGTTTCTCCAGCATGGAACTGCCAAGCTCTTTGGCTTTCCGCATGTGGCGATGTTCGATAACCTTCAGCTTTTGTCGCTTTTGGGCCTTGCCGGGATCTTAGAATTCGCAGGCGGAATTCTCCTTCTTATCGGCCTCTTCACCCGGCCTGTTGCGTTCATTCTCTCTGGCGAAATGGCCTTCGCTTACTTCCTTGGCCATGCGCCGAAGGCCTTTTTACCCATCCTGAACCAGGGCGAGCTTGCGGTCCTTTACTGCTTTGTTTTCCTCTATCTCGCGGCAGCGGGCGGCGGCGCCTGGAGCTTGGACACTCTGCGGCCGAGCCTCCCCCCGGCGCTTAGGCGGCCTTCCATTTGATCGAGCACCCGATGGAAGGGAGTTGATCCTTAGGGGCAATACCTTGCGCCGCGATCATCCGCATAGCCTCGACGAGCTCGCGCCGCGTTCCTTTGGGAGGGGGCTCCAAACGGCCTTCGTCCAGGCGGCCGCGGTACTTCAGCCTTGCGTGCTTGTCATAGCCGAAAAAATCCGGGGTGCAGACTGCGCCATAGGCGCGCGCAACCTGTTGCGCCGCGTCATGCAGATAAGGAAATGGAAAATGATGCGCCTCGGCAAAGAGCTTCATATTTTCAAACGAATCCTCGGGGTATTGCGTGGAGTCATTGGAGCAAACCGCCGCAAAGCCGACGCCCTCCTGCATCAGCACGCGCGCGTCCGCAACAAGCCGGTCGATCACCGCTTTGACGTAAGGGCAATGATTGCAAATGAAGACAATCACTGTCCCGCGCTGGCCCGCCACATCCGCAAACGAATAGGTCCGGCCATCGGTGGCCTTAAGCCTGAAATCCGGGGCGGGAGTATCGAGAACAATCTCTGTCGGACTAGCAGCCATTTCGCACCTCCGGCAGCTAATATAGAGGCGCGCGGGACTGCAGCCAACCGCGCGCCGGTTGACGTGCTGGCCCGAAGGACGCTACTTCGGGGACCGGCTCTTGAATCCCTTCATGCCTAAGGTCAACCCCGGGGAAGCAAAGCGGCTTGCCGCGAAAAAGGCGCTGGAGCTTGTCCGGCCCGGAATGCGGCTTGGACTCGGCACAGGCTCGACCGCCGAGTGTTTCATCGAACTACTTGGCACGCGTGTGGGCCAGGGCCTCGACGTCCTCTGCGTGCCGACGTCCGAGCGCACGCGCACCCTTGCCGAGATGCTTGCGATCCCTCTCACCACGCTCGATGCCACGCCAGAGCTTGACTTGACGGTTGATGGCGCCGACGAGTTCGATCAGAAGCTTAGGCTCATCAAGGGAGGCGGTGGCGCGCTTTTGCGTGAGAAGATCACCGCGGCAGCCTCAAAGCGCATGATCGTGATCGCCGATCAATCAAAATCCGTGAAAATCCTCGGCAAATTTCCGCTGGCCGTTGCGGTCAATCAATTCGGGCTTGAGGTGACACGGCGGCGCATTTTGGCTGAGGCCGCGGCCTGCGGCTGCGAGGGCGATGCTAAGCTGCGCAAGGATGCGGGCGGCGAGCCCTTCATAACCGACGATGGGCATTACATCGTTGATTGCTTTTTTGGCGCGATCCCCGAACCGGAGGCGCTTGCGGCGAAGCTTGCCTTCATCCCCGGCGTAATGGAACATGGGCTCTTTATTGGGATGGCTAAGGGGGTCATCGTCGGCGGGCCGGGCGGGGCCGGAGTGATTGGCGCCCTCGATTGAACGCAGGGCGCCGGGCTTACCCCGGGCATGTAACAAGCTCATAGTTCGGAGGTTCTTCACGTGCCGTTCATTCTGCAAAAACGCGCATGTTTAGGTGTTTGCCTTGCCCTTGTGCCTCTCCTCGCGTTTGACGCCTTGCCGGCAAGGGCTGGGCCGGCGGCGCAACAGAGCCCCGCAGATTCCCAAGCAGCGCCAGCGCGCGCCCCCTCTGCCTCACAGCTCGCCACTGCCCGGGCGCTGGTGGTCGCTTGCGGCATGTCGCGCTCCTTCGCCATTATCGTCCCCCAGTTCATAGATCAGATTCGCTCATCGCTCACCCAGACACGCCCGGAGCTCAGCGCGGATCTCGACGCTGTGCTCGCTGAGATCAAGCCCGAATTCGACAAGCAGGTGGATGAGATGATCGGCATCGCCGCGCAGATTTATGCCAAGCAGATGAGCGAGGAGGACTTGCGGGCTGCGGTCAATTTTTTCGAGAGCCCTGCCGGGAAGCATTATGTAGAGATGCAGCCCGCCTTCCTGACCGAGGCCGTCACAGCCATGCAGGGCTGGCAGGGAAAACTGTCAACCGATATGATGGCCCGGGTGCGCGAAGAGATGAAGAAAAAAGGCCACGAGATCTGACTTGCGCCAATGAGGCTTACCGCGGCGTTTAAGCTGCCAAATCGGCAACCACCGCGTCGAGCACAGGAAATCCTTGCTGGCTTACACGCAGCCACCCTTGCGGCGCATGTTCCACCATGCCATCGGCAATAAGAGACTCGATGCGGCGCGGATCGAGCCCGCGCCCGGCCGCCCGCTCGAAGGCAGCAGGGTCGATTCCCTCCGCAAGGCGTAACCCCATCAGCAAGAATTCGTCGCCCTGCTCCTCCGGCGACAACGCATCGTCCGCAATAAGGCCATGGCCACGGCTCTCGACCATGCTCAGCCAGCTCTCGGGATGGCGCTCGTTTGCTTGCGCGCGCCGCTCGCCCTCCGAGACGATCCGGCCGTGCGCGCCGGGGCCCACGCCAATGTATTCACCATAGCGCCAGTAGATGAGATTGTGCCGGCTCTCCGCGCCAGGGCGTGCATGGTTTGAAATCTCGTATCTGAAGAGACCCGCTTTCGACGTGATCTCTTGCGTCGTATCCCAAAGCGCCCGCGCGAGCCCGGCATCGGGCAAAACAAGCTGTCCCGCACGACGCAGGCGGGCAAAAGGCGTCTCCTCTTCGATCGTGAGCTGATAAAGGGAGATATGATCGCGCGCACGCACGATTGCCGACTCAAGTTCCTTTGCCCAAGACGCAACCGTCTGGCCCGGCCGCGCATAGATGAGATCGAAGGAGTAGCGCTCGAAGAGCGAGGCGGCGATTTCGACCGCGCGCAATGCTTCCCCGGCCGTATGGCCGCGGCCGAGCATTTTTAAATCGTCATCGTTTATCGCTTGAACGCCGAGCGAGGCACGGTTGACTCCAGCGAGCTTAAAACCGCGAAAGCGCGCCGCCTCGACGCTCGTGGGATTTGCTTCGAGTGTAACTTCGGCACCCGGCGAAATGGTCCAATGGCCGGCGATCGCGTCAAGGATCGCGCCAGCGGTCTCTGGCTTCATCAGAGAGGGCGTGCCGCCGCCAAAGAAAATGGAAGAAACAATCCGGCCCTTGGTGAGCGCTGCGCGATGTGCAATCTCCGCCTTATAAGCCGCAACGAACCGCGCCTCATCGACGGGCCTCGCCCGCACATGGCTGTTGAAGTCGCAGTAAGGGCACTTCGAGAGGCAAAAGGGCCAGTGGACATAAACTCCAAAGCCCGCACTCCCGGAAGGCACATTCCTATTCATCACGCTCTCCTGGCCATGGTGCGCCGCATTCTCGCAAGCCGCTGCCGCCAAAGTGAGGCCACATTCGCAGCCAAACTCGCGCGCGATTGAGGCATTGGGGTGCTGCGGGGGAGCGGAATTCAAACATTCGCCGCCATTTCTTAAGAATGGGTTCCCCACGTCCAGTTCGTCAAGCCGAGAGGGCCGTGCTGCAAGCCGGGCCCGCTGCCGGCCACGCCTAAAGGATAAGTATTGAGTTATCTTCAACCGCCGCCAATGCCGGCTCCGGTGATCGTCATCAAGGATGTCGGCGGCTATTTGGCCGACTACCAGGCGCAAACGGCGGTCTATCGCGTGACCGGCCGGGAAGTAAGGTTGCACGAATGCCGCTCGGCCTGCACGCTGGCCTTAAGCCTGCCGAATGTATGCGTCTATCCAGACAGCGTGCTCAAGTTCCATATGGCCTATGATCCGCGCAATCATCAGCCAAATTTGCAAATCTCGAAAGAGCTCTTCGATTCCTACCCCGCCGCCGTGCAGGCACGGCTTGGCACGCTGACGCGCGAATACCGCGTGTTGCGCGGGAGCGAATTGATCGAGCTCGGCGTCCGGAACTGCAATGAGCCCAAGACGAAAGAGCCCGGGATCATGGCCGCCTCGGCGCCTGCCGCGAAACCGGTTCCTGCTTCCGCCGCGGCCGGCGGGCAGACCCTTTTTGCCGGGCTCGCCGGCAAGATGCTTTCCATATTTGGCGCCGGGAAACAATCTTCCGGGCCTAGGGCGGCCTCTGCGCGCGGGAAGGCTGCGCCCGCTCCAGCTTCGGTCCTGCTGGCTCGAGTTCCGCTGCCGCCGCCGCGCCCAGATCTTTCGGGGGAAGTTATGGCCGCCCAGGCGGATGCCCATTCTGCGCCAAAGCCGGTGCCGGCTGCCTCCGGCTTTTCCGCGCCAAGTCCCAACGAGGCCGCGGAAACCCCAGACCGGCCGTTTCCGTACCGCCCGCGGGACCAGAGCATGAGCGGCCCCGCGCAGCATGGGCCAGGACCGGCCTCGCCGAAGATCATGGCCGGCGCGCGACCAATCCTTCCGCCGCGATTTACAGCCTGCGCCGGTTTGCAGCGCGAGGGCAGCCAGGAACGGATGAATCTGTGATTACCGCCCTCGATTTATGCCAGGCATTAACCTCCGGCCGGGTTTGCGCTCGACCGTGACGGCCCGCACATGGCCGTCGCGCCCCGGCGCGAGCACCTGGACGGCGGGCCTTGCCGGGGCGAGCTTTGCGATTTCGCTCTCGGCTTCTTCCACCGGCACATTCATTAACGCGGCGGCGATCTCGGCTTGCTGTTTGGCGTCGGCGGTCAGGCCCTGAGCGGCGACGATCGCCTCCTTGAGCGTTGGCGGATCACGCCGCACGCGGCGGGGGCCGTGCTTTGTGTACCAGACCTCGGACATGGCGCCTCCAACGATGCGCCTTCATTGTGCAGTGCAATAGAATACAAGCTCAGGCTCAGAAATCAACCCGGCTTATTCTCCGCCTAAGCAGGCGGCAGCAAACGCCTGAAACGCCCGCGCCCGGTGGGAAAGGCCCAGCGAGCCATCCGCCGGGATTGCGTGCTTTTCCTCCGGCGTCATCTCGCCAAAGGTGCGGGAACGGCCTTCCGGCAGAAAAATCGGATCGTAGCCAAACCCGAGCTCGCCCCGCGGTGGGAAGACGAGCTCGCCGAAGACTTTGCCTTCAAAGATTTGCATTGGCCCGTCTGGGAAAGCGAGCGCAAGGGCGCAAACGAAATGGGCTTTGAACGGAGGGCGCGCACCTTGGAGCCGCAGGGCTTCCTCGACCTTATTCATCGCCGCGCCAAAATCGCGCCCGCTCCCGGCCCAGCGGGCCGAATGGATGCCGGGAGCGCCGCCCAGCGCATCGGCGCAGAGCCCCGAATCGTCGGCAAGTGCGGGGAGTTTGGCTGCCTGAGCCGCCGCGAGCGCCTTGATCGCGGCGTTTTCGGCGAAGGATTGGCCCGTCTCCTCGGGTTCGGCGAGGCTAAGCTCTGCGGCGGAGAGAGCCTCGATCCCATAAGGAGCGAGGAGGCCGCGCACCTCGGCGAGCTTGCCCGGGTTATGGGTGGCGATAACGAGCTTTCCCTGAAGGCCGCGTCGCATCATATTCCAAATCTCTTATGAAAGACCTCAGTTAGAAGACCACAAAATAAAAATTCGTTGGCTGCGATGAGCTTCGATTTCAGGGCCGGCGCGCACCGCCACGGGAGGACAAAAGAGCGCGCCGCGCGGGAGCCGGCGCCCTGTTGGATGGCTCTCATAATTTCCGCCGTATTGAGTGCGATGCTCGCCGCGCTTCCAGGGCTGGCCTCAGCAGGGCAAGAACTTTTCTTCAGCGCGATCAGCGCCAAGCTTGCAATCTCCCCGGGGCAAAAGCCGAACCAAGACGCTTTTTTTCTCCAGGCTGGCTTCGCCCTCGGCAAGCAGAGCAGCGGGATCGATCCGCGTGCGGAGCCCGTGACGATGGAGGTCGGCACCTTCGCCGCCACAATCCCGCCCGGCTCTTTTAAGGGCGATGAGGCCGGGCCATTCCATTTCCTCGGACTTATCGAAGGGATCTACTTGGACGTGGTCATCAAGCCCGCAGGTCCAAAGCGCTATACAATCGAAGCCAAAGTGCACCGCGCCGATTTGAGCGCCATCGAAACACCGGTGATGATCAAAATTGCGATCGGCAACAACAGCGGCACGACCTTTACCTGGGAGCCAGAGATAGCGCGAGAGCTGCCACGCTAGATGGGAGTGCGCAAGGACTATCGGCCAGCCTCTGCGTGGAGCACGCCGCGCTCGATCTGATCGGCTTCGATCGATTCGAAGAGAGCCTTAAAATTTCCTTCGCCAAACCCCTCATCGCCCTTGCGCTCGATGAACTCGAAGAAGATCGGCCCGATCACCGTTTTTGAGAAGATCTGGAGAAGAAGCTTTGGCTTGCCGCCTTCGACCTTTTCGCCGTCGATCAGAAGCCCGAGTTCGCGCAAAGCCTCGACAGGCTCGCCGTGGCCCGGAAGTCTCGCATCGATGCGCCGGTAATAAGTGTCAGGCGGAGGCGGCATGAAGGCAAGCCCGCGCGCACTCAGGCGCTTCACGCTCGCATAAATATCCTTGCAGCCGCAGGCGATGTGCTGAATGCCCTCGCCCTTATACTGATGCAAATATTCCTCGATCTGGCTCTTCTCGTCGGCCGACTCGTTTAAGGGAATGCGAATCTTTCCGCAGGGGCTTGTCAGCGCGCGCGAATAAAGCCCCGTCATCTTGCCGGAGATGTTGAAATAGCGGATTTGGCGGAAATTAAAGAGATCTCGATAGAACAGGTACCAGCGGTCCATGGCGCCGCGAAAGACATTGTTCGTCAAATGATCGATGTAATAGAGCCCGCAGCCTTCGGGAGAAAGATCGCGCTCGCCCGTCCAGTCGAACTCCGCATCATAAGGCGAGCCTTTTTCGCCATAAGTGTCGATGAAATAGATAAGGCTGCCGCCGATCCCAACAATGGCGGGAGCGCCGATTGTCTTGGCGCCTCGCTCGCCGCGGTAGGGCTCGGCGCCATGCGCCAGCACATGCTCGAAGGCATGCTTGGCATCGACAACGCGCCAGGCCATCGAAGGAGCGCACGGCCCATGCTGCCCGGCAAAGTTGCCTCCAAAGCTCTCGCGATCGTTATTGAGGACGTAGTTGACCCCGCCCTGCCGGTAGAGCTCGATCGGCCGCACCTTGTGCCGCGCCACAAGCTCGAATCCCATCTGTTCGAATAAGGCTCTCAGCGCCTGCGGCTCGGGATGAGCGAATTCGACGAATTCGAATCCGTCGGTTCCCGCCGGGTTTTCGGCACTGATCGTGGCCGGCGGCGCATCATGCGGAAAGGGGCCCATAATTTCCCTCACTTTACTCATTGAAAATAGTGCAGGGACCGCAAGAGTTGATATAAAACGAAATCAATTTTTGGCTATCGACTCAGCCGACGCTTCCAAAATGGCGTGGGCCGAAAATAACCGTAAGCTTTACCTTATGGGTGCCGATGTAGCGTTGAAGCATCCGATTTCACGGTTATGGCAGTGGCACTGGCACCGCATCTAATCAGCTTCGAAAAAAGTACAATCGATCAATTTTATAAACTTTATGACGGAGTACCACTTGAACCGACTCGCTTAAGACATTATTCATGTATCGTCTCCTAGATTTCCACTGTGGCGCGGAACAATAAATTCCATTTCCAGTTTACGAGGAAGCATGAGTGTCAATAACTCCAAATCCATGTCGAGCCCTACTTTGGACTGGCGCCGCTTTCATGAGCTCTGCCAATCCGAGAGTTTTTGGCGCGGCGTCGCCGCCGGGTTTTCTGCCCAAAGATATCTGTTTAGTCGTCAAAAGTTAGCAGACCATATTATAGATCGTGTGGCTTCCGACTCGGTTCGAGAGGCGTGGGGTAGTGTTTGGGAGCTTCTAAGCGATGCCTTAGAAGAAATTGAGACGGATGGCGAAATCGGCGCGCAATCAGCGAAACCAGTCAGCAGGCCCAAGAAGGGCGACAGCAAATCATTCGCTGTCAGCTGAAGTCCCTCGGGATGAGATCCGCGAAAAAGTCGAAGAAATTATCCCGCCGGAGATAGTAGCGACTAAACGCGGGGAAGTCGTTGATCGGGTCGTTAGGATCGTTGCTGGATTCTGTGGCCCAATCCCCCTTCCAAGTCTCCTCGCGGAATATGAAGCTACATGTCCGGGCTTGGCTGATCGTATCACGAAGATGGCTGAAAAAGCGCAGGATCGACTAGAGGATAGAAAAGATAAACTACTTGAGTATGAATACCGCGATCGGAAACTGGGGCTATGTCTTGGGTTTTCCGCGCTAGCATTGTTGATTGTTTCGGGCGTGATTATTTCGATATACGGTTCGATATATGTTGGTGCAGGGCTTTTGAGCGCCGCAGCTATCGGGGCAGCCATAACCCCATTTATCGATGGCAGAAAGAAGATTCCGCAGATGCCGTCAAAAGTTACAAAAAAACCGGCCGCCAAGTCCGGCGAGTAATTACGTCCGCCCGGCGACCAAAATCTCCGCGCCCGTGACCGCCGAGGCGTCGTCCGACAAAAGGAACAAAATGACCTTGGCGAGCTCTTCCGGCTTCACCCAGCGGGAGAAATCGGCCTTTGGCATTTCCGCGCGGTTGCGCGGGGTGTCGATGATGGTCGGCAGCACGGCGTTGACCCGGACGCCGACTTTCTTTTCCTCTTCTGCCAGACTTTCAGTGAGGCGGAGCACGCCCGCCTTGGAGGCAGCATAGGCGCCAAAGCCCGCGCCAGCCTTGCCGGCCCAGGACGATCCTACATTGACGATGGCGCCATGCGATTGACGCAGATACTGCAGCACCGCCTTAGTGGCCGTGACGGCAGTCAAAAGATTCATCCGGAATTGATCGGTCCAGCCGGAAAGATCGCCGTCGGCGAGCGTCTGCCAGCGAAAGCCGCCTGCGATGTTTGCGAGCCCGTCGATCTTGCCAAAGCGCGAGGCAACTGCCTCTGCAGCGCCCTTCGCGGCGGTGAAATCGGTCAGATCAACCCCTCCGAGCACAAAAAGATTTTCGCGCGCAGGAATCTTTTCTGCCGATTCGCGGCCCGGAATGGCCACAAAAGCTCCAGCTTGGAGCGCGGCCTCCGCCACCGCCCGGCCGAGCACGCCAAAACCGCCAGTCACAATCAGAACCTTGCCGCGCATCGCGATCTTCTCCTCTTGACCTAGGCGGCTTGGATTGCGGCCGCACCCTGCCCTAGGCGTCCGCCCTTTCTGGCATATTCTTGCGTCCCGCGCGTGAAGACCTTGTCCTCCGGCAGGATCGTCTCAATGGGAATATCGGGCAGGCCGGAGATTCTTTCGTAAACGGGGCCAAGCTCGGCGCCCTTTGTCGAATTGAGCAAAGACTGAAGCGAAGGAATCACGAAATAGATCTGCTGGAAATCGTCGATTCTATAGAGCGTTCGCATCACCCTCTCGAGATCAAAACCGATCCGGTTGGGGGACGAGGATTCGAGCGAGAAAATCGATTCTGTGCGCGAGGACACAATGCCGGCACCATAGATCCTGAGCCCCTCTGGCGTCTCCAGCAATCCAAACTCGACCGTGTACCAGTAAAGTCTTGCGAGATTTTGCAAATGCCCGCCCGAGTGTGCGGCAAGCCCCTCCTTGCCATACCACTCCATATAATCGGCAAAGACGGGATCGGTCAGCATTGGCACATGGCCGAAAACATCGTGAAAGACGTCGGGCTCTTGCAGGTAATCGAGCTGGCTTGCGCTTCGGATGAAATTTCCCGCCGGGAAGCGGCGGTTCGCGAGATGCTCGAAAAACACGGCATCCGGCACGAGACCCGGCACGGCTACCACTCGCCAGCCTGTAAGGGCCGAGAGCCTCTCGCTCAGCTCCTCGAAATTGGGGATTCCCTGCCCGTGGAGGTCGAGTGCCTCGAGTCCGCGGAAGAAGGCATCGCAGGCGCGCCCCGGCAAGACTTTGGCTTGGCGCTCGTAAAGCGTCAGCCAGGTTTCATGCTCGGCGGCGGTGTAGAGCTCAAAACGCTGGGGAATCGTCCAGTCGGCGTTTGCTCCCGCCGGGGGGTGTTGCGCAAGAGCATTCATGGCAATTGCCCAGTTGCTGCCCAGCTCGCCTAAAAATATGGGGCACCGGGGGCGCCTTGCCAGTCCCCGGCTGTCCGGGTGCGAGCTGCCCCCCAAGTTGCGGTTCAGCCTCTTCTCATAAAAGTCTTACCAATGAGCTCTCCGGTCAAGACTACCGCAGGCCGCCAGAGACCGCGATGATCTCGCCCGTGACCCAATGCGACTCGCCGGAAGCTAAGAAGACCGCAACGGGCGCGACATCGTCCGGCTGCCCAATCCGCCCGAGCGGCGTCATCGCGGCAGACCGATGCTCGAACTCACTGCCGATGAGGCCTTGAGTCCGCGTGCCCTCAGTTTCGATCACGCCCGGATTGATCGAATTGACGCGAATTTTTCGGGGGCCGAGCTCCCTGGCGAGCACGCGGGTTATGGCATTCACGGCGGCCTTCGTTGCGGTGTAGACAACCGAATTTGGCGGACAGAGATCGCTTGCCACCGAGCCAATGTTGATGACGCTGCCGCCCCCGGGGCCGAAGAGTTTTGCCGCTTCCTTCGTTGCGAGCAGCAGGCCCAGCACATTGGTGTTGAAGTGCCGGTGAAAGTCCTCTTCCGTGACCTTCTCAAGCGGCAAAAGACGATAGACACCGGCGTTGTTGACGAGAATGTCGAGCCGGCCGAAGGCTTGTTTCGTCTCTGCGAAGAGTTTTTCTATATCCGCCGCCTTTGCCACGTCGCCCTGCACGGCGATGGCTGTGCCGCCCTTGGCTTTGATTTCATTGACGACGCGCTCAGCCTCTTCCTTGCTCGTGGCATAATTGACGGCGACCGCCGCGCCCTCCGCCGCAAGCGCTTTGGCGATGCCCGCGCCGATTCCCTTTGACGCGCCGGTGACGATGGCGGCTTTGCCGGATAATCTGGTCAACAGCTCCGCTCCTTAGCGCCTGAAAAAACCTGATGCCGTCTACGGAGCGCTCTTGGCGCTACTAACAGCCGTAAGCTCTAGGAACGCAAGACGGGTCCGATTTGTTCCCACACTGTCACAAATGCACTTCACTTCATCAATAAATCTCTACTTTTTAATGAGCCGGAGTTTGCCTGATTGATGAAGGGAGCAGCAAATTCGACACCGCCGCTTCTCCACGCATGTATCAATGGGGCGCTCTCGCGAGCGGGTGGACACGCCCCGTTCTTGCTCCTTTCGCGCGATAAACCTTCCGGCAAAGAAACTTTGCGCTTGCCCCGATCGTTTATCGCGAGGCTCGCGCAGGACCAGCGGGGGTGCACGCCGGGATGCTGTCCGCCTCACGCTTGAAACGGTAAGCTACCCGTCGTGAATGACCCCCGGTCCAAACACTAGAGAACAGGCAGGCGTCATGACTCTCAAAGATGCGAAGACAAGGCGGGAGGCTCCTCTTGATACGCCAACGGACCTTACGTCCAACGCCACACGCGATATATCGGGCGCGCTCACTCTCCTGCTCGCCGATATGTTTGCGCTTTATGTGAAAACGAAAAACTTTCACTGGCACATGTCGGGCCCGCATTTTCGCGACTATCACCTGCTCCTTGACGAGCATGGTGAGCAAATCTTCGCCACGACTGACGCCATCGCAGAACGTGCTCGCAAGATAGGCGGCACGACGCTGCGCTCGATTGGCCAAATCGCCCGCCTGCAGCGCATCCCGGACAACGACGCAGATTTTGTCACGCCTATGGATATGCTCGCTGAATTGCGCGACGACAATAAGCAGCTCGCGGCGCATTTGCGTGAGACACACACTCTTTGTGAAGAGCATGAAGATGTGGCGACAGCCAGCTTGATCGAAACGTGGATCGACGAAGCGGAAAGGCGCGTCTGGTTCCTCTTCGAATCCACGCGCCGTATCTAATCTAATTTTCGCCCGCCCGCGGTTCCCCTGTAGAGCAATGACGTTCTTTAGAAAGCTAGCGCAAGCGTGAGGTAAGGGCCTCGCGAGGCCTATAAGGCAAACACCGCATTGCCGCTACGAGCCTGCACCGGAACGGCAGCTAAGTTCGTGAAGAGGCGCGGCGACGAAGAGGTGGAAAGGGAAAGCCCAATTAAGGAACATCCCCCTTCACTCATGTCAGCTAAGCCGCTTGGTCCCACCGGTCATTAAGCCTAAATTGAGCTTGAGCCGGCTTGATTTCATCTACGGAATCCAACTCATCCATGACAGAAACTAACAACTTCCGCAGGATGGCCAGATCGCTATCGTCAACAATATTCTCCGCAAGGAACGTTGCACGCAAAAGCTTTTCCGCAGTGCCAGGCATTTCGCAAATGCCCTTCTCCCATCTGGCAACGGATTGCGCATCATTGCCAAGCTTGGCGGCCAACTCAGCCTGAGTAAGATCCATTGTTTTTCGCAGGAAGCGAACCTCTTTTGGAGACAATCCCTTTCTGTGCAACACCAAGTGCCGGCCAATTGCCCGGTGCAAGCCGTCCACGTCAATCACAGATACAGACTCTTCTCCATCGTGGTAGCCGACCTGATAGCCATTGAGCAGGAAAATATTATCCAACCCACAAACCGTATACGGATATGGTTCACGCTGAACTTCTTCTCCTGACCAGCAAAAAGCATCGCCGCTCACAGGTCTTCCCACTCCACGGTTTTTACGAAGAGGCGGCCGTTTACCAGCACTACTGCCACCACGCCGACTTCTCGACTTCCTTTTATCGGGGCTACGAATTTGCATTTCCATTCTCCCCGCGTAGTTCCAGGTTCAATGTTTCCTCTCAGTTCTCCTGTCCGAAGCACGCTTATAGCGTCTCTGTCGGTGATGCCGCGCTCGACCATTCGTTCTCGCGCGTGCTTGCCGAAGCTTACGTTTTCTGACTTCGCAGCCGCGTCCCGGACCGCCTTGGCGAGTCGAGCTGGATTCGGACGGAAGGCCAAGACGGCATTCGGCAGCTTTGGTTGCTTCAATACCTGTCATTATGATAGGTAAGTCTCGCATGTCAAGGCTGCAAGTGGGGTCATTGACTCTCCCGGCGAAAAATAGAACATAATAAGAACAAATGCCCGCTCACCGCCGGAAAGCCCATGCTGCCGCCGAGGCAAAGAGAGATTTTGGAGGAGCTGCGCGCCCGCATCGCTCGCCTTGAGCAGAGCGGCCCTGCGCGCAGTCCCGCCCTGCCGTTCGGCATCCCAGAGATCGACTCGCGCCTGCCCCAGGGCGGGCTCGCGCGGGGCGCGCTCCATGAGGCGGCGGGCGGCGGGTTTGGCGCGCTCCACGGCGCGCCAGCCGTCCTCTTTGCAGCAGGCGTGCTCGCCCGCCTCGATGGCCCCGTCCTTTGGTGCCTTGCCGCGCGCGATCTCTTCGCCCCGGCGCTGGCGGGCGCGGGCCTTCACCCGGACCGGGTGCTCTATGCCGAGGCGGCGGATGAGAAGACCGTGCTCCTTTGCCTCGAAGAGGGCTTGCGCCACGGCGGCCTTGCGGGTGCCGCAGGCGAAGTCTCGCGCCTCTCGGTGACCGCCTCGCGCCGCCTGCAGCTTGCGGCTGAGGCCTCGGGCACGCTCGCCTTTGTCATTAGGCGCTGGCGCACGCCCGCCGCTGCCACCGATTTCGGCCAGCCGACCGCCGCCGCAACCCGCTGGCGCATCACCGCGCTCCCTTCTTCGCCTTTGCCCGCCGCGGGCGTTGGCCGGCCGCGCTGGCTTGTCGAGCTCATCCGCTGCCGCGCGGGAGAAAGCGCGGAATGGGAATTGGAGGCCTGCGATGAGAAGGGCCGTCTCGCTTTACCTGCCAGCCTTCCCAGCCTCAAGGCTCCGCAGAGAGCTGCGAGCCGCCGCGCCTCCTCCTGAGAGGCCGCTCGTTTTTGCTGCCCGGGAGGGTGGCCGCCAGATCATCGCCGCCGCGGATGAGGCCGCGCTTAGGCTTGGCCTTGCACCAGGTCTTGCTCTTGCCGAGGCGCAGGTGCGCGTGCCGGGCCTTTGGGTCGAGCCTGCCGACCCCGCCGCCGATAGAGCGGCGCTCGAGCGCCTCGCGGCCTGGGCGCTGCGCCGCTACAGTCCTCTTGTTGCGCTCGATCCGCCGGATGGCCTCCTCATCGACATCACCGGCGCCGCGCATCTCTTTGGTGGCGAGGCGGCCCTGCTTCATGACCTTTATGCACGCCTCGCGGCGGCGCGCATTTGCGCACGCGCAGGGCTTGCCGACACGATTGGCGCGGCTCATGCGCTCGCCCGTTTCGCGCCATCACCCCTGACGATTGCCCCGCCTCGGGAGACCGAAGCCGCGCTCGCGCAGCTCCCCATTGCGGCGCTCCGCCTTGATCCCGAGCTTGCGGCACGCCTGCGCAGACTCGGCTTCGAGACCATCGGCGATCTGGCGGCCCTGCCCCGCGGCCCTTTGCGGCTGCGCTTTGGCGAGGAGGCGCTGCGCCGCCTCGACCAGGCTCTTGGCCGTGTGCCCGAGCCGCTCGAGCCTTACCTGCCGCCGGAGCTCATCGAGGTGCATCGCACCTTCGGCGAGCCCATCGGCGCGCCGGAAACGCTTGCCCGTTATACCGGCAAGCTTGTTTCCTCGCTTTGCCAGGCTCTCGAGCAAAAAGGCCTTGGCGCGCGCCGCCTCGATCTCTTCTTTCACCGCACGGACAAGGTCATCCAAGCGATCCGCGCCGGGCTCGCAAGACCCGCGCGCGACGCCTTGCGCCTCACGCGGCTCTTAACCGGCCGGCTTGAGACCATCGAGCCAGGCTTCGGGATTGAAGAGATGAGGCTTGCTGCCCCGCTCGCCGAGCCGCTCGACTCCGGCCAGGAATCTATTTCTGGCTCCGGGGCCAGGGCCGATATCGCCGCCCTCGCCGACCGGCTCGCCAATAAGATTGGCGTGAAGAGGCTCTACCGGGCGGCGCCCGCCGAGAGCGGCCTGCCCGAGCGCTCCGTCCGGCATCTGTCCCCGCTCGCGCCTCCCGCAGGCGCCTTTTGGCCCAAGAATTGGCCAAGGCCCGCCCGCCTCTTCTCGCCGCCCGAGCCCATCGAGGCGCTCGCCCTCCTTCCCGATCATCCGCCAGCCCAATTTACCTGGCGCGGCGTCTGCCGCCGGGTGCGATGCGCCGACGGGCCCGAGCGCGTCTTCGGAGAATGGTGGCGGAGCGAAGACGAGAGCACCGCCGTGCGCGATTATTTTCTCGTCGAGGATGAGACCGGCGAGCGGTTCTGGCTCTTCCGCAGCGGCGACGGCGAGGATCTCACGGCTGGCAATTTGCGCTGGTACCTCCATGGGGTCTTCGCATGACCCGTAAGATCCATCGCCCAATCTCAGATTCAGCCATTCATCGCACGGCTGAAATTATCGGCGAGTCGGCTTCGACCCTGTCAAGGATGCTAAGCACCGGCTGCGCCGACGCGAGCTTCGCTCGCGTCCTTGACAGGGCGAACCGATCGCCAAACCTCGCAGCCGTGAGATGAATGACAAGTTGCGGCTCCGATGGCCAGTTATGGAAATCTCCAAAGCAAAATTTTCCGCATGACCCGCTATGCCGAGCTGCAAGTCACAACGCACTTTTCCTTTCTGCGCGGCGCCTCAGGCTGCGAGGAGCTTTTTGCCCAGGCCGCACTCTTAGGGATCGAGGCGCTCGCGGTCACAGACCGCGGCTCGCTTGCGGGACTCGTGCGCGCGCATGAGGCGGCCAAAGTCACAGGCGTGAGGCTCATCGTTGGCTGCCGCCTCGATTTGACGGATGGCACGGCGCTCCTTGTTTATCCCATGGACCGCGCGGCTTACGGGCGGCTTTGCCACCTCCTCACGATCGGCAAAAGCCGGGCAGGCAAAGGCGGCTGCACACTCGCCTGGGGCGATGTTGCCGAACACGGCGCGGGGCTCATTGCCATCCTCGTCCCGGACGAGCCTGATGATCACTGCGCCGAGCAGCTCAAGCGTCTTGCGGCAGACTTCGGCGATCGCGCTTATCTTGCGCTGACGCTGCGCCGCCGCCCGCGCGATGCGCTACGCCTCCATGACTTGTCAAACCTCGCAGCGCAGGCGGGCATTAGAACCGTCGCTACCAATGATGTTCTCTTCCATGCTCCGCAGCGCCGGATCCTGCAGGATGTCGTCACCTGCATCAGGGAAAGCTGCACCATCGATGAAGCAGGTTTTAGGCGCGAGCGCCACGCCGACCGCTATTTGAAAGCCCCGCAAGAGATGGCGCGGCTCTTCGCAGCCTGGCCCGAGGTAACCCGGCGCACGATTGAGATCGCAGAGCGCTGCCGCTTTTCGCTTAATGAGCTAAGCTATCAATATCCGGATGAAATCTCCACGCCCGGCGTGAGCGCGCAAGAGGCTCTCGAAAAGCTCGCGCGGGAGGGCGCGCGCGAGCGCTATCCCGAAGGTGTGCCGGAGAAGGTCCTAAGGCTCCTACAGCACGAGCTCACGCTCATCGATCAGCTCGGCTATGCGCCTTATTTTCTCACTGTCCATTCCATCGTCCGCTTTGCCCGCTCGCGCGGCATTTTGTGCCAGGGCCGCGGCTCGGCCGCCAATTCCGCCGTCTGCTTCGTGCTCGGCATCACCTCGATCGACCCCGAGCGTAACGATCTTCTTTTCGAGCGCTTTGTCAGCCAAGAGCGCAAGGAGCCGCCCGATATCGATGTCGATTTCGAGCATGAGCGCCGCGAAGAGGTGATCCAATGGATCTATGAGACCTATGGCCGCGAGCGGGCGGCGATTTGCGCAACCGTCATCCGCTACCGGGCGAAAAGCGCGGTTCGCGATGTTGGCAAGGCGCTGGGCTTGACAGAAGATGTCACAAGCGCGCTCGCTGCGCAGGTCTCGGGCTGGGGCGCGGAAGGCATCGAGATCAAACACGCAGAGGAGCTCAATCTCAATCTTGCCGATCGCCGCTTGCGGCTCACGCTTAAACTTGCCCGCGAGCTCATGGGCGCGCCCCGCCATCTCTCGCAGCACCCTGGCGGCTTTGTGCTCACACGCGACCGGCTCGACGAGCTCGCGCCAATCGAGCCTGCCGCCATGGAGGAGCGCGCCGTCATCGAATGGGATAAGGACGACATCGACGCGCTCAAATTCATGAAGGTCGATGTGCTGGGCCTTGGCATGTTAGGCTGCATGCGCCGCGCCTTCGATCTTTTGGCCGAGCACAAGGGGACGCGGCTCGGCCTCGCCACGATCCCCGCCGAGGATCCGCACACCTATGCGATGATCCGCAAGGCCGACACGGTGGGTGTCTTCCAGATCGAGTCCCGCGCGCAGATGGCGATGCTGCCGCGCATAAAACCGCGCAGCTTTTATGATCTCGTCATCGAAGTTGCGATCGTGCGCCCCGGCCCGATCCAGGGCGATATGGTTCATCCCTATCTGCGCCGCCGCGAAGGCAAGGAGCCGGTCGAATATCCCACGCCTGAGCTTGAAAAAGTGCTCGGCAAGACTCTCGGTGTGCCACTCTTCCAAGAGCAGGCGATGCGCGTTGCCATCGAATGCGCAGGGTTTAGCCCAGGCGAGGCCGATCAGCTTCGCCGCGCCATGGCGACTTTCAAGCACACGGGCGGCGTCAGCAGCTTTAAAGATAAGCTCATCTCGGGCATGATCGCGCGCGGTTATGCGCCGGATTTTGCTGCCCGCACCTTTGCCCAGCTCGAAGGCTTTGGCTCTTATGGATTTCCGGAGTCGCACGCGGCCTCCTTTGCGCTTATTGCCTATGCCTCGGCGTGGATGAAGCGCTGGCATCCGGATGTGTTTCTCGCCGCGATCCTCAATGCGCAGCCGATGGGCTTTTATGCGCCGGCGCAGCTCGTGCAGGATGCGCGCCGGCATGGCGTCGAAGTGCGCCCCATCGACATCAACACCTCGCGCTGGGATTGCACGCTGGAGTCTATCCAACAAATGCAGGAATCGGCTCGTGGTGAGGACCGTCATTGCGACCGCGAGCTTGCGAAGCGGGAAGCAATCCAGGAGTCACACGCATCTGGAACGCTTCGTCGCTGCGCTCCTCGCAATGACGGCTCCATTGGCATCGAGGACTCTTGCCGCCTCGCCGTGCGCCTCGGCTTCCGCATGGTGCGCGGTCTTGCCAATAAGGATGCCGCAATGATCATCGCTGCGCGAGCGGATAAGCCTTTTGCCAGCATCGCGGATCTGTGGCGGCGCGCCCATGTGCCCATTACAGCGCTCGAGCGCCTGGCCGATGCCGATGCCTTCCGGCCTTCGCTCGGCCTGGCGCGGCGCGGGGCGATCTGGGCGATCCGGGCGCTGAGTGAACCGCTGCCGCTTTTTGCTGCCGAGTCCGCTCCATGGAACCGAAGCCCTCACCCTGAGGAAGCCCGAAGGGCTGACTCGAAGGGCGAGGGCGCCTTTGAGGCTCGTAGCTCATCCTTCGCGACGCGAGTTCCCCATCCTTCGAGACGGCGCTGCGCGCCTCCTCAGGATGAGGGCGAGGCTTCCGGAACAGGCTCTGAGCCCCCCGTCGCCTTGCGCCCGCTCGCGGCGGGACAAGAGGTCGTCGAGGATTATGTCACCACCGGACTGACATTGCGTGAGCACCCGGTCTCCTTCCTGCGGCCCGATTTTGCGGCCAAAGGCATTCTCGCTTGCGCCGAGCTCTTCCGCGCAAAGAATGGAAGCTCGCTCACAACGGCTGGCATCGTTTTGGTCCGCCAGAGGCCGGGATCGGCGAGCGGCGTGATCTTCATCACCATCGAGGATGAGACCGGCACCGCCAATCTCATCGTCTGGCCAAAAGTTTTCGAAAGGCAGCGCCGCCTCATACTTTCGGCGAGGTTGATTGGCGTGAGAGGCCGCCTCCAGCGCGAGGGTGACGTCGTGCACCTCATCGCCCGCGAGGTTTTCGATTTGTCGGGGCTCCTGCGCAGCGTGGGCGCGCGCGAGGGGCCTTCCTGCCTTTTTGGCGGGCCTGCAATGCGGGACGCCCATCGCCCGGCACAGCTAAATGCACCTGAGATCAAAATCGCGCCGCGCGATTTTCGATGAAATTGGCAAAGAGATTAGGCCGCCAGCCTGCGTAGCGGCCGTGCCGGAGGACGAGAAGTGGCCTTGCAGATGCCGCGCCGGTTTTGCGCGCTCTTCATGGCGCTTACGGGCACTCCTTCTGCACTCGCTCGACCGCTTGCGCGAACCCGGAGAGGGAGTATGTGTCGGCCGTCACACGGCCTTTGCGCGAGGCCGCCTTAACAATGAGCTTCGAGCCCTTCTTCAGCGTCTCTATGAGGCGTGGCTCATCGGCCTGGTTTTTGATCCAGGCATTGTCGCCTTTGGTGATGAAAGGAAACCTCGCGCTGCCAATTTCGACATGGGCGGCGTCTTCCTTGATCGGGAAGCCCATGATGATCGAGACCTCTTGCCGGACGTTCTCGCCAGGGCGGCTGGCGATAAAGACATAGGCGGGATCGCGGTTTAGCCCGGCAGGAGCCCTCGATTCAGGCGTTGCGAGCGCAAAGCACGTTTTCGACTTCTCCCCGCGCGCGACATAGACGTTCCAGCTCCCATAGCTGCCAACTTGCACGGGTTTGCCGTCGCTTTTGGGCTCTTCCGCCTCCTGCGAGGGAGCTTCCGGGGCAGGCTTTGGGTCTTTATGCTTGCTTCTCGGCGCGCTTGCCGCAGTGCCCGCGAGAGCGAGCACGGCAACAACGGCCGCCAAAGAGCGAAAGAACGGATCACGCATGGCGCGCAGAGGACTCCGGCTCCGCAGGAGATTATCGTCCTCTATAGGGCGAGAGTGGCCCGGTTGGAAGTGAGAGAGAGGCTGGAGCGCGAGATTTGCGCATTCGATTGAGGCACGTTTTGCGGCCGGCGGCTGACGCTCAAGCGCACGGAGCGCTTCACGGGGCGCCGCTGCGCTCTCTCCAAGGACAACGGCCTCAGCCTCCGATTGGGAAACGTCTGCGGCCTGAAGTTCAATTAGTGTCTATTAATATAATACGTGATCAGTAATATGCGGTAATTTTATTTTCTGAGTGTCATCCGTGAATTGCTGCGGCTGCACTTTTGAAGCTGGGAAAAGATAGCTGCTAAATTTGCTCAAGTACCCTGTTCGTGGGATGCACCCGAGGTATATTCACGTTAACGTGAGCTGCGAGACGAACCCGGACGGGGGTTCCAATGGGTGCAGTCGAACATCTGAAGACTTTGTGCTGCCTCGGGCTCAAACCCGAGAGTGCGATGATTGCGATCACGCCGGTCCTGCACGAGATCATCCCGCATGGCTGGTCGCGGTTGGCCCTCATTGCTCCCGATACCACCTGGAGTGCGAGCTACGCCGAGAATCCAGCGGCCGCCGCGCACTATCGCGACCGCTTCGCGAAGCTTATGGAGGACCCCGCAGGCCTTGGCCCGCTCTATCTCCCAGCCCTGCGGGCCGCAGGCATCGGCTGGACGCTGCATCTCCAGGGGCGCGGCTGGTTTGACCGGGCTTGGTACCGCGAGATCGAAGCCCCTCTTGGCGTTTGCTGGATCCTTGATGCCATGATCGCCCATGAGGGGCGCACCATTGCGCTCCTCCATCTCACCCGCCCGCGGGCGGACCGGCCGTTTACGGTCGAGGACGTTCAGATCCTCGATAGACTAAGACCTTGGCTCGCCCACGCGCTCCGGCCGCGGCAGGCTGGCGAAGTGGAATTTGATTGTGACGACGATGCAGGCACCTTAGGCGCGCCCGCCCGCAGCGGACACATGATCTTGACGCCTGGCGGCAAGCTTGTCTTCGAGTCCCCGGGGCTTGAGTTTCTGCGCCGCATCCTTGCGGGAGAACCGTCCAATTATATGCGTCCCCTTCCCGCGCGCGATTGGCTGTTGCCCCCCGTTCAAAGGCTGGTCTCCCGCCTCGTGGATGCGGCAAACGGCGCGCCAAGCGAGCCGCCGCGCATGCAGATCTCGACGGCCTATGGGATTTTGACCCTTGAGGCCAAATGGCTCTTTCCGGCAGGCGTTGTTCCGGCCGATGCGGCGGCCGATCCGGGAGGCTGCCTCGTGTCGGTGACCATCGAGCTGCGAGAGCACGCCATTGCCCATGCCGCCCGGGTGCTGCGCCAGGCCGGTGCCACCCCGGCGCAAGTGCGGGTCGGAGTGAGGCTCGCCATGGGCAAGGGCAAAAGGACGATCGCGAGCGAGCTGGGCATTCAGCTCTCTTCGGTCATGGATCTTACGAAGAAGCTTTATCAAAGCCTCGACATTCACAACTCGGCCGAGCTTGGTATGAAGATTTGGCTCGCTCAAAAGCCGCCAGAGAAGCCTCTCGTCCAGGCACCGAATTGGGCGGCGGAATTCAACGCGGCTGTGCTGCGCAAAAGCGCGGCTTTAGTGTCAGCATCGTTGCGGGATGGCCGTTAGTTCAATTGTGGCAGCAAGCTTTCCATCTTGCTGCCACGGGTTTCATTTACTCGTTCGTGATGACCGCTGTGCTGCCATCGAGCTTTTGCAGAGCGGCCGTAAACTTCTCATTGTAGGTATGCGCCCGGTTCCGGAGGACGGAAAGAGCGACAGCCTCCCCCAGCAGGAGCGAAGCATCGGTATCAGTGCGCCAGTGAATGCCCGCGTGGATTCCATGGCCGAAGCTGATGTTGTGGGCGAGCTTGTTCAATTCACCATTCACCTTCAATTTGCCATTGTAGGGGAGAAGGGATTTGCCATCACTTGATGGCACTTTCGGATCGGGGATTTCAAATTCGCCATCGAAAAAAAACTTCAAGACAGTAATGCAAGCCCCCGCAACAGCTCCATGTCCTGTCGGATAGGCGGGATGGGTTGGCGAGCCTTCCGGAAACGCCTGCGGGAGGAGATAGGTCTTATATTTGTCAAAGCTCGCTTTCACTGCTTTTGAGCTCAGAACCGTATCAGTGGGGTGAGCTTGGATTTTGTTGCCCATGCCCGTCTTAATGAGATGCACCAAGGCGCCCCCCGACTCCGGCCGGTGGCGCAGGTGTACATACCATTTTTGATACCATACCGCTTTAAGAGCTTCACTCGCGACAGCAGCAAGCGTTGAAGCAATATCCGGTTGACCGAAGGTGCCAAAGCCGTTTTGAATCTTGGATTTCTTATAGTATGGATTGCCTGGATTTAAGTTCGCGGACTGAGGGTTGAAAGGCCTCGGGTCGCCTCCCCCGATCGCATGCAGTACCAAATATGCCATAAGATAGGCCTGATAAAGCACGTCGTCGTGCGTGTAAGCGGCAAGCCCGCGCCCGTCGTGTAAATAGAGCTGCTCGCCCGGGATGAGTTTTTCTCCCGTTGGCTTTCCGTTCTGGACTTTCAAGAAAGTGCCCGGGTCCAGCATATAATCCTTGTTTGCCATAAGAGTGGTGTACTTCTGATCGATTGTCAGAGCGCCCATCACCGTGCCCTTAAGGAGAAATTGCGAGATATAGGGCCCTTTCTCCTCGTCCCGAAAGCCGCCGCGGAATAGCATCTGCGGGGTCACTTTCTTCGTGACGGCGTCCACCGGGAAAGGGAACTTCGGGAGCAACGAGGTTAGTTCGTCTGCGGCTTGCATAGCGAGCGGGTTTGACGGGTAGTCGGCAAACGCGACATCGCGCAGCAATGCTGCCCAGTAAAGTTCCACCAATTCCGCGGCATAGGCCTCGCTCGATACGGCTGGCGCGGGCGGCGACATAAATTGGCTGCTGTCCAGACATTCCAAATCGAAAGCAAGACCGCCCTGCGGTCCATTAAGAGTCTTTGATCCGCCAATCGTGATCGCCTCAAAATCGGCCGGATCGCCGCTGTTTAGGGCTCTCTTAAAGGTTTCGTATGCGGCAAGATCCACAAGGCCAACATCTGTCTGCAAAATTCCCTTGGTGTAAGTTCCAGATTTATCGGCATAGCGCGCTTCATCGCCGTTATCGAACTGTCCGGGAGCTGGCGTGAATGCGTCGTGGCCCGCAGCCTCTGTGCGGACAGCAAATGACCTGAGCACGCGATCGCTGGTTGAAGGCGAAGCAATTTGAGTTCCAGCTAAGGCTTTAGCCTGCAATAGCGTCATGTCTCTCTCCATCAAGCGGGTTCAGAAGCGCATGAATCCGCCGCATCGGGTATTCGCGCTTCTTTTGCGGGATAGATGTGAGCACTGTATTGCGAAGGCTGCGCCCCCTGTTTAGGGGATAACGGTCAAGAGTCCCGCAGCGCTGAGGCCGGGGCGCTTGCGCTTTATCCTAAAGCGGAGACGCTTAAACGCGAAAAGGGAACAAGCAATTGCGCGCTTGACCTCTGATCGCCGCGGCCTTAGCTCCGGGCGATGGACCTACCGGCAAGCGCCTTCTGGATCCCGCTCTTCGAGATCATCTGGATCGACGTACTTCTCTCGGGCGACAATGCGGTCGTCATTGCGCTTGCCTGCCGCGCTTTGCCGAAGGAGCAGCGCAAAGCCGGCATGGTCCTCGGCTCCGCCGCCGCCATCGCTCTGCGCGTCGGCTTTACCCTCCTCGTCGTCAAGGTGCTTGGCCTGCCGTTCGTCAAGATCGCGGGGGGCTTGCTTCTGTTGTGGATCGCGGTCAAGCTCGCGGGGACTGGAGAGCCGCAAAAGGAAATCCCCCCGGCGCGCTCCTTGTGGGCGGCAATCCGGATCATCGCCATGGCCGATGCGGTCATGTCGCTCGACAATATGCTCGCCGTTGCCGCCGCGGCCAAAGGCTCAATTCTTCTGATCCTCCTCGGCCTCGGCCTGTCGATCCCCCTCCTCTTCTCCGGTTCGGCGCTGTTGCTGTCACTCTTCACCCGCTTTCCGGTTTTCGTCTGGGCGGGGGCGGTGCTGATCGGCTATATCGGGGGCGATCTCATCGGGTCCGATCCCCATCTCTCGATGCTGCTCGGTGCGCGCTGGCCCTCCTACGGCCTTTGGGACGGACCAGCGGGCGGCGCCCTCGTTGCCGCAGCCGCATGGTTTCTGCACGGACGGATCCACGCGCTGAAGCAGGGGTGATTTTCCCCTTGCCTGCCTTAAGGACTCCTCCGGCTGCTCGCGTTCCGGACGAAGGCAAGCGCGCGCGCTAATGCCGCAAAGCCCTCAACGTCAACATCCTCGGCACGCACAGATGGGCCGATCCCGGCGAGGGCAAGGAGGCGCGGCGCTTCCTCTCCAGCGAGCGTTTTAAGAGCTTGGCGAAGCATTTTGCGCCTTTGCCCGAAGGCGGCTTGCGTGACCTGCGAAAGGAGCTTCACCTCGCAGGCGAGCGGGGCAGCGCGGGGCACGAGCTCGACGAGCGAGGACTTGACCTTCGGCGGGGGCGTAAAGGCGGCGGCCGGAACGTCGAACAAAATCCGCGTTTCGCAACGCCAGTTGGCAAGGACCGACAGGCGCCCATATGCAGAGCTCTCATTAGGGCTAGCTACGATGCGCGCGGCGACCTCGCGCTGAAACATCAGCACGAGCCGGTCGAACCAGGGCGGCCATGGCTCGCTCTCTAGCCACCGGACAAGAAGCTCCGTTGCGACATTGTAAGGGAGGTTGGCGCAGATGCGCGCGGGACGCTCATCTCCCGCGAGGGCCGCAAAATCTGTTTCGAGCGCATCGCCCTCAACAATTTGCAGCCGTCCGGGATAGTGCGCAGCGATCGCGGCGAGCGCCGGGATGCAGCGCGCATCCCGCTCGATTGCAATGACTTTACGGGCGCCCTCTGCAAGAAGAGCCCGGGTCAACCCCCCTGGCCCCGGGCCAATCTCGACAATCGCGGCGTTTCCGAGCGGGCCGGCAGCTCTGGCGATACGGCGGGTGAGGTTGAGATCGAAAATGAAATTCTGCCCCAGGGATTTTTTTGCCCAAAGCCCGCAGGCAGTCACAACCGACCGCAATGGCGGTAAGCCATCGAAGGTATTTCCGCCGGCCGGGCGCCGGCGTGATTCTGGCATGCCTTACCTATCCCCGCCGTTGCTCCCTGACCGCCCGGAAAGAGTTGCGGCGTGCGAGCCTGCCCGCAAGCTGAAGGGCGGCAATGAGGCTCGCCGGATCCGCGACACCCTTGCCAGCAATGCCGAAGGCCGTGCCATGATCGGGAGATGTCCTCACAAAAGGCAGGCCTAAAGTCACGTTGACGCCCTTCTCGAAAGCAATCGTCTTGACCGGAATAAGCGCCTGATCGTGGTACATGGCAATCACCACATCGTAAGTCTTGCGCGCACCTGGACGGAAGAGCGTGTCCGCCGCATGGGGGCCGCTCACCGTTACGCCAGCGGCCGAAAGCTCTGCAAGAGCTGGCGCGATCACCTCGGCCTCTTCGCGCCCCATCGTCCCGCCCTCGCCCGCATGCGGATTGAGGCCCGTGAAGGCAAGCCGCGGGTTGTTTAGCCCAAATCGAGACGCGAGACTCTTCGCCACGATGAGGCCTGTGCTCACCAGCAGCTCCCGGGTCAGGAGCGATGGAACGCGGGCAAGCGGGACATGGATCGTCGCCGGAACCACGGCAAGCTTGGGCGACCAGATCAGCATTACCGGTTTCGCCCTCTCGCCCCAATAGCGCTCGGCCAGCTCGGCGAGAAACTCCGTGTGGCCGGGATAGCGGAAGCCTGCGCGATGGAAGAGCTCCTTGGCGATGGGATTGGTGACGGCGGCCGCGGCCTCTCCCGCCTGCACGAGCTTAACGCAGGTCTCGATCGCGCTGATCGCCCCGGCAGCATTCCTGACGTCGGGCGCCCCCGGCCCGGCTGCGGCGGAATGGCCTAAGGGACAAACGGGAAGGGCATGGGCGAACATGGAGGCCGCCTCGGCAGGCCGGGCCAGCTTTACGGGAGCATTCAAATTCAAAGACCTTGCCGTTGCCGCAAGCACATCCGGATCGGCCACCACGAAAAAAGGCGGCACGTCTTGTTTTTCCCGCGCCCTGATCCAGGCTTTCAGGGTAATTTCGGGGCCGATGCCTGAGGGGTCTCCTTGCGATAAGGCTATGGGCGGCAAGCCATCCCGGAAAGACCGCGGCATTCGAACCTCGACATGATGGAGTCAATACTTCACGACCACGGCTCTCGCGCGAAGCTCTTTGAGCTTGCGCTCGCTCTCGGCCGCGATGTGCGCGGCAAGGAGCTTCTGAGCGATTGCGGCGCGTGCGGCGCTATCGTCCTTGGCTGCGCCTTTATTGCAGACGGCAATCATCTCGATGCCCTCGAATGAGCGTTGCGGCGGCGTCAAATGGCCAGCCGGGGTGTTATCGAGCAATTGCCGCACGGCGTCTCCGAGCTCGACCGCGGTTTTGATCAGCGGATCGCGAACGGTCACGTCGGTCATGGAGCGAGCCAGCGGAACTCCATCCTGGCAGTTCGTAAAGCGCTCGCGCAGCTGCTCGGCCTCGCGCGCCCGCTCCTGCAAGGCTGCGGCTCCGGCCGCATGGGGTATGGCGAGAATGACCTGGCGGATCGTGTATTGCGTTCCGGCCGCTGCTTTGCCGCCCTGTTTGGCGAGTTCGGCGCGCACCTGCTCTTCGCTCGCCTCCACGCCCTTGTTCAGGGCCTGAATAAGCACGCTAAAGGCGAGATCGGCGGCGAAATGAGCCTTGAAATGATCGGGCGTCACTCCGGCATGCTGCAAAGATGCTACGAGCGCTTCCGGCGTGACTTTCATGTCTTGCGCAGCCTTGACAATTTGCTGGGAAATGTCGCTGTCGCGCGGCTCGATCCCAAATTTGCGCGCCTCGCCCATCTCCAGGCGGTCGGCGAAAAGGCTTTCGATCGCAGCGTCGCGCGTTGCGGGCTTGCGCAACACGCGAAGCATCTTCATTCGCTCCTCGATGTCGATATTCGTGACTGGATCGCCATTGATGCTCGCGACAATCGTCTGACTGAGGGCAGGGCTCGGAGCCAAAGAGGCGCAACCAGCCATTGCGCAGGCCCCTAAGCTGAGGCGGAACCAGGTACAAACGACGCGCGCGCCGCAGACCATCCGCGCATCGGTTTTCACTCGCATGATCTGATTGTCTCCTTTCTGCGCTGTCGGGGAACAAAGCGGGACCGGCGGCGGCCCGTAGGCAGCCGCCTCCAAAGCTCAATATTTCACGACGCCGTCAAGCGTTGTTGTCGTCAGAAAGGTCTGGCTCACTTTGGTGCCGCCCAGAGTGCGCAGCTGGAGCTGCACCAAGACGGTCTGGTTGCGCACCAGGGAGCCGCTGCCATAGTCCTGATAGATCGAACTGTAATTCACGGAAAAAACCGTGCACTCGTCCTGATAGCCGCCGCCAATGCCGAAAGCCGCAACGGCAAAGGGGCCGGGGCTTGAGAAGCCGATGAGATAAGGCGGATAAAGATGGCGGCTCATGTCGAAAATGACATTGCCTTGCGCGAAATAATTGTCGCTGATTTTGTACTGAGATGAGAGCGCAAGCCCTTCGCGGCGGACGTCATAGCCGATAAGGGGCTGGGCTTGATAATTGGCATATTGAATCGTGCTTGTCAGAGCACCGAAATTTAAATTCGCCGACAAATCGATCCGCCTTGCCGCGAAAGTATTCACGTCAAAGCGCGCCTTGCCGATAAACGAAAGAAACGGATTGGGGGCGATCGTAAAAGAGCCAACATAGTCGGAGAGCCTGGTATCGAGCCCGGAGCTTAACCCGATGTTGGCGGCGTCAGGCGTTGCATAAGAATTCAACCCCGCGAGTTGGTAGGATTGCCCGGCCACAAGATTGGCATAGCCGCCGCCATCGAAATTCAGTGTAAATTGGGCGCCATAATTGAGCCTCGTTCCTGTCTCGAAGCGGTCATAACCGGAAAATTTGCTCCAGTCGAAAAGATTTGAGCTGTCGAAGACGAGGCTCTGAGCATCGAGATTGACGGGGAGTTGTGTTTGCGTGCCGATGAGGTTGGGGCGAGCCACAAGCTGCACGATGGGCTCGAAGACCGCGATTCCCAGGGGCGTTGTGGCAAGAAAGGGATAACGGTACTCGAGGCCCGCACCTGGAACGACTGTGCCAAAGAAATTGGGTTCGTTGTAGCCAAGGAAATTGAGCTGCGAGGCATTAAAATAAGTTGACGATCCGGCCGCGGAGGCGAACGTATAGACGTTCGAGGTGTTGAGATTGAGCCACTGGCCGCTAACGCGCGCAAAGGCAAAAGGAGTGAAGATTTCTCCGAGCGGATCAATGTACTGCCGCTTCCAGGAGACCTCGGCAGTTGCACGCGTATAATCGCCGCCTAGGCCGCGCAACAGGCAGGTGCCCGGAACCGTGCCAGGAACATAATTGATGCAGATATCATAGAGGCCGAAGGCCCTGTCCAGAACCCGCGGGCCAACGGACTCGAAGCTCGCAGAACTTGCCGACAAACTCGTCAAATTGAAGTCAAACTGAAGCTCGCCGCCAATGCCGTAGGATTTGGCGGGATCGATGTCGAACCTCCTGTTATAGTCCCATACCGGATGGGCGAACGGCTGTTGCGGCTGAAAATCATGGCTTGAGAGGCCTTCAAAGTAGTAGCCGCGCAGGTCGAAATAGCTCCTCTCGCTCTGCCCGATGAGATAGACGGTCGAAGTTGTTTCGCTGAAGTAATTCGAGGAAAGGGTCTGGCTTGGTATGTGATAGTCGTTGAGGTACCATTTGTCGGAAAGAAGGGTGAATTCCCAGCCGAATCTCCAATGGTCGGAAATAAAAAGCTGGCCCTTGCTCTCGAACGAGCCGCGCAGCCGCTCATTGCCTGAACCGTAAGGCGCCGGCGGGAACAGGCCCGGGTTTTGCTCGGAAATGCCTGTAGCCCTGATGTAGTATTGGCCGTTTTCGAGCCTCTGGCGCCACTCTGCGCTGCCAAAAAAACCCTGCTTTGCGTAATAGACCGGCGTGAAGGTAAGGTCATAGTCAGGAGCAAGGGCCCAGAAAATGGGAATGCCAAAGCCAAAGCCTAGCTGGGAATGAGTCGTAAGATAAGGCGAGAGGATGCCTGATTTCCGCGTGACGCTCGGATCGGGCGACGAAAAGAACGGAATGTAGGCGACAGGGATGCCCAGAAATTCGAGCGAGGCATCCTCATAATAAATCATCTTCTCGTCGTTCTTGTGGATGATGCGCTTGGCACGCACCCGCCACAGGAGCGGCTTATCGGGATTGTCCTTGCACGCTTCGCAAGCTGTGTAAGTGCCGCGCTCGAAAACCGTCGTCTCGCCTTCGATCCGTTCAGCCCGGGCCGCGCTAAAATGAGCCCTGTAGGTGCCGGAGCCGACCGCGGCACCCCCCGGACCTGCGGCGTTGACGTAGGACCTCGGCGGAGTTTCGACGCGCAAGCTTTCAATGAAGCCGTCGCGGAAATCATCGGTAAGATCAAGACGCCCGGCATGGACGACTGTGCCGTCGCGCTCGGTGAGCTTTACATGCCCTTCGGCATAGACGCGGCCGGTGTTGCGGTCATAAACGACACGGTCGGCCTCGAGCGCCCTGCCCTTGTAATAAAGCCGCACATTGCCTTCTGCCGACACGGCATTCTTGACAGTGTCGTAGCGAAGCTCCGTAGCCTCGACGAGCATTTTGGCAGCTTCGGCCTGAGCGCCGTGCTGGCTCACAGGCTGTTCCGGCGCAGCGAGCGCCAAGCCTGGCACGGCCATCCCTAATGCCAAAGAAAGCCAGCCCCAACGGCCTGCCCAAACAAAAGGAGAGATGGACCCTGCGGGGCAAATACGCCGCCCCATTATCCGTCCTCCTGAGTGAGCAGGGCGAACGCGCCAAGGAGACTAGCAACGGCTGCCGGCGCCCATGCGGCAAGCGCCGGATTGAGCAGCCCGGCGCCGCCGAGATCGCCGACGAATTTGGTTGCCCCATAAAGCACGAAGCCTGCCCCAGCGCCACCCAAAATCATTTTTTCAATGCCACCAAAACGGAAAAACCTTAAAGAAAAGGCCGCTGCGATCAAAACCATCGCGGCGAGCAGAAGCGGCCGCGCGAGGAGGATTTGAAATTGCAGTTCATAGGCCGCGCTCTCTAGGCCAGCAGCATCGGCCGCAGCGCGCATGCGCGGCAATTCCCAAAATGGAACAGACTCCGGACTGACTTCATCCCGAAGCAGCTCGTCGCGCGAGAGAGTGCTCGCAAGAAGATAGGTTTGCACGGCAAAGGCTTCCTCTGCCGGTGCCGTAATTTTGGCGTTGCCGAACCGCAGCAGGCCGGGCAGCAGCACACCGGATGCCGCCTCGACTCTGTGCTCGAATTGGCCGCTTGCGTCATAAACATAGGCCATGACGGAAGTCAGAAGGGCACCATCTGGAGAGACCTTGGCGGCCTTTATGAAGGCCTCGCCATCGATGCTTTTTTCCCGGGCCCATATTGCGGGCGAGCTGCTCTGCGCGCCGCCGCGGCCAAAGAGGTGCGCCTCGATCCGGTCGGCACGGTTCTTCATGATCGCGTGGAGAGGGTTAAGCAGAGCCGCCGAGGTGATCCCGGCCACGGCTGCGATGGCGAGCGGAGGCAGAAGAAGTCCCCAGACCGATACGCCGACCGCCCTGGCGATCAGGAGCTCGAGCTTGCGGCTTAAGATGAGAAAAGTTGCCATCCCGCCGAACAGCACGGCAAATGGCAGTATCTGCTCGGAAATGGACGGTAAGCGCAGAAGCGACAGATAGGCTATGTAGCCCGCCGAAATCCCATGGACGTTTCCCCCACGGTGCAGCAGCTCGATGAAATCAACAATATAGATCATCCCCGAGATAAGGAGAAAAACAGCCGCGACCGTCAGCAGGAATCGCGTCGAGAGATAGAAGCTGAGCGTCCAGCCAATCATTGCAGCTACGGCGGGGTGTCCTGGCAATTGTTAAAGGGGGGCAGCGCCTGAGCTGGCCCGCCCGGTCCTGAAGGCGGATCCGCGGCCTTCGGCCGGAAAAGCACGCCGGCTTTTAAATTCTTTGCCGGGCACCAGCCCTCCCGAACGCCCATTCCCGGTGCTTCGGCATGTCCCCATCGAGCGGCGCAGCAAGGGCGGGCCAGCAACTCTAGGGGTATCCAAAAGCCCGGCGGAGCCAAGAGGACAACAAGGGCGGTTTTTTGACGCTGGCACGAAAGCGATTTTGCAACGGGCGAGCATGAGCGGCTGGACGCAGCGCCGGGGCGCGCGCTAGTGGGGCCGGGAAGGGGCGGCGGCCCAATAAAGAGGACCGAATAGGGTTCGGCTTGCGGCAGGTAACGATGCGCGAAACAATAACAATAGAGCTTAGCCAGTTTGCCTCACTGCCTGTGCCGTCTCCTGGAGCGCCCGGCGGGGCTGGGGAGGAGCCTTGGAGCAGCAGGGCGCTTGTCGTCTTTATGGACAAGAATTTTGCCATTGGAAAGGAGGCCCTCCGGCTCATCGGGGAGAATGGCCTTGCCCTCGTCAAGAAAGCGGCCCCTGCTGTTAAGTTCAAGGGCAAGGCGCTTACTGCGCTTGATCTCATCGCGCCAGCGGGTCTGATTTGGGCACGACTCCTTATCGTAGGGACCGGCGGCAGCGCAGAAGAGTCTGGCACAAAAGAAAAGCCACAGGAGGATCAGCCAAGCTCTCCCGATTTCACCAGCCTCGGCGGATTCACCGCAGGAAAGCTTGGCCGCAATGCATCGGCAGTCATTGCCTTCGATTTCCCATCCCCTCCCAAAGACCCTGCTGCGGCAGCCGCAGATTTCATGCTTGGGATGCGGCTGCGCGATTACCGCTTTGACCAGTATAAGACCAAGAAGCAGGAGGATGAGGAAGCGCCGGGGTCAGCGCAGATTATTCTCGCAGCGGACGCCGTCGAGGCGATCGAGGCGCGCGCAGGATCCGTGGAAGCTCTAGCTGCTGGCGTTCTAACCGCAAGATCGCTCGTCAATGAGCCCGCGAATGTGCTCTTTCCCGAGGAGCTTGCCAGCCGGGCCTCTGCTCTTGAGAAGCTCGGCATCGAGGTCAGCGTTCTCGACGATGCCGCCATGGGGGAGCTCGGCATGGGCGCGCTCCTCGCCGTGGGTCAGGGCTCTGCGAGGAAGAGCCGGGCGGTGATCATGCGCTGGCGCGGAGCCAAAGCACGCAAAGAAACCGCAAAGCATAAATCGCAACCGATTGCCTTCATCGGCAAGGGCGTTTGCTTTGATACCGGCGGCATCTCCATCAAGCCCGCCGCCGGAATGGAGGACATGAAAGGCGATATGGCGGGCGCTGCTTGTGTCGTCGGCCTTCTCGAAGTGCTCGCCCGCCGCAAGGCCAAAGCAGATGTGATTGGCGCCATCGGGCTCGTCGAAAACATGCCGGGCCCGCAAGCCCAGCGGCCTGGCGACATCATCAAGTCCATGTCTGGCCAGACAATCGAGGTCGTCAACACAGATGCCGAAGGGCGCCTCGTCCTTGCCGATCTCCTGTGGTATGTTCAGGACAAATTCAAGCCGAGATGGATGATCGATCTCGCGACTTTGACCGGAGCGATCTTGGTTGCGCTTGGCCAGGAGCACGCAGGGCTTTTTTCGAATGATGACGAGCTTGCGGAGCAGCTCCTTGCCGCGGGCAGAGCGACGGGCGAAAAGCTCTGGCGCATGCCGCTCGCTCCGGCCTATGATAAGATGATCGACTCGAAAATCGCCGATATGAAAAATACCGGCGGCCGGCATGCGGGCGCCATTACGGCCGCGCAATTCCTGCAGCGATTCGTAAATGCAACGCCTTGGGCACATATCGACATCGCGGGAACGGGAATGGGCTCGCCGGCAAACGAGATCAATCAAAGCTGGGCGTCCGGTTTTGGCGTCCGGCTGCTCGACCGGCTTGTGGCGGATCATTACGAGGAATAGGGGGAGCAGCCCCGCAATGAGCCAATCATAACCAAGCTTGGCAGGCAGATGTTCTTCCGGCTTTTGATCAGCCTGAGCTGCGCTCAGGCGGCGCAAACGAAAGGCCTATGGCGTCCGCAGCGCGCGAGCGAGGCAGTGGTTGCTGCTGGCTTGCTTCTTCTGCCGGGCATAGCATCGGCCAAACAGGAAGGGATCCCTCAATTCGATATTGCGCGTGTTTGCCGCGAAGCAAAAACCCGCGCCGCCGGCGACAGGGATCTCGCTTATCGCGGGTGCGTAAACGATGAGAAGGAAGCGCGCGATCAACTGGCACGCAAATGGGCGCAGTTCAAACGCGAGGATCGCAACGACTGCGTCGCGCAGGGCGCAGCTCCATTGCCCAGCTACGTCGAACTCTTGACATGCCTTGAAATGAGCCAAGATGCCCGCGCGCTCCTCACGCCTGGTGCCGCGGGCAAGGATGAGACCGCGCCAACTCCTGACACCAGATCGGTTCCGCAAACCGGCGCGCAACCGGGCAAAACCGCCCCGCAGGTCGAATTGCCGCCGCCGGCCGGCTCCAAACCTTGATGGCTTCGCGCAATGTGCTTGCGGCCGGAACAAAAAAGAGGCGGAGATATTTATCTCCGCCTCTTGGAGTCGCGTCCATAACCTGCCCGTGAGCTCCCCTTCGTTAGAGGGCAAAGTGCGCTGCGGCGCCAAAGCAACGGAGCAAGCGTCCTCCCAAGACTTGGACTGCTGTGCCGAATTTTACAACGGCTTCGGCCTTGAACGGCTTACGGCTGCAAATTAGCTCACGTCCGCGGCAATGTCACGCAGAAATCGGCAGAGTGCCGCCAGAAAAAGCAAAATTTGACACGGGCCTGAGCTCCAAAAACGGAGGACGGGGCTTGCCGGGCCCAAGCCAAATGGCGAAAAGTTTGACGTCTTTCTGCCGGGCGGTTAACACCTAGCCGCGCAGCGGTCTCAGCGGCCGCGCACGTTCCGGCGAGCAAATGCGCTATGGCTGTTTACACGGATGTCACCGAAGCAGAGCTCTCAGGCTTTCTAGCCGGATACGATCTAGGCCGGTTATTGACCCTTAAGGGTATTGCCGAAGGCGTCGAGAACTCGAATTATTTTCTTCACACGGACGCAGGCTACTTCATCCTCACCCTTTACGAAAAGCGAGTCGACGAGCGCGATCTCCCATTTTTTTTGTCGCTGATGGAGCATCTTGCGGCACAGGGTCTGAACTGCCCGCAACCTGTGCGCAACCGGCGCGGCGATGCGCTTGGAAAGCTTGCCGGGCGGCCCGCGGCGATCGTGACCTTTCTCGATGGAGTTTGGCACAAGCGCCCGAGCGCGCGCTGTTGCGCGGAGGCGGGCGAAGCTCTCGGCAAATTGCATCGCGCAGGCGCAACGTTTCCTGGCACCAGGCCCAATACAATGGGCCTTGAAGCCTGGCCGGTCCTTTTTAGCGAGTCGAAAGCGCGCGCCGATGAAGTGCGCCCCGGCCTTGCCGCGGAGCTCGCGCAGGAGCTTGCCTATCTAAAGGACCATTGGCCGCGGGATCTGCCGCGCGGCGTTATCCATGCCGATTTGTTCCCAGACAATGTTTTATTCGTTGGCGAGGAGGTTTCAGGCCTCATCGATTTCTATTTCGCCTGCACCGACCAGCTCGCTTATGACGTCGCGATCTGCGTCAACGCTTGGTGTTTCGAGCCAGACGGATCCTTCAATATCACCAAGGGGCTCGCTTTCTTTTCCGGCTATGAGGCCGTGCGGAAATTGAGCGACGAAGAAGCCGGGGCTTTCATAATCCTGGCCCGGGGCGCCGCGCTTCGCTTCGCTTTGACACGCCTCGTAGATTGGTTAAACATCCCGGCAAATGCATTAGTCCACCCAAAAGACCCGCTTGAATATGCGGGAAAATTACGTTTTCACCAGCGTGCGGAAAGCCCGCGGGAGCTCGGCCTGCTGCGATGAGCAGCGAAGTCTCGATCTGGACGGATGGCGCATGCTCCGGCAATCCCGGGCCTGGCGGATGGGGCGCAATCTTGAAATCCGGAGAGCGCGAGAAGGAGCTGTTTGGCGGTGAGCCATTGACGACCAACAATCGCATGGAGCTGATCGCCGCGATCAAAGCTCTCGAGGCGCTGAAAAAGCCTTGCAAGGTGCGCCTGCACACGGATTCGAATTACCTCAAAGGGGGCATTACCGCGTGGATTGCGGTCTGGAAGCGAAACGGCTGGCGAACCTCAGGCAGAAAGCCGGTGAAGAACGCCGGGCTTTGGCAAAGGCTCGACGAGGCGGCCTCCCGGCACAATGTCGAATGGCACTGGGTGAAGGGCCATGCCGATAATGTCATGAATGAACGCGCCGATGCGCTTGCCCGTAAGGGCATGGAGGCGTTCAAATAGCGCAAAAATGCAGCCCGCCGGGATGCACAGTTTTAAAGCGGCGGCCAAGGATTCTTCCCATGATGCCCACCATCAATCCTCTCATCGCACTGGGTGTGCTTGCATCCACGGCCGCGACCGACGCAGCCTATGTTTTCTTTAATTCCGCTGTGGCAGGCAGGCGCCGGATCTGGGCCGCAAATTGGAGCGCCATTTGGTATTTGCTATCGGCTTTCGCGGTCATCAGCTATACAGAAAGCGCCGTTTACGTGCTCTTCGCGGCAGCGGGCTCTTGGCTCGGCGCGTTCACGTCGATGACCTGGCTGCGGCGCGGATACGCACGGGGTGTTCCGGAGCGCCATACTCCGCCTTAGCCGAGCACCATGCTAGAGCTCATTCAAGAAAGCCTCGGCGCTCGAGACGCTCAGCTCTCCCGGCGATTTTTCGAGATTGATCTTCCGGACCACGCCGTTCTCGACGAGCATCGCGTAGCGCTGCGAGCGCGTGCCGAGACCAAGCCCGCTGAGGTCGACAGAAAGTCCAAGCGCTTTCGCAAAATCGCCATTGCCATCGGCAAGGCATGTAATCTTGTTACCGGCCCCCATGCTTTTCGCCCAAGCATCCATGACGAATGCATCATTGACGGAGGTGACGGCGATCGTGTCAATTCCTTTTGCCCTGAAAGTATCCGCCTTGTCGATGAAACCGGGAATATGCTGCCTGCCGCACACGGGCGTGAACGCGCCTGCGACGCCGACAAGCACTACTTTTTTACCGCCGAAAATCTCATCCGTGGACCTCGTCTTCGGGCCATCCGCGGCCATAACCGTGAATGAGGCGTTTGGGATTTGATCACCTACCTTGATCGTCATCACAGCACTCTGGTCGTGTTGAAGGAAGAGGATGCTTATCCTCATCAGCTGGACAGGCGCGCCAATAGCTTGCACTCGAACAGTTTAACTCTATTTTTTTACTCTTTGGCAATGCCGGCGTCCACCCGCTTTGCCTGGCGCAGTGCGCTAAGCCAACTGCGCCAGTAGCGTATGGCGCGGCTTTTTGAAGGGAACTGCATGTGAACTTCCAGCGCAACGATGTACATTGGATTTTGATGATTGCCGCCGTCGCTGGCCTTGTGCCTGGCTGCGCTTTCGCTCATGAGGCGATCCGCCCGCAGCCGAAATCATACTTAAGCGAGGCCCAAAATTGCCGTTACCGGCTGCACGACCAAAACTTTTCGAGGACCGATCTGCTCTTTGGCCTGGCACGCCCCGGCGGGCCCGAAATCACAGAACAAGAGTTCCAGCGCTTCATAAATAACGAGATCGCGCCAAGATTTCCAAAAGGGTTCACTGTGCTGAACGGTGAAGGCCGCTTCAGGGGCAGCTCGGGGATCATTGTCAGGGAGCCCTCCAAGATCTTGATCCTGCTTTACAGGTTTAGCCAAAAAAGCAACCGGGCAATCGAAGCAATCCGCACGAACTACAAAAATTCATTCCGCCAGGAATCGGTTCTGCGAATCGATGAGGCGTCCTGCGTGTCGTTTTAAACTTCTTGCGATTTGTTGTGCAGGATTCTGCCGCTGCTGCGCAGTAGCATCAAGAAGGCGCATAAACCAGGGCGAGTCATACCAGCGCCGCAAGATAGGACATCTGGACTGGCCGTCTTTGCGAGCGAAACAATCCAGTACTTCAAGCGTATTGTGGATTATGTCGCCGTTTTGCTCCTCGCAATGGCAGCGAATTCCCCGCACCCTACTCGATCCGCATCAGCAAGTCCCTCGCGTCAACGTGGTGGCCGGGCGCCACGAGAATATCGGCGACCTTTCCGTCGCGGGGCGCATGGAGCGCGGTTTCCATCTTCATGGCCTCGAGCGTCGCAATGACGTCGCCCGCTTTGACGTCTTGACCGACTCTGACGGCAATTGTCGAGACAGACCCCGGCATCGGCGCTGCAATATGGGCCGGATCTCCCTCCTGCGCCTTGCGCCGCGGCGCCGTCTTCACAGCCGCGGTGCGGTCGCGGACCCAGATGATCCTCGGCTGGCCATTCAATTCAAAAAAGACCTTGACCTGTCCTTCCTCATCCGTCTCGCCGATCGTCATCAGAACAATGATCAGTGTCTTGCCAGGCTCGATCTCAACCGCGATCTCGCTTCCCGGCTGCATGCCATAGAAGAAAACGGGCGTGGGCAGCACCGATACCGGGCCATAGCGGCGCACCGTCGCAGCGAACTCAGTAAACACTTTGGGGTACATAAGATAAGAGGCGAGCTCGTCGTCGCCGATCTGCCTGCCGCAGGCTCTCTCTGCGCTGGCGCGCGCGGCGCCAAGATCCGCCGGAGCAAGGAGAGAGCCCGGACGTGCCGTAATCGGCTCCTCTCCTTTCAGAACCTTTGCCTGCAAGGTCTCGGGCCAGCCTCCCGGCGGCTGGCCAAGGTCGCCCCGCATCATCTCGACGACGGATGCCGGAAACGCTATCTCGCGCTTGGGATCAAGGACATCTTGGGGCGTCAGATCCTGAGCCACCATCATGAGCGCCATGTCCCCAACGACTTTGGACGATGGCGTCACCTTAATGATGTCGCCAAAGAGGTCATTCGCCGCGCGGTAGGCCAGCGCAACATCATGCCAGCGTCTCTCGAGACCGAGCGCGCGTGCTTGCTCGCGCAAATTGGTGAACTGGCCGCCCGGCATTTCGTGAAGATAAACCTCGCTCGTGCCGGTTCTGAGATCGCTTTCAAAGGCGGTATATTGCGCACGCACGGCTTCCCAGTAAAAGCTCAGCTGGCGGATTGCCGAGGCGTCGAGCCCGGTATCGCGCTCGCTGTGGCGCAAGGCTTCGGCGATCGAGCCGAGGCAAGGCTGCGATGTCGTGCAAGACATGGAATCGATTGCTGCATCGGCGGCATCGACGCCAGCTTCCGCCGCCGCAAGCACGGCCGCCGCAGAGATGCCGGAGGTGTCGTGGGTGTGCAAGTGCAGCGGCAGTCCGCATTCCTCGCGCATGGCTTTGACCAGCACCCGCGCGCCTGCGGGACGCAAGAGGCCTGCCATATCCTTAATGCCGAGAATATGGCAGCCTGCGCGCTCGAGCTCTTTGGCGACGCCAACATAATAGTTCAGAGAATATTTGGCCCGGTTTGGATCGAGAATATCGCCTGTGTAGCAAATCGCTCCTTCCGCAAGCTTGCCTGACTCGCAAACGGCATCGATGGCGACCCGCATGTTCTCGACCCAATTGAGGCAGTCGAAAATGCGAAAGAGATCGACACCGATGGCCGCCCTTCGTACAAAAAATTTAACGACATTGTCAGGGTAGTTGGTATAGCCGACGCCATTCGCGCCGCGCAGCAGCATTTGGGTGAGAATATTTTGTGCGCGCTCTCGCACGAGAGAAAGCCGCTCCCACGGGTCCTCTGAAAGAAAGCGCATGGCAACGTCGAAGGTGGCGCCGCCCCAGCATTCGAGCGATAAGAGTTGCGGCAGCCCCTTGGCATAAGCCTCCGCCGCCGCGGCAATGTCTTTCGTGCGCACGCGTGTCGCAAGCAGGGACTGATGCGCATCCCGCATTGTGGTGTCGGTGATGAGAAGCCGCCGCTCGGCGCGCATCCATTCGGCAAAGCGGCGGGCTCCTAGCTTTTGCAGCAGCTGCCGGGTGCCAGGCGGCGGCTGCACGCCCGCGAATTGCGGCACGGCCGGCTGGCGCGCCGAAGCATCGGGCCGCGCGCGGCCGCGCGCTTCTGGGTGGCCGTTTACGGTCACGTCGGCGATCCACGTGAGGAGCTTCGTCGCACGGTCCTTGCGCTTCTTGAAGTCGAAGAGCGAAGGAGTCTCGTCGATAAAGCGCGTCGTATAATCGGCAGAAACAAAGCGCGGATGATTGATGATGTTATGCAAAAAGGCGAGATTGGTCGCGACGCCGCGGATGCGGTATTCGAGGAGAGCGCGGCTCATTCTCTTGATCGTTTCGTCCGGGGTTGGAGCCCAGGCGGTAATCTTTTCAAGCAAAGGATCATAGTATCGCGTGACGACCGCGCCCGAATAGGCCGTGCCGCCATCGATCCTAATGCCGAAGCCCATTGCGCCGCGATAAGCGGTGATACGGCCATAATCCGGAATAAAATTATTTTCCGGGTTCTCGGTGGTGATCCGGCACTGCAAGGCATGGCCCGAAAGTGCAATCTCTTCCTGCGGCGGGATTCCGGTTCCGGGCGCATCGCCAATCCGCTTGCCTTCCGCAATTCTGATCTGGGCTTTGACGATGTCGAGGCCGGTCACCTCCTCGCTCACTGTGTGCTCGACCTGGATGCGCGGATTGACTTCTATGAAATAGAAATCGCCGCTGTCCGCATCCATCAGGAATTCCACCGTGCCCGCGTTCTCGTAGCGCGCCGCACGGCCGATCATCAGCGCGGCTTCGCAAAGCTGGCGGCGCGCCGCTTCGTCAAGATAAGGAGCGGGCGCGCGCTCAATCACCTTTTGGTTGCGGCGCTGGATCGAGCAATCGCGCTCGAAGAGGTGAACGAGATTGCCGTAAGCGTCTCCAAGGATTTGCACTTCCACATGACGTGCGCGGGGAACGAGCTTTTCGAGATAGACCTCGTCTTTTCCGAAGGCGCTCCTTGCCTCGCGCTTGGCCGTGCGGACAGAATCGATGAGCATATCCTCGCTTTCCACCGGCCGCATGCCGCGCCCGCCTCCGCCCCACGAGGCTTTCAGCATCACGGGATAGCCAATCTCATGGGCGAGGCGTCTGATTTCCGCGGGATCATCGGGGAGGGGCGCAGTTGCGGGCATGACCGGCACCCCGCAAGAGGCGGCAAGATTGCGAGCGGATATCTTATTGCCAAGCTCGCGCATCGTGTCCGGCCTGGGGCCAATGAAGATGATGCCCGCCTCTGCGCACGCTTCGGCAAATTCCGGGTTCTCGGCGAGAAACCCATAGCCAGGATGGATGGCATCGGCCTTAGCGTCGCGGGCGACCTGGATTATCTCATCGATTGAAAGATAGGCCCCAAGGGGCCCCCGGCCCCGGCCGACTTGATAGGCCTCATCCGCCTTGAACCGGTGGAGCGAAAGCTTATCCTCTTCCGCATAGATCGCGATTGTGCCAATGCCTAGCTCGGCAGCGGCACGGAACACGCGGATCGTAATTTCGGAGCGGTTGGCGGCGAGTAAACGGCGGATCCTGGGCATGGGCAGTTGCTTTGGCGAATGGAATGGGTTTCATCCTGCAAACCACGCGCCGCCGGCAAGGGTCAACATTGAGGCATGAAGGTACGAAGCTTTCTTCATCCTGGCCATGGCCGCAAGCCGCTATGTGCAATCCCGCTGGGAAAATAAGAACCAAGAGGGCTGGTCCGTATTCTGGGAGGAGGGAAATGCAATCAACAATCCCCGCGGCGAAACAGCCGCAGCAGACCTATTCGTGGGTTTATCCGTCGCTTGCGGTACTGGCCGCGCTTCTCATCGGCTGGTCTGGTTTCTGGTTCTTCAAGACCCGTCAGGCAGCAAGCGCGCTCGCAGGATGGATGCAGCGCGAGTCCGAGCTTGGCCGTCTCTGGTCGTGCCCCGGCGAGAAGATTGGCGGATTTCCGTTCTCGATGGAAATTTCTTGCGCCAATCCGCTCTTTCAAGGCGAGCTCTTTGGTAAGAAACTGACGGGGAGCGTGCGCGCTCTCCACGCCACCTCGCCACTCTTGAGCACGGGCGATGTGATTGTCCAGCTTGATCCGCCGTTGGCGGCGAAGTCGAGCGATGGGACGATCGATCTCACCGCGCAATGGGGCCAGCTTATCGTTGAGTTCGAACTCCTGGAAAAAACGTTCAACCGGGTCTCGATCAGCAGCGCTCAGCTGCGGCTTACGTCCAAGGGAGGGCCGCCAGAGACGTCGGCTGCATCCTTCGACGACTTCAATAGCTATTGCGTCCTCTCACCGGACCGGCATGACCGCGCTTATGACTTTATGGTTTCATTCAACCAAGGCTCGGTCCCTCCCCTTAACCGCTTTTTAGACACGCATCTTCCGGTCGGGATGCACGTCGAAGGCACGGTTTCGCAAGTCAATCCGGGCGGAGCGGCAACCCTGCAAGAAGCGATCGAGAAATGGCGGACAGACAATGGCCGGGTCGAAATCGGCACCGCATGGCTCACGAGCGGCTCGATGATTTTCGACGCAAAGGGTAATCTCGGCCTCGATAGCGCCCGCCGGATCGACGGCAAGCTCGACGCGAGCTTTGGCGGGCTCGAGAAGGCCTTTAGCCACATGGGACTCGATCCAGGCTTGCTGAAGGCAGGCCAAGTGATGGCTGGGGTGCTAAGCCATGGGACAGACCGGGTTTCGCTGCCCGTGACCTTCGCCGACGGGAATGTCGCCATCGGCGGATTTCGCACGAACCTCCAGATTCCGCCGCTTTATTAACGTTAAGCGCGGATTGCACCGCGGCCGGGGTGCGCTTAATTCTCGCCCGGCCGCTCGCGGCCGAAATCCGGAGCGGCGGTCTCCTGCCCTTGCTCGATGATGCCGCGCCGGATGGCCCGCGTCTTCGTGAAGAGATTGAGCAGCCCCTCGCCATCGCCATAGCGGATCATCCGCTGCAACGCGCTCAAATCCTCACTGAACCGGCCGAGCATTTCAAGCACGGCTTCTTTGTTGTTGAGGAAAATATCCCGCCACATGGTGGGATCAGAGGCTGCAATCCGGGTGAAATCGCGGAACCCTCCCGCCGAAAATTTGATGACCTCGGACTGAGTCACTTCCTCGAGATGGGCGGCCGTTCCCACGATGTTGTAAGCGATGAGATGCGGCACATGGCTCGTAATCGCGAGCACAAGATCGTGATGGGCGGGGTCCATGTATTCGACATTCGCCCCCGCGCCTGCCCAGAACTGGGTAACTTTCGCAACAGCTTTTGGATCTGTTCGCGCGTTCGGGGTCAAAATGCACCACCGGTTGAGAAAGAGTGTCGAAAATCCTGCGTCTGGCCCTGATTGCTCCGTTCCGGCGACCGGATGGGCAGGAACAAATTGAGCCGTTGGGGGAAGATGGAGTGCGACGGCCTTAACGATCGCGCTCTTCACCGAGCCGGTGTCAGAGATGATCGCGCCCGGCTCCAGGCTCGAAGCGATCTGCCGCGCAACGCCCTCCATGGCACCGACCGGCGTGCAAAGGATGACGAAATCGGCGCCTGCCGCCCCCTCGGCCGCACTGCCGTGCACCCGGTCCGCAAGGCCAAGTTCGGCAACTCTTTCGCAAACGGCAGGCGAGGAGTCCGCAGCGATGATCTCGCGGGCAAGCCTCTTGCGCCGCGCGGCACGCGCAATCGAAGAGCCAATGAGGCCCATGCCGATGAGTGACAGGCGCTCGAACAAAGGAGATTCCAGCGAAGGACCGAGGCGGTCAGGCACGCGGGGACCTCTCGGCAGCGACGAAGCTCTTGAGCGCTGCGGCGACGTGATGGTTGGCTTCCTCGGTGCCGACCGTCAGCCTCAGGCAGTGCGGCAGGCCATAGGCGCCCACAGGGCGAAGGATCAAGCCGCGGCTCAAGAGATAACGGTCCGCATCGGCCGCCTCGGCCTCGCTGCTAAAGTGCAGGAGCAAAAAATTGGCGGCGCTTGGTGTCACCCCGATGCCGAGGCTCGCGATCTCCTGAGCAAGCCAAGGGAGCCAGGTGGCATTATGGGCAATTGCCTTCGCAAGGTGTCCGGTGTCTTCGAGAGCCGCAATGCCCGCGGCCATGGCGGCGCCGTTTGTATTGAATGGGCCGCGGACGCGATTAAGCACATCGGCGATGCCAGCCGGCGCGTAGCACCACCCGAGTCTCAGCCCAGCGAGCCCGTAAATCTTCGAAAACGTCCGCGTCATAACGACGTTTTCGCTATTGTCGACAAGTTCAGCCCCGGCGGAATAGTCGGCGTGGACGACATATTCGGCATAGGCTGAATCGAGCACGAGCAGGACGTGGCGAGGCAGGCTCGCGGCGAGCCATTTGACATCACTTGAGGGCAAATAGGTGCCGGTTGGATTGTTCGGATTGGCGAGGAATACAATCTTGGTCTTCGGGCTTACCTTCTCGAGAATGCGATCGATATTGGCGGTGAGATTGGTTTCTTCCGCAACGACCGGAATCCCGCCCGCGGCGAGGATGCCAATTCTGTAAACCAGAAATCCGTGCTCGGTAAAAATCCCCTCCTCGCCAGGCTCGAGATAGGCCGAAGCCAAAAGATGGAGAATCTCATCCGATCCCGTGCCGCAGACGATCCGCGCGGGATCAAGATTGTGTCTTGCACCGATCGCCTCGCGCAGAGCTGTTGCTGAGCCATCGGGGTAATCCTGCAGATGACGGGCGAAGTTCTGCACGGCTCGTTTTGCCCGCGGCGAAGGCCCAAGCGGCGTTTCATTGGCGGAGAGTTTGAAAACTTTGACCTGGCCGGGGGCTTCGCTTTGACCTGGGACGTAGGGCTCGATCTCGAAGATCGAGGCCCGCGGATGCGGCCTCGTGCTCGCCGGTGCCGGTTTCGTCATACTGGCGGCTCCACGCAAAAATCACTGAGCGGCTAAGGTTTGGGTGTGACTCACGTCGAAACGGGCGGCGTGGCTGCCGATCTCGGCGATGCGCAGATTTAGCGCACCCGCGCGCTTGAGGATATTGGCTAAGTCGGCAGTTTCATGCCCGGCCGCAATCAGCAGAAACAAATTTGCTCCCTCCTCGCACATGGCAACAATCTCAAGGCCAGATGCGCTGAGCAAAGATCGACGCTCTAGCGAAGAAGCCTGCACTGATACGCTATAGAGGATCACGTCCCGCGCCGCCGCCTCGGCGAGCGGTTTCGAGACCACGAAAACCGGCATTCCCGCCGGATGGTCCGGGCGCTCGACAAATGGCAGCCTCGCGATGATTTTCGGCGCCTCAGGCAGCGACAAGGGACGCCACCAGGCGCTCGCGTGCCTGCCGGCGCGCACAATCCCGAGATCGCCTCCCGAGTTCGCCACGGCGCCGACGACCTCCGGAGCGCTTTTGTGCGGAACATAGGGAACAGTGAAGCCAAAGTGAAACCGGCAGGAATCGCGCATTGCCGCATCACCGCCGGAGATATCCGCATGAACGCTGTAGTTCGACTGAATGAAGGTGAACGTCGAGATGATGATGCGCCAAACGCTCTCGACCGTGTCAAGAGGCAGGAGCCCATGATGGCGGGAGACGAGGCCGCGCATCATATCAGCCTCCCGGCCGGGCCGGAAAGCCGAACCGCCGCCCTGACGCGCCTTCGCCTCGATCAAGCGGTGAATTATCTCCCCGCGCTCGATCAAGAGCCGGTGCATGACGGCGTCTATACGGTCGATCTCGGCTCTGAGATCCGGAAGAGCGTCGGGGGGCGGATCGTTCATTGTTGTGACGCTGTGAGCAATAACCCGCCTCTCTTAGAGCATTTTAGGCCGCAGGGGAACGAGGCTTTGCCGGTGCCGGGGCGAGTCTGGCGCGGGCTCAGGCGCGAAGGAGCGCAATGGCAGTATTGCCCCTTCAAAAATCCTGTTCTCCGCATATATGTTTTAGCGCTCCGGTTTGGGCTGAGCGGATCGAAGTACGGGCCACGCGGGGGCTCCGGTTTTTCCGCAAAACAGCAATTCGCTCTCCCGGAACGGGGCATTGCCACAGCAGTTTCTCACTGGTGAGGCATGCCGGAGCGCATGAGACTCCGGCGTGGCCGCCAGTTCCAATGTTCAGAGGAGATCGCCATGGCCGAGGAAAGCAGAGTGCCAGTTAAACACGAAACAAGAGCGCCTTCCCCATGGGTGCCTTTTGAGTCCCTTCGCCGCGAAATCGATCGCATCTTTGACAGCTTCCGGCAAGGGACATGGGATGTGCCTTTCCGCCGCGCTTTTGAGCGCGATTGGCCGGCGCTGCGAGAGGCAGGATTTGGCCACGCGCCCGCCGTCGATTTCGCCGAGAAGGGCAAGGAATACGAGATCACCGCGGAACTTCCGGGACTCGACGAGAAAGACATCGAGGTGAAGCTCGCGAACAGGACGCTCACCATAAAGGGCGAGAAGAAGGAGGAGAAGGAGGAGCGCGAGAAGAACTATTATTTTTCCGAGCGCCGTTATGGTTCGTTCATGCGCTCCTTCCAAGTGCCGGAAGGGGTCGATGCCGACAAGATCGAAGCCTCTTTTTCCAAGGGCTTGTTGACGATCAAGCTGCCGAAGTCGGAACAGGCGCAAAAGGCCGAGAAGAAGATTGAAGTCAAAGGGGGTTAAGACCGCGGTTACCAAACCCCGCGAGAGAAATGACGAGACCGGGGCGCATCCAGTCTGCTGGTTACGCCCCGGTTTTCTCGTCCGCAGACCTTAGCAGGGCTGTGCGGCCATCTGTTCGAGCGCGGCGCGGAGTCCTTTAGCGACCTGAGTGCATCGTAATTCTCCACGGCCGCTGAGCCGCCCGTACGTCCGCAGAAATGGGGAGGGCCTCAGAGCAGAGGGTTTATCACTGCGCAGCCTGGGGCCATAACGCACGCAGCGGTTGCGGAAGCGAGGCGGTGATTTTGGCTATCTCTCCAGGATCAAGCTCTTTCCATAAGAGATCAAAAACGGCCTTCGCAACGCCGAGCGCGTCGCGCGGAAATTGCGGCGGAAGCTCGTGTGCGACCCGCGCCAAGAATTCGTCGACGTGCCGCAGGCTGCCCGCTTTTGCCCCCATATGCCAGCCCTCGTAGTAGATTCCGCGCACCAGGATCGGAAGCTGGGCGCCAAGGTGCACCGCCTGCTCGGGCGTCAACCGGTCGCGCAACGTATGGAGGACGGCGCGCAAGGCGCTATAGGCATGATGGCGCGTGCCCAAATGGTGCTCTTCCTCGAGCTTCTTAAGCCAAAGATTTGTCGTTTGAATTGTATGGTCTAGAGCAGCAATGTGATTCGTCGTCATGGCGCGAGCCCCGTCTGCACTGCCTCCATTGCCTCGGCCTGCTAGCCTGCATGCCAACCAGCTTTGCCACAAGCCAGGGGCGATCCGGTGATAGCCTATTTCGAACGCCCGCCGAGCCAGCCAAGTTCAACCGCATTCCAAGCGATGACGGCAGCGAGTGCTAAATCCATAAGGAGAACGTGCCAGTAGGGCATGACATCAGCGACGCGCGGCTGCACCAAATGCGCAGCACCGCTGAAGAGCGCGGACAAAGGCAGGAGAGCCGCCGTTGCCTCTGGAAAAGTCCAGCCGCGATCACGCCAGCGCTTTACGCTGAGATTGTAATGGGCGATGGCGCCAAAGAGAACGGCAAAGCCGTAGATCAAAAGGAAGCCGTAAGCTGCAAGCGCCTCCGGATAAGAGGGGGGGCCTGCTTCGGCGAGCGGCCGGACAAAGGGCGCCCAAAGCAGCCAAATGAAGGTAAGCACCGCGAGCGGCACGGCAAGGAGCACCGATCCTTGCCGCCATGTCTTCGCATCGATGAGCCCTTGATCGGTTCGAAACCCGAAGCGCGCCGCGCGCTTCAGGAGAGCGCCCGGCATTAGTCCCTCAAAAGTTCGTTGATCGAGGTCTTGGCGCGCGTTCTGGCATCGACTGTTTTCACAATCACCGCGCAGTAAAGTGAAGGCCCGGGCTCCCCGTTCGGCAACGGCTTGCCCGGCAAATTGCCCGAAACGACGACCGAATAGGGCGGCACATAACCTGTGTGAACCGCACCTGTCGCCCGGTCGATGATTTTGGTTGAGGCGGAGATGAAAGTTCCCATCGATACCACGGAGCCTTCGCCGACGATGACGCCTTCGACGATTTCCGAGCGAGCGCCGATGAAGCAGCCGTCTTCGATGATAGTCGGCCTTGCCTGCAGGGGCTCAAGCACGCCGCCGATGCCAACCCCGCCCGAAAGATGCACGTTCTTGCCAATCTGCGCGCAGGATCCGACCGTCACCCAAGTGTCGACCATCGTGCCGCCATCGACATAGGCGCCCAGATTAACGAATGAGGGCATCAAGACGACGCCCGGCGCGACATAGGCGGAGCGGCGCACCACGCAATTGGGGACGGAGCGGAAGGCTGCCGCCCGGTGCTCTTCTGCACCCCAGCCGGCAAATTTCGATGGCACTTTGTCCCACCAGCTGGCTCCGCCCGGCCCGCCATCGATCAGCATCATGTCGTTGAGGCGAAACGACAACAGAACGGCCTTCTTTAGCCATTCATTGACTCGCCAAGAGCCAGGGCCCGGCGCGCCCTCGATCTTCTCGGCGACGCGAAGTCTGCCGGAATCGAGGAGCTCGAGGGCTTGCTCGACCGCATCGCGCACGCCGCCCTTGGTGCCGCTGTTGATTTTGGCGCGGTCTTCGAAAGCCGCGTTAATGATCCGTTCAAGGTTTTCCATCCGGGCTCCGGGCATAGCAGAGGATATTGACGAGCAACAACGCAAATTCGAGCCAGTCACGCCAAAGTCAATGAGGCCTAGGGCGCCCGCGCAATGGGCCCGGCTGGAGCGAAGCCTGCGAGAAACTCAGCCAGATTGTCCGTCGTGAAATCGATGTAAGGGGCCTCGGCAGGGGGATGCTCGAAGGACTCGCGAGCGGCCTTCGGACCAACTTTCGCACTCACGAGCACGGTCGTCATCCCTTTTTCATGAGGGACGATGAGATTGCGCGCAAGGTCATCGAACATGACGGCCCGCGCTGGATCGACGCCGTGCCGGTCAAGAAAGCGCTCATAGGTCTGCGCCGCGGGCTTTGGTACGAAATCGGCATCGGCAATATCGAAAACGGCATCGAACAAAGCGTCAAGCCCAAGAGCACTCGCGGTCTGCAGGGCGTGGTCGCGCGAGCCGTTGGTCAGGATGAGCTTGCGTCCAGGGAGGGCCGTGACCGCGCCCGCGAGAGCAGGGTCAGGCATGAGGCATGAGCGGTCGATGTCGTGCGTGAAATGCATGAAATCGTGCGGGCCCAAGGCATACTCGTCCATGAGGCCGCGCAAGGTCGTCCCATAGCGCTCATAATAATACTTTTGCAAGGCGCGCGAGGACATGCCGTCGAGACCAAAGACTTGGCCGATGTAAAGCGTGATCCTCTGATCGATCTTCGGCCAAAGATCGCAATCGGCCGGATAGAGCGTGTTGTCGAGATCGAACACCCACGTATCGATGTGTGCAAGAGCTTTTCTGGCGGGCAGCGCTTGGCCGGGCAAGCCATTATGCTCCCGGCGCTCCGCCCAAGCCTCGCCGGTCAGCGTCCCTTGGCCGGAAAAAGGGTCATGCAGCAAAGAATCGATTCTCCTCACCGCGTGATCAAAGTGCCAGCTCCGTGATCCGTCAAGAGCTCGATAAGCACCGCATGCGGCATCTTCCCATCGAGAATGACGGCGCCTTCGACGCCCGCCTCAAGCGCATAAATGCAGGTCTCGACCTTTGGGATCATGCCGCCGGTAATCGTGCCATCGGCGATCAGGGCGTGAATATCCTTTGCACGCAATTCTTTAATTAAGTTCTTATCGCGATCGAGCACGCCGGGCACGTCGGTGAGCAGCAAAAGCCGCTTTGCTTTCAAGGCCCCGGCGACCGCGCCAGCAAATGTATCGGCATTGACGTTATAAGTTGCGCCGTCCTCTCCTTGCGCAATTGGCGCAAGCACGGGGATAAGCTCGCGATGAAGCACTTGCTCGAGCACGGTCTTGTCGACCTTGGCGGGCTCCCCGACAAAGCCTAGATCGACCTCTTCGCTTCTCTGCGGCGACTTGCTCGCCAGGACCATATTGCCATCCTTGCCGCAAAGGCCGATCGCGCGCCCTCCCTCGGCGTTGATAAAACCAACGATCTGCTTGTTGATCGAGCCCGCGAGCACCATCTCGACAATCTCCATCGTTGCCCGGTCGGTGACCCTGAGCCCGCCAGAGAAGGCCGATTTAATGCCGAGCTTCTCAAGCATCGCTCCGATCTGCGGGCCGCCGCCGTGCACGACGACGGGGTTGACGCCTGCTTGTTCGAGCAAGACCATGTCGCGGGCGAAATCGCGCGCGACCTTGTCGTCCCCCATCGCATGGCCGCCATATTTGACGACGACGATCGCATCGTCGTAGCGCAGCATATGCGGCAAGGCCTGCATCAAGATCGCCGCTTGCTGTTGCGCCTGGGCCTGGGCTTCTTGATGAGGGGCGAGGCTCGGCTTTTTGCTCATCCTGCCATCCGGCTTAGCTGGCTGCGGGTTTTAGCCGCTCATGGGTCTGAGGGCAATGCGAAGCGCAGCCCTATCGGCTCATCCAAGGTGCGGCGGCGAACCAGTGAAAGCCGACAAATCGTGTGCGCCGCGCTTTATGCGAGCGCATAACACCCGGCATACCCTTCGGGCACTGCGGCTGGTCCTATGGCAAAGGAGGCGATCGCAAGAGAGCAACAGGGCTCCGGGCGGATGGCGAGCCTGCCTGAGGAAACCTCGACAGAAAACTGGCTGAGATGCTCGCCGATGCCGCGCCCGCAGGCTTTGAGAACCGCTTCCTTGCAGGTCCAAATTTGATAAAAGGCCAAAAGCCGGCCGCCCGCGCTTCTGGCTTCAAGAGCGCGGCATTCGGCAACCGAAAAGAAGGCCCGGGCGATATCAAGCTCATCGCCGCGCGGGCGGATCGCTTCGATATCGACCCCGACCGGCCGGCTTGGCGAAATTCCGATCAGCGCGAAAGATCCCGAATGGGAAACATTGAATTGCGGCCCGCCGCCGGCGAGCCGCGGTTTGCCGGATGCTCCTTCGGAGAAGGCGAGCTCGCCAGGAGCTACGCCAGCCGAGGCGCTCAGCAGAATTCGCAAGGCCGCGCGGGTCATGCCGAACAGCGCCTGGTCCTGCGGGCGATGAAAACGGCTCGCCCGCTCCTTTTCGCTCGCCGCGAGGATCGCCCAAAGATTGCCGGTAAGCGCTGCGGGTGCTGGCCCCGCGAGCCAGAGCGAGAGGTCCGGGTCCTGAACGGGAAGCCGTTTGAGGGCAAGCTCCGGCAGATCCCATTTACCGGAAATGGATTGCGAATCGGCGAGGCTCAATGCTCATGCTGCCCGGCGTGATCGCTCTCTAGCGGCCGCGATCCTTCCTCTTCATCCGGCTCGGAGCGCTGCGGGCCCCAATGCTCGGGTTGCCCTTCCATCATTGCAAAATGGTGATGAAAGCCAGGCCTGAGGGCGTGCATGAGGACAGGGAGCCGGTGCTTTTGCTCCTCCGTCAAAGAGGCATAAAGCGGGGCGGCCGCGTTCGCAATCGTTTGCAAGTCTTGGCCTCGCGCGGCGAGATTTTCACCGCGCCTGCGCAGCCGGTCGATTAGGCTTCCGGCTTCCTTCGCCTCTTTCATTTTTTGGAATCTCTCGATCGAATCTTGTCCGGCCTTGCGGATTGCCGCCTCAACGGAAGGCCACAGTTTTTCCTGCTCGGGAGAAAGCTTCAGCCCGGCGTGGAGAGCGGCAATCCGCGCGTCTAGAAAAGCGGCCCGGTCGGCTGCAGAAAAAGCATGCTTTCCGGCGGAAGGCGCTGAGGGCTCCGGGGCCTGGGAATAGGCGCTGGAGCTTGCAAGAACGGCACTGGCGCCCAGGCCAGCGGCGAGAGCACAGGCAGGGACGGTTAAACGCCTCATCATGAGGATTCTCCCCTTGGGCATGACCATGAGTGGCGGGAAAATTAGCGACAGCGGCGAAAGGCTTCAAATGAAGCTTTCGTCATCAACGGTGAAGTCCTGCGCTTAGCCATTGCGGACGGATCGAATGCAATTGGCCTCATCGCTTTAACAACGATTCAATGCGCACTGCCTATGCTGGGACCGGATCAAGGGCTGAGCGGGTGCTTCTTGCGGTACCGGACATGAAGCGGCGAAAGGCTGACGATTTCGAAGAAATTCTCGCCGCTTTCGGCAAGCGGCCGGACGGCGAAGAACGGCCTAAGAGCCAGAACGCCGAGCCTGCTGAGGAAACCGGTGCGCCACCGCGGCGGCGCAAGAATCCCGTGCGGCGGCTATTGGGATCCCTTTCCTTTCCTTGGCCGGGCGCAGGTGCCGGTCTCATCGGCGGCTTGGCTTGGGGCCGCGCCGCAGCCTACGCCGAAGAGGCTGCCGAAGCGCAGAGGACTTCGCAAGCTTCTGCAGAGGCGGAGGTCAAACCCGCGCTCTTGCCGGTCAAATCGGAAAACGAGGCCATTGCCGACGAGCTTGGATTGGAGCCGGGGCTAGCAATCGTGGATCTTAAGCGAATCCGCCGCGACTTCGCCAAAAAGAATCATCCCGACCGATTCGAGGCCGCACGCCGGCCTCTTGCAGAACGGCGCATGTCGATTGCGAACATGCTGATCGACGAGCAAATGCGAAACCGCAGGCAGCGCTAGGAAGCTCCCCTTAGTCCGCCTGCGGCATATCCGGTGCTGGCTGCTCCTCGGCCAGCACTTCGACATCCCTGTCGAGACCCGAAACGACTTTGAATGAGGTCTGATAAGTTTTGCCTTGGTGGCGTGCGATCGCAATATACTCGCCCTCGGCGAGCGTGGCGGACGGAAAGGCCCCGATCATCTCGCGGATGACGTCGCCGCCGGGCGTGAGGATGGTAAAGGAGGTGTTGGTGAGGGCTTCTGCGCCCGGACTATTCACAAGCTTTAGAGTCATTGTTGACGCGCGATGACGCAGCGCCGCATCCGTGAGCTTGCCGGCAAGAACCCTCAAATCGGTGCTGATGACGGAATTCGTCGGGCTGGCAGTGCCGTTGCTTGCGGAATCGAGCAGCGTCGACACGATGTGATAGGTCCCCTCGGGAAGCCCGATCGTCTCGCCGGCTTTGGCATTGGCAAGGACCAGCTTTGCCTCGGGATTCATCCCTTGCGGCACATAAATTGAGATTGCTAGCTTCCCCGGGCTGACCGGAGCATCGCCGAGTTTCGCGCTGATGCGCAGGGCTCCCGCGTTGAGAATAAGGGTTTCGCTCAGCAGCGTGCCGTTGATCCTGATGCGCTTCGTCGCGCCCGCAAGGCCTAATGCTGCATGCACGACGAAATTCCCGTCGGGCAAAGGAATGGTCGGCGAAGCGTTCGCAGACTGAGCGACGAGTTTGTGATTTCCGTCCGGCCCGAGGGCCTCTTCGAAGACCCGCCACTCTAGCCCTTGGCGGACGGGCTCGGCATTGGATGCTGAAAGAAGCGCGGTGAGGTGAACCCCTCCTTGCGTCTTGCCCGCCGGAGGCGCTCCAGGCGAGAGAGGCAACCGGAGCGCGGGCGCCGCCGGGGTTCCGGTTTCGGCCGCTTGCGCAGCCCAAGGGATGGCAATCAGAACAAGCGCTAAAATCGCCGCCTGGACCATAGACAGGGCGGCTGCGAAGCCTGGGTTTTGGCCTTTCGCGGGCTTACTGCCGGCAGCCAAATCCTACTCCTTGCTCCGGTGCAACGCACTCTGCGCCGCCGCTACTAGATTGCTGAGCGAGAATGGGCGGTAGCAGAACGATACAAGGTGATGCCCCGCCGGGACTTCCACTCCACGAAATAGAATATTAGCGCGAAGGACGGGCTCGGCCCTCCCGTCCACAAAGGCTACCCAGCCAGGATAAAAAAGATCATGCAGGACAGCGATTGCAGGTTTTGGAGCATCGACTTCCAACTCGACCGAGTTGTTTGTGTATCGCACGATCGCAACGTGCGGCTGGAGCCGGGGTGCATCCCGCGGTTCGGCGCCGCGCGCCAAGAGCCCTTCGACGCGGCCAAGGCTAGCAGTTTGAATGGCCGCTAGATTTGCTGGGGCAGCATAGGGGCCATGGCGGACATTTGGCATGCTCGCTTCGTCGATCAGCACTTCGCGTGAGGGATCAAAGCCCGGGATAGCCTGCTCATCGAGAACATCCTCGCCGTCGACCGGCCTCAGGATTGAGGCAAGATAGGCTCGCGGCGCTATCTTGCCGAGTCTATAAATGTGCATGGACCCGGCGGTGTAGATGAGTTCCGCCTTCGGCCGCGGAACGCCGGCCGGAAGTGCGTCGAGAGGCCGGTCGAGAATCAAATATTCGAGCCCGAGGAGGGATGCGAGGCGGCTATTATAGCCACGGAACGTGCCGGGGTAGCGCCGGTAGGCGAGCTCCTCTGCGTCCTGCCCGGTGCCAACCGCGCGCTCATAATCCTCGATGCGAAGCGGATTGTAGCCGAGCGTGTTTTCGAGCTTGAGAACCATCGAGGCATTCTGCCAAGGTCCCTTGAGGCCCAAGATCTCGACCCGCGGCCGCACATTGTCATTCGTCCCGGCCGCGATCTCCTTGCGCAGGAGCGCAATGCCTGCGGCTTCGGGCTGTGGCAAGCCCGCGTAAACGCTGTAGCGGCTCGCTGGCTCGGCGTTGAGCGGAGATGCGGCATTGCGCCAAAGGAGCTCAGCGCCGCTCACCAAAACGAACAAGCTTGCGGCGAGAGCCCGCCTTTGCCCGCCTCGGAAGATCGTGAAGAGTCCCGCGCCGGCGCCGGCAAGCAGAGCACACGCACCAAGCCCAGCCGCCGAGCTGAACAGCCTTCCTTCTCTGAAGGAAAAGGCAAGAGCGGCCGCGGCAACGGCTGCGAGCGCCGCGCAGACGGCCGCGGCGCGGAACAAGGCGAGCGGACGCGGCCGGCTGCCCAGTGAGCGGTGGAGCCCTTCGTTCACATAAGAATGCAGCAAATATCCGCAGCCAAAGGCAAGAGCGGCATTAACGGCAAAGGTCGCATCGGCCGGTCTGCGGTAGAGAGATACGCCGGGAATCCAGTCAAACACAAAAGCGAAGAATGGCGTGTAGCGTCCGAGCGCGTAAAGCAAGGCCAATAAGAAGAGCCCCACGAAAAACCGCGCGCGCCCTGCGAAGAGACGCCCGGCAGCGAGACCATGCCATGCGACGAGCAAAGAGGGCATCGTGCCGATGAAGAGGTAATCGATGGCGCGGTCCGTGTAGTCCGCGAGAGGCATCGTCTGGTTGTCCGGCCCCCAATAATCGTAGAGCCGGTCGAGAGAACCGAAGAAATTCGGCACGAACAAAGTGATGAGATTGACCGGGGCAAGGGAGCCCGCGGCAGCAACTCCAAACGGAAAGCCGGGCCGGTTTGACTCCGCGATAAACTGCATGGTCAGGAGAATAGGGACGCCCATCACCGCAATAATTATCAGAGCGGCCCGCGCCACCACGCCTGCGCGCTGGCGTAAAAAAGCAAGCGCGCTCCCGGACTGAGCGGCGGCAAATACCAGGTAAGCGATGAGCGTCAGAGACAGAAGAAAGGCAACCTGGTCGCGCCCAAGCACCATTAAAGAGGCGCAGAGGCCAAACACGAGCGCTGAGCAGGCCGAACGCCGCTCGAGCATAACATCGAGAGACCAGAGCGCGGCGGGAAAAAAAGAATAGGAGATGATGATGCCCGTGTGCTGGAGCCGCGAAGAGGCCGCGCCGCCGAGCATGAAAAGTATGGCGGCAAGGACGGCCCCGGAGGGATGCCAGCGCCAGCGGCGGAAAAGGCCCAGAATGCAAAAGCCCCCGGCAAGAAGATGGGCAAGAATGACTGCGTCGAAGACCTGCATCGAGGCTCTTGGCGCAATGAGCGCAAAGACCATCATTGTCGGCGTAAAGAGCAGCGATTGCGGGTCGGCTGCCGCCGGATGGCCGCCGAAATGATAGGGATTCCAAAGCGGGATCTCGCCGTTCTGCAGGCTATCGCCGAGAAAGCGGAACATTGCATAAAAATGGTTCTTGGAGTCCCATGGCACGACGGTTCCCGTGGCAAGCCATGAAGCGAGTGCGAGCGCGTAGAAAACAACAAGGCTCAGCACGGCGAGCTTCAGGCTCTTTCGGGCCCAGGCACCAGAACCTATGCCCTGCCCGGCCCCCGCCTCCGCGGACCCGGATTGCGCAAGAGCCGAGGCGGCTAGTTCCCAAGAGAAACGATGATTTAAGAGCGGCATTGGCATCCGGCTTGCGGCTATTTCTGCGCGGCTTCGGGCATTTGCTTTAAGTCATCGGCTGCCGCAGGGTGCTCGCGGTTTGCGTTTCAGCGGTGAGGTGCCCGATCCGGGAGACACCGCCGGCCGCTCCCCTCCTAACCCGGGAGGCGGCCTAAACCCAGGTTGACGCGCTCAGTGCAAATCCCTCCAAGGCGGTCAGCCAAGTTAAAGAACGGAAAGCCTTTCATCCGGTACCTGAAAGTGACCCTTTTATGACGAGCCCCGCTCTTTCCGGCGGCCCTGCTGGTTGCGGAGCAGGTCTCACTGCCGGACATTTCTAGCCGATATTTTTCGTAGCTCTCTTGGCTTCCCTGCTTGGCAGGTTCTTTTTCCCAGTTTCGGGTTTAACAGCCCAGAATGAACCCTTGCTGAACAAGCCCGTTAACTATTTTGGCTGCCTGTTATTCCAATCCCTCCATAGAAGCAATTTCTATCCCGAAGCCGGAGAGGCCGACATAGGTCATCGGCCTTCCTGTCCGCAGGCGGATCGAGCTAATCCCGAGGTCGCGCAGGATCTGGGCGCCGAGTCCAATTTCGCGCCATTCCCGGCTGCGTCTTGACTCGGATTCCCGCTCGGCACCGGGCGCTTCGGCGGGGACGCCAGCCGTCCCCTCGCGCAGGAAGATGAGCACGCCACGGCCTTCCTTCTTAAAGCCGGCCAAAGTTTTGTGAATGCTTTCGCCGCCCGCGATCACATCGGCAACCACATCGACGCGATGGAGCCTCGCAGGCACATCCCGGCCATCGCCGACATCGCCATAGACGAAGGCATAATGCTGGACGGAATCGAAAGGCGTGACATAGGCGTGCGCGGTCAGCGGACCGCTCGTGCCTATGACCTCGAATGTCCTCATCCGTTCAACGATCTTTTCTCGCGCCTGGCGAAAGGCGATAAGGTCGGCAACCGAGGTTCGCTTCAATCCATGCTTCTTTGCGAAAGCCTCGATTTGCGCACCGGCCATGACCGTGCCGTCGTCATTGGTGAGCTCACAGATGACGCCAACGGGCGGCAGGCCCGCGAGCAGGCAAAGATCGACGGCAGCCTCGGTGTGGCCAGAGCGCATGAGCACGCCGCCCTCGCGCGCAATGAGCGGAAAGACGTGGCCGGGGCGAACAAAATCCGACGAGCCCATGGCGCGGTCCGCCAAGGCGCGTACCGTGTTTGCGCGCTGCTCGGCAGATATGCCCGTGGTCAGGCCGTATTTGACATCCACGGATACGGTGAAGGCGGTGCCGAGCGGGGCCTCGTTCGCGGCGACCATCGGCTGGAGATTGAGCCTGCGCGCGTCGGCGGCCGTAATGGGCGCGCAAACAATGCCGCAAGAGTTGCGGATAATGAAGGCCATCTTTTCTGTCGAGCATAAGGACGCGGCGCAAATAAGATCGCCTTCGTTCTCGCGGTCGTCATCGTCGGTGACGATGACGACTTCGCCGCGCGCAATGGCATCGGCCGCCTCCCTGACAGAATGGGCCACTGGGCACTCCTCCTCGCCAACTCCTGAAATCTTAGGTATGGCCCGGCACTGTGCCCCGCAATTCCCCATTGCGGCTTTCTTAAGGGAGAAGAGCGTCCGCCGCTCGCCAGATGCGCTGCAACAAAACCCCCGCAGGGTCATTTCGGGCCATGGCCGCGGATTGCCCTGCCCACGCCTGCATGCGGCCGATATCCTGTGCCTGTGCAGCCTCCTCCCGCATGGCCCGCGTGAGTCCGCGCTGAACGGGATAGGGCACAGGCGGCGGCGCGCCGGGCGCGGCAGCCGCCCGGACATACTCGCCGATTACGGCCCGGCCAAGCCTGCCCGTAAAGGCGCGGGTCAAGACTGTATCCTCCGGCTCGAGCCCGCCGAGGGCCTTGGCCCAGGCCGGATTGAGCTGCGCCTCGGGACAACACAGGAAGGCCGTGCCAATCGCGGCGGCCGAGGCGCCGAGCGTCAGCGCCGCGGCAACGCCACGCCCGTCGCCGATGCCGCCAGCCGCGATCACCGGGATAGAGAGGTTATCGGCCAAGCGCGGAATGAGCGCAAAGAGCCCCGCGCACTGCCGCTCGGCTGCGGCCTGGTCGAAAGCACCGCGGTGGCCGCCCGCCTCGAAGCCCTGCGCAATAATGGCATCGGCCCCTGCCTCTTGCGCGCGCAGCGCCTCGGACAAAGCCGTGGCGGTAGCAAACCAGGCGATGCCCTGCTCTTTGAGTCTTTGGACGAACTCTCGGGGATAGAGCCCCATGATCGAGGAGACGGCGCGCGGCCTTGCCGCAAGCAACGCGCCGCATTGGGCCGAAAAGCCGGGCGGGCGAAATTCGCCCGCATCAGGCCCAACTTCAGGGCCCCAATTGGTAAGAAAGCGGCGGACATTTTCCTCCGCCTCGGCATCGCGCGCGGCCGGCGGGTCCGGCACCCAGAGGTTGAGCTGGAAGCTCCCTTGGCTCAAGCGCCGGAACGCAGCGCACCACTCGGCAATTTCGCCGGGCGGGCTGAGCACGGCTCCCATCGCGCCCATGCCGCCGGCGTTGGCGACGGCCGCGCTCAGCTCCACGGGGCAAGCCCCGGCCATCGGCGCAAGCAGGACGGGGATCTCGAGGCCGTAGGTCTCGCAGAACTGCTCCGCCCGGGCGCGGGCGGACGAGGTGGATCTCCCGGCGTCCATAGCGCCTTCTCTTGCCGTTGCGTTTCGAGAGCGGAATCCCGCCCGGCTAGCATGTTGGCCCTTTAACGCCGGACGCACACCAGGCGCATCGTGTCCCCGGACTTCCCGCCAACCGTCGGCTGGATGGCAATCTGCTTATCCGGTCCGAGCCGTGCCCAAAGAACATCATTTCGCTCCGGGCACAAGCGCAGCATCGCGGCGTGCAGCTTCGCGGGTTCATACCAGAGGTCAAACGCCTCCTGGTATGGCGGAGTGACGAAGGCGACCAATTGGACCTCGCGCCAGGTCACGTGTATTTGCCAGTCCGGCGGCACCTTGGCGGCGATCTCCTGGCTAAGCATGGCAGCTTCCGGGGAGGGTCCCGCGAAGACCGCAGTTTTGGCCAAGCCCGTCAGGCAGCAGGCGAGTCCGAGAGCCACTATCGATCGCATGCTCATTGCTCCAAATCTTTGACCGCAGCCTCGAATTGCCACGAGGCACAAGAGATCATACCGCGCTCGCTCCAACCTGCCCCCTATGCCGCAAGAAATGATCGGCAAGAACGCAGGCGACCATCGCCTCGCCGACGGGGACGGCGCGGATCCCGACACAGGGGTCGTGGCGGCCCTTGGTGACAATCTCGGTTTCGGCGCCGGAGCGGTCTATTGTGCGGCGCGGCTGCAGGATCGACGACGTTGGTTTGACGGCAAAACGCGCGACAACCGGCTGGCCCGTCGAGATGCCGCCCAGAATTCCCCCGGCGCGGTTTGAAAGGAAGACAGGCTTGCCATCCGCGCCGCGGCGAATCTCGTCCGCGTTTTCCTCGCCCGAGAGCGCGGCGGCGGCAAAACCATCGCCGATCTCGACAGCCTTGACGGCATTGATCGACATGAGCGCCGACGCAAGCTCCGCATCGAGCTTGCCATAAACGGGTGCGCCCCACCCCGGCGGGACACCCTCGGCAACGATCTCGATGACGGCGCCAATCGAAGAGCCGGACTTGCGCACCTTTTCGAGATAGGATTCGAAGAAGGCGGCAGCCTTTGCGTCGGGGCAGAAGAATGGATTGTTTGAGACCTCGTCCCAATCCCAGCTGGCGCGGTCGATCTTATGCGGCCCCATCTGAATGAGCGCACCACGGATTTGCACACAAGGAATGATCTTTCGCGCAATCGCGCCTGCAGCAACGCGCATCGCGGTCTCGCGAGCCGATGAGCGCCCGCCGCCGCGGTAATCCCGGATGCCGTACTTCGCATCATAGGTGAAATCCGCATGGCCGGGCCGGTAAAGATCCTTGATCGCGCCGTAGTCTTTTGAGCGCTGGCCGGTATTCTCGATCAGAAGCGCAACCGGAGTTCCCGTCGTGACCTGGCGTTTGATCTCTTCGTCGAAAAAAACACCGGAAAGGATTTTGACTTGATCGGCCTCCTGGCGCTGGGTGGTAAACCGGCTCTGGCCGGGGCGGCGCTTGTCGAGATAATGCTGAATCTCAGAGTCTTCGAGCGGGATGAGAGGCGGGCAGCCATCGACCACGCAGCCGATCGCAGGCCCGTGGCTCTCGCCAAAGGTCGTTACACGAAGGAGATGGCCGAAGGTGTTGTGCGACATAGCTGCTCATAACCGGCGCGGCGCTGGCGCGTAAAGCCGGGAGCTTCAGCCCTCGAGCTCCTTTGGGTCGAAGACGCGGTGCACCGAGCAAAATTCGCAAGTCACGCCAATCATGCCGTCATCGCCGGTCATGTCCTTGCGCTCATCGGCCGAAAATCGCCGCAAGATATCCTGGATCCGGCCCGTGGAGCAGCGGCAGGCGGCGCGGACAGGCTGCTCTTTAAAGACTCTGACGCCGGGCTCATGGAATAGGTGGTAGAGGAGGCGTTCGCTCGAGAGAGAGGGATCGACGAGATCCTCGGGCTCGACGGTTGCCATATGCGCCTCGGCTTCTCTCCATGCATCATCGCGCGTCCGGGTCGCAGGCGGGCGAGCGCTCACGCCGCCGGTCTTCGCGTGCGGCAGATACTGGCTCATAATGCCTCCTGCGCACCAGCTTATGCCGGTTTCGCTCGCCCGCTTTGCGGCCGCAAGCTTAAGGCGGGTGGGAATTTGCAGCGACTGATCGAAATATTTTTGCGCCGCCTGCTCTAACCCCTCCCCTTCTATGGCAACGATGCCCTGATAGCGGGCGAGGTCATCCCCCTGCTCGATGGTGACAGCCAGATGCCCGGCGCCGATGAGGTCCGCTGAGGGCCCCATTGAGTGCAGCCGCTGGGCATCGAAGCGCGCCAGCGCGCGCAGCCGGTCCGGGGCATCGAAATCAACGATCAGCATCCCCACCGGCCCGTCGCCCCGCGCCTGCAGCTGAAAGCGGCCATCGATCTTCAGCGAGGATGCAAGCAGCACAGCCAAGGCCGCCGATTCGGCCACAAGCCGGGAGACTTTTGAGGGATAATTGTGGCTGGCGAGAATATGGCTGATCGATTTTCCAAGCCGCGCTACCCGGCCCCGCACATCGAGCGGCTCGACGGCAAAAGGAATAACCACGTCGTCGGTCACCTCATCCGACACGTCCCGCACAGGCCCGGCGAACGGATCTGCGGCAATCACGGCGTCAGGGCCCCGAGGCACCATGCCAAAATCCCTTTTTGAACGTGAAGACGGTTCTCGGCTTCGTCGAAAACGGCCGACTGCGGGCCATCGATGACCTCGTCTGTGACTTCCTCCCCGCGGTGGGCCGGCAGGCAATGCATAAAGATTGCCCCGCTCGCGGCAGCCGCCATCAACTTCGCATTGACCTGGTAAGGTGTAAGCAGCTTGCGGCGCAGCGCCTCGTCGGCATCGCCCATGGAAACCCAGCAGTCCGAGACGACGGCATCCGCGCCCCTTGCTGCCTCAAACGGGTTCTGTGTGAGCTTCACGCGCGCACCCGAGCTTTTCGCCCAATCGAGCAGCGCTGGCCGCGGCTCAAGCCCGGGAGGGCTTGCGATGCGAAGATCAAAATCGAACCGCTGCGCGGCATGAATCCAGCTTGCGAGCACATTGTTGGCATCGCCGCTCCAAGCAATGGTTCTTCCTTTAACCGGTCCTTTTCGCTCCTCGAATGTGAGAATGTCGGCCATTGCTTGGCAAGGATGCGAGAGCTTGGTCAAGCCGTTTATTACCGGCACGCTGGCGTGGGCGGCAAGCTCAAGCATCGCAGCGTGATCGAGAATGCGAATAACGATCGCATCGACATAGCGCGATAAGACACGCGCGGTATCCGCGATGGTTTCGCCGCGGCCAAGCTGCATCTCTTGGCCGGTCAGCATAATGGTCTCGCCGCCGAGCTCGCGCATTGCAAGGTCGAACGAAACGCGTGTGCGCGTCGACGGTTTGTCGAAAACCATCGCGAGGACCTTGCCTGAAAGCGGCTGCTCTTGTGCCCTCTGCCCTTTCTTGCGGCTCTTTTTCATGCGGCCAGAAGCATCGAGAATGCGCCGCAACTCCGCAGCCGCAACGTCCGAAAGATCGAGAAAATGCCGCGGTGCCGGCTCGCCTTGCCGTTTGGCTGTCGTCATGAGGCCATTCCGCCCAAATTAAGCAATAAGATTGAGGCGCGCTTCTGCCCCCTGGCAAGCAGAGCTCAGGCGCGCGGCCGCCTCGGCGACCTCTTCTTCGCCAATGATCAAAGGCGGCAGAAGGCGGGCGACATTTTCGGCCGCGGGTATGACAATAATCCCTTCGCGCCTTGCAGCGGCCGCGAAATCATCAACCGGCATGCACAAGGCAATGCCTTGCATCAGCCCCTCGCCGCGAACATCTGCAACAACGGCCCCATGCCGCTCCTTCAGCATCACGAGAGCTTGCTTGAGCTTTTGGCCGATAATCCTAACGCGCTCCAAAAAGCCCGGCGCCAGCACGACGTCGAGTACGGCGTTGCCGATGCTCGCGGCAAGAGGATTGCCTCCGAACGTCGTCCCGTGCGTGCCGAGGGTCATGCCGCGCGCCGCTTCCCGGGTGGCAAGAAAAGCGCCAATGGGAAACCCCCCGCCGAGCCCCTTCGCAAGTGCCATGAGGTCCGGTGCAACGCCGAAGAACTCATAGGCAAAAAGCTTGCCGGTCCGCCCAATTCCGGTTTGGACTTCATCGAAAATCAAGAGGAGGCCGTGCGTGTCGCAAAGCTCGCGTAAAGCGCGCAGGAAACCGGGCGGCGGCACCCTGATGCCTCCCTCGCCTTGGATCGGCTCGACCAAAATGGCCGCCGTCTGCGGTCCGATTGCTGCTCTCGCGGCTTCCGGATCGCCAAACGGGACCGTATCAAAGCCGTCCACCTTCGGGCCGAATCCTTCAAGGTATTTTGGGTTTCCGCCGGCGGCGATCATCGCCAAGGTCCGGCCGTGAAAAGCCCCGGAAAAAGTGATGGTGCGGTATTTTTGAGGCTCGCCGCGGTGCGCGTGGTACTTGCGCGCGGTCTTAATCGCGCCCTCAACGGCTTCGGCGCCGGAATTTGTGAAAAAAACATAATCGGCAAAGCTCGCATCGACCAGCCTTTGCGCAAGCCGCCTCGCCTGCGGGATCTCGAACAGATTAGAGGTGTGCCAAATCTTTGCTGCTTGGTCGCTTAAGGCCTTGAACAAGTGAGGATGCCTGTGGCCAAGCGAAGTGACGGCGATCCCGGCTCCAAAATCAAGGAAACGCTCGCCCTTGGTTGATATGAGCCAGGCGCCTTCGCCACGCTCGAATGCGAGATCGCTCCGGGCATAGGTCGGCAACAATGGGGAACTCATTTTTCCACTCGAGGGCGGAGAAGGCGCAGGGAATGCATCGAAAACCAGATCATTTCAGCGAAACGCGTGTACGCAACGCGGGCCTTGATCCGCTCTGTCCGGCGCCGCAAGGCCCTGGGGGCGCTTTTCCTGCCCAGAAGCAATACCGGCTGAGGGAGCTCTCCTCGCTTGTGCAATTCCCAGATGCCCATAGCCTTTGGACAATGGCGGCACTGTAACAATCGCGGCACTGTATGAGCAGCGAGCGCATCAGGCCGGCAGACCCTGCCCGTTTTCCTCTTTTGCCTATTTTGGCGCCGGGGCGGGTGCAGAGGTCCCCGGTGTCCCTTCGGCAGGCTTCGCCTGCTCGCCCTTGCCTGCCTCGAGGCGCTTTCTCTCCTCCTCGGCGCGCTTTTGCAGCTCCTCCTGCAGCTTCTTCTGTTGTTCTTCGAGGACTTTTGGATCGATCGGCGGCCCGTCGAAAGACTTGCCAAAACCAGCGAGAGGCACGACGAAAGTCACCTCGTTGTTGACCTGGTTCTTAACGGCGACACTCAATGTCGACGCTTTCTTCATCTGATCGACGGCCGCGCCATTAATCTTCGCCTCGGCGAAGCACCCATTGGGGAAACAAATCTCGAAGGCGCCATCGTGAGCTTGGCCTTTATCGATTGAGAACCGGAATCCCGGCCGGAGCATCAAGCCAACTGGCACGAGCAGGCGCAAAATGCGAGTATCGTCGCCTTTGATATCGTAGACTGCGAGCGCCAAAACCGGCGGCTTTCCGGCCTCGGCGCTGAAGTCGCGGGTGGTGTAGCAGATATCTTTGTTCGCGGCCTGATCGTGACCGCAGACCTTCGTCCAGTCGTTTTGGGTCGGGACGAGATCAAGCTTGACCGGACCCTGAGCTTGTTGCGGCGGCGCGGCTGGAGCCCCAGAGGGCTGCTGAGCAGGCTGGGCGGGTGCAGGCTGCTGGGCTGGCGCCGGGGCCGGCTGAGCGGGCTTTTTTGCCTGGCCAAAGGCGGCCGGACTGGCAAAAAGGAGCACGCTAAGAGAAGCCGCCGTACCGAGAAATCGCAACGAGAAGGGCATAAATTCCTCACTTAAGGGTGTCTTCAGGAGTTGTCTTCAAGCCGGTTTGAGCAGGAATTGCAGGCAGGAAGTAAACGGAAAGGAGCAAACGCGGCCGGCGCTAGGGGCGCAGCAGCAAGACTATTGCATGCATACCGGCAATCCTTTCCGTATCTTCGGACTCCGCTGCGGGCTTCGAATAGCTGAAGATGAATCCCAGCCGCTCGCCGCACCTGTCACGCGCCCTGCTCGCGCGGTACGCATTATATCAGTGCAGATTCATCTATGAGTGTAGATTCATCTTCGAAGCAGGGCAGGAGATTTATCGTGCCGGTTTGGGCTCTTGGGTATGGAACAGCAAAACCGCCTACGCAGACGCGCTTAGCCCTTCCCAGGAGAGTACTGGGGGACAAAACGAGCCGGCTCTAGCGGAGCGCAGAACGGCAGAGAATTTACCTGGGGAGCGCTAGCGGCCGCGGCTAAAGGCTTCCAGTCGCATCCCCCGCGCGGAAGGTGGCGCGGCTTCTATAGCCGCGCCACTCTGAATCCCGGACGCCTCAGGTCCAAGCCTTCACCAGCAAGACCAAAATAACTAAGGTCCCAAGAAGAATGCTATTTGCGATAGCAATTGCGTGATCGGTCATGCTCCTCTCCCGGTGTGTTCCCAATATTGGCGCCGCGCATTCGCGGTCGCTGTCTTACGTCGAGCTTTTTGCCAGAAAAGTCAAGATAGGGCCGGATAACGGTGCCCACTTCACCCTGGCCGTCCGCCTGGGCTGCCACTCCCCCCAGCACGGCGCGTCCCTGGCTTGCCGGCCAAAACGACGCGCCAATACTCATAAATCATTTTGCAAGCCAAGGGAAGCCGCTTCAAAATCACGTTTGCGCCGCGTTCCAAGGGGAATAGAACTGCGGCGAATCGTCTAAGAGCTTCGCATGAGACCGTGGGTACCGCCCATTCCCGCGCTGGCCATTGCCGCGGGCATGAGCGCGCTGATTCTGCTTTTCGGCCCAGTTGCGGGCATGCCCGAGCCCCGGCCGATGGCGGGCCCGATGCCCGCCATCGCCATGCACGGCGAGCCCGCACTGAGGAGCCCCCTCGACCACCTCCCCTACGCCGATCCGGCAGCACTGAAGGGCGGCCGTCTTACGATTGGATTTCTCGGCACCTTCGATAGCCTCAATCCGTTCAACCTCAAGGCCGGGTCGACCGCGCAAGGGCTCAATACGAATGTCTTCGAAACTCTGATGGCGCGCTCGCTCGACGAGCCCTTCACGCTTTACGGTTTGATCGCCCAGACGGTCGAGACGGATGCGGATCGCAGCTATGTCGTCTTCCGGCTCGATCCCCGCGCGCACTTCTCGGATGGCGTGCCGGTCACTGCGGCCGATGTCCGCTTCACCTTTGATTTGCTCAAGGCCAAGGGCCGCCCGCAGCAGCGGGCGGCCTATTCCCTGGTCAAATCCCTGGAGACCCCGGATGAACATACGATCCGGTTCGATTTGACGGGAGCTCACGATCGCGAACTGCCGCTCACGCTTGCGCTTATGCCGGTCTTACCCCGGCATAAGACCGACCCCGCGAGGTTCGACGAGGCGAGTCTCGAGATCCCCACCGGGTCCGGACCATATAAAATCGTGCAGGTGAAGCCCGGCGAGCGCATTCTCCTGCACCGCGATCAAAACTATTGGGCCAAGGGCCTCCCAGTGCGGCGGGGCCTTTTCAATTTTGACGACATCGACATCGAGTATTTTCGCGATGCCAACAGTCTCTTCGAGGCTTTCCGCGCGGGGCTCCTCGACTTTCGCGAAGAGACAAATCCCGCCCGCTGGGCGCATGGGTATGATTTCCCGGCCGTGCATGATCATCGCATCGTCCGCAACGCCCTGCCCTCAGGCGGCCCGAAGGGACTTGAGGGCTTCGTCTTCAATCTGCGCAGGCCTCTTTTTACCGATATCCGCGTCCGCGAGGCGCTCGGGCTTTTGTTCGATTTCGATTGGGTCAACGCCAATCTCTTCGAGGGCCTTTACAAGCGGACCAGAAGCTTTTTCGATGATTCCGAGCTTGCTTCGACAGGCCGCCCGGCAAGCCCTGCCGAGCGTGCGCTCCTTGCGCCGTTTCCGGGCGCCGTTCGCGAGGACATTCTCGAAGGCCGCTGGGCGCCGCCCGAGACCGGCGGGCTCGGGTCCGACCGGGTGCAGCCCAAGCACGCTCTCGCGCTCCTGCATGAGGCGGGCTACGCGCTCCACGGCGGCCAACTGGAAAAGGATGGCGAGCCGCTTGCCTTCGAGATCATGGTCAAAGATCGCGCCCAAGAGCGGCTTGCGCTCAATTACGCTGATTCGCTCGCCCGGATCGGTGTTTCGGCCAGGGTGCGGTTGGTGGACGAGGTCCAATATCAGAGGCGGCGGCAAAAGTTCGATTTCGACATGATGATTGGCAGCTGGATAGCCTCCGCCTCGCCCGGCAACGAGCAGCGCTCGCGCTGGGGCTCGGCGGCCGCGGACCAAGAGGCCTCCTTCAATCTTGCCGGGGTAAAGTCGCCCGCCGTCGATGCCATGATCGAGGCCCTGCTTGCCGCGAAGACGCGCGAGGATTTCGTCGCGGCCGTGCGGGCCTTGGACCGGGTGCTGCTTTCAGGCTTCTATGTGGTCCCGCTCTTTCACTCGTCCGAGCAATGGATCGCTTCGTCTTCGAAGCTCGCCCATCCCCAACGCTTGCCGGCCTATGGGCCCGCCTCTGGCGGCGCCACCCTCGATACTTGGTGGCGCAAGGAGCCATAAGGCGCAATGGCCCGCCATCTTCGAGGCTCACCCTTGCAGGCCTTCGCCCTTAAGCCTTAATGAGCCTCGATGAGTGCCGCTTTCATCATCATCGCTTTGTCCTTGGCCGCAGCGATTATCCTAGCCGGGCTGCGGATTGCCAATCAGTATGAACGGGCGGTGATCTTCCGGCTCGGAAAATATGCCCGCACGTCCGGACCCGGCCTTTATCTTATTATTCCTTTGATTGAATGGCAGTCGCTCATTGACGTCCGGACGATGACCACGGCGGTCGAGCAGCAAGAGGCCATCACGCGCGATAACGTCCCGATCAAAATCAATACGGTGATCTGGCGCCGGATCGTCGATCCCAAGCGCTCAGTCATCGAGGTGGTCGATGTCGGCGATTCGGTTGTTCAGGTTGCCGTGACGGCACTTCGTAACGTGATCGGTCAGCATACCCTCGATGATGTTCTCAAAGAGCAGGAGGTCATTTCCCAAGCGCTGCAGGCTTCCATCGACCAAGTCACCTGGCCTTGGGGGGTGAAAGTCGAGCGCGTGCAAATGAAAAATGTAGAAATTCCCGAATCGATGCAGCGCGCGATTGCTCAAGAGGCGGAAGCCATGCGGGAGAAGCGTGCGCGGCAAATCAAGGCCCAGGCGGAGCTCGAGGCGGCGGCGCTCTTGCGCGAAGCGGCCGAGGCGATCATGCAAAGCCCAGCCGGGCTCGAGTTGCGCCGGATGCAGATGATCACCGAGGTCGGCGCTGAGCAAAACACGATGACGGTCATCATGATGCCGAGCGAGTTTGTCGAAGCGGCCCGCGCCTTTGCCGAGCAGAAACAGGCAAAGCCCGCCGCCCGCCCCGGAGACCCTGCGCCTCCGCCGCCGGGGCCTGCTTGACAGCAAATTGACCCCCTGCCATATCGCCTGCTCAGCGGCGGAGTAGCTCAGCTGGTCAGAGCAGAGGAATCATAATCCTTGTGTCGGGGGTTCGAGTCCCTCCTCCGCTACCAAACGCTAGGGCGCGACATTCTGCGCTAAGCTGTCCATTCACGCGGCAAGCATATGGGCTTGATATCCTGCTGGGCCCGAGCGTTCTGCGTCGAACCTCCCGTTTTGCAAATACCCAGGCCCGGTCCTGGAATATCGCGGCAAATTGTGCTTCAATGTGCAATCCTTGGGGGGCGCCGTGGCGGACAACACCGACCTTATCGCGGCAATTTATGACGCTGCCATCGACCCCGCCGGTTGGGATAACGTCGTAAACCGCATTGTCGCGGCCACAAGATCACTCAGCGGCGCGCTCATTATTCATGAGGCGGATACGGCGCATTTCAAAGCTTTGTGCAATATCGACCCTTTCTGGGCCGATGCGTACGCGAAAACTTATTGCAAAATAAACCCTCTAGCTGCAGCGGCGGCAATAATCGCTCCGGGCGAGCTAAGCGCCGGCACCTACCTGACCCAGACCGACCATTTCACAGCCTCAGCCTTTTATAATGAATTTGCGCGGCCACAAGGATGGGCAGACGTCGTCCGCATCGGTCTTGTGCGCGCGCCCGATGTAGCCGCACGATTGGTCCTCCACAGGCCGCCCGACGCGGTTTGGGTCGAGCCGGAGAAGTGGCAGCTGCTGGAAACTCTCGCGCCGCATCTAAAGCGGGCAGCGGCGATCGAAGGACTGCTTTCGCGGGCCAACGCGACAACGGAGTCTCTCGCCGCCGCGGACGCTGCTGCTGGCATTGCTGTCTTTCTTCTGGCGAAGGATTGCCGCCTGCTATACGCCAACGCCAAAGCCGAGGACATTTTGAGCCGCGGCCTAGGCTTCCGCTATCGTCACGGGCGGCTTGCAGGTCCCCCGGTCCTCAACGCTTGTCTCAAGGCGGTCGCGCGCGAGCGGGCGGGGCCTGGAGGAGGCGAAGGCAATGACGGCGGAACCTTCGAGCTCAACCGCGGCGCGGACTCCCTGCCAGCTCTCGCCTATGTCTTTCCGCTTGCCGCCAACCGCGCGCTGTCTATCTTCAACGTCGACCGGCCAGCTGTCGCCGTCCTCGCCGTCGATCCGGATGCCGAACATAGCGATCGAATCCGGGGCTTTACGGCGAGATTCGGACTTACCCCCGCTGAGACGCGCGTTCTTGAGGAGATCGTAGGCGGGAACGGGCTTCCCGCCGTCGGCGCCCAGCTCGGCATCAGCTATGCGACGGTCCGCACACATCTGCAGCACATTTTCGCAAAAACGGGAACCGGCCGTCAGACTGAGCTCATCCGCCAGTTCTTCGGGACCACCCCGCCGCTTACCAGGCAGTGAATGTAAAACGATACGCGCCCAATAATAAGCCGGCATCAATCAATTGGATGATGCCGCGGTGAAACATGCGAGCTATGCTGTTCGAAGAGGCTGGCTCCCGAAGGTGAGATCAAAAAGATTGCTTGCCGTGGGCACTGAAGCCGGAAAAGGAGCCCATCTGCCTGTACTGCTTCAAACGGGCTAACATGCCTAACCGGTTGCTCTAAGCAAGCCTTTCAAGCTGCGTCATATTAAGAGGCCGAAAACGAAAACTGGGAGGAGCACATGAAAATCGGCGGCCAGGAAATCCTAATTCCGACAAGCATGGTTGGCAATTACCCAAATCCTCGGTGGTGGGACGCCTATTTTGCGCGTCATTTCCGCGGCGATCGGGAACCGCCAGACTCAATGAGCTGCGAGGCTCTCGAGGATGCGGTCGCGGCCATAGCGGGCGACCAGGAGAGGGCTGGGCTTGATATCATCTCGGATGGTCGCGCCCACAGCGACAATTATGCCGATCAGGCGGTCTATCACTATCTTCGGTGCATGGGCTACGACCTTCGCGGCGGCCATCTCGCTTTCCCGATCTATAGCAAATTGCATACGGCCACGATCGACCGGGAGATCAAACGGCGTGGCGCAATGATGGTCGAGCAGGCGCGTGCCCTCAAGCGGGCAACAAGCAAGCCGGCCAAAGTCCAATACACCGGCGTCCAAGTCCTCGCGCAGTGCACAAATGATCTCTACTACAAGAGCGCCCGCGACCGTGCGCTGGCTATCGCGAAGGCCATGAACGAAGACATTCTCGAGGTCGACGCATTGGGGGTCGACTTTATCCAGCTCGATGAGTTCACTTGTCCTTATTTTTACGAAGACTGGGCCATCGAGGCGTTCAACGCCGCCGTCGAGGGTGTCAAGAACGCCCGTATCGTAGTCCACGTCTGCTGGGGTAATTGGGGCGGCACTCCAGCCTATTATCCTGATGAGACCGGCAAGCCGGGCGAGATCTACGACTTGACGAAGCGCAAGGAGCAGCCGAACACTCCAGCAGCAACGCGCGCGGTCATACCGAAAGCCTACCAATGGCGCATCAATGTTCTCAATCTCGAAAGTTGCGGCCGCCGGACTGACGATCTGTCGGGCCTCGACGCCTTCAAGGAATTTCCTCTCCCTCCCAATGTCGATTTCTGGGCCGGCGTGATCGATGTCAAGAGCACGATTACAGAGACGGCCGCTCAAGTCGCAGACCGGATCCAAGCGCTCTTAAGGGTGATCCCGGCAGAGCGGCTTGGCGTCACCACCGACTGCGGCTTAATTCTCCTCCAGAGATACATCGCCCAAGAGAAGCTCCACGCGTTGGTCGAGGGGACAAAGCTTGTCCGCGAGCGGTTACGGCAAGGCATCGCCGCTTAGCAATGCTCAGGGGTGGCGGCGCTTGGCGCAAGCGGGCCTCCACCCGCTCCCCGGAGTTGTTTTATGCCGGTCTATACGATCGTTTGTCCTGACTGCGGGCATGCAGCAAAGAGAGTCTTGTCCTCGAGGGCACGCGGGTGCCCCGCGAGTGGGTGTGCTCGCGATGCGGCAGCCGCCGCGCGCAGCCTGATCCCAATAAAGCTCCCGAGCCCCACCCCTGGGAAACTCCGCATCGTGCGGGGTGCCCGTGCTGCGGCGGCTGAGAGGTTTTCCGCGGCCCAGCTGATTGCCGGGAGATACGCAATGGACCAGCTGGTGCAAAAGCAGCCTGATCCAGGTTTCCTGACCATTGAACAGTGGGCAAGGAAGATCGAGAAGGCCCTCAGCGCGCCCGCCATCGGTGGCCCAATTAGGAATATAAACCGGAACGACTCGAGGGAATTCGATGCAATCTTTCTCGGCGGCGGGGCGGCGGGCCGCTTTGGATCGGCCTATCTGCGCGCCTTGGGCGGCCGTCAGCTCGTCGTCGATCGTTGGCCCTTTCTTGGTGGCTCCTGCCCGCACAACGCCTGCGTCCCGCATCATCTCTTTTCCGATTGCGCCGCGGAGCTGATGCTTGCCCGCACATTTTCAGGAAGCCTTTGGTTTCCGGACATGCGAGACAGGATAATCTCGATCAAGGAGATCGTTGATCTGTTCCGGCGCGGCCGCACGGGGCCACATGCGGTCATGAATTATCAGAGCAAGGAGCAGCTCGATATCGAGTTCGTGCTGAACGCTCCGGCTCGGATCCTTGATGCTCGCACGGTCGAGGTCGCCGGCGAGATTTTCAGGGCGCGTGCTCTGGTGCTGGCGCTTGGCGCCGAGCCCGTCCGCCTCAACATGCCCGGCAGCAATCTTAAGGGTGTGCACGACTATGCCACGCTCGTCGAGACGCTCGACCGCGAGCCTGGTGAAACGCTGGTTGTCATCGGCGGCGGCAAGACGGCCGTCGAATATGGATGCTTCTTCAATGCCACCGGCCGGCGGGTGGTCATGCTTGTGCGCAACCGCATTCTTGATGTGATCAAGGACGGCGAAACCCGCGCCTATGCCATCGGCCGGATGCGCGAGCAGGGCATCGAAATAATTGAAGGTGCGACGGTCACCGCAATCCTCGGGGATGGCTTTGGCCGCGCCGCCAAAGTCGTCGCGGCTACCCCTGCGGGCGAAGGAGAGATTGCCACTGACTTTGTTTTCCAAGCGCTCGGGGAGCGGCCGCGCTCGCAGATGGCCGTGGATGCTTTGGGCGTCGCTGTGGATAAAGACGGCGCCGTGCTAGTCAATCAGCAGCTGCAGACTTCTATCCCAGGCGTTTACGCAATCGGAGATCTCACCGGCGCGCCGATGGAGATGTTCAAGGCCCGTAAGAGCGGGACTTATGCTGCGCGAGCCATCATGGGCGAGAAGGTCAGCTATTGCCCGGCCGATTGGCCCGATTTCTTGCATACCCACTACGAGGTGAGCTGGCTTGGCCTCGGAGAGGAGGAGGCACGCGAGCGCTATCGCAATGTCGTGGTTTTGAAGATGCCCCCGGACAATCCAAATGGCCTAAATATCGGTCTTCCAGCAGCAGACCGCACGATGCTTTATGCTCTCGCGCGGCCGCATATGTCGGGGTTCCAGAAGCTCATCCTAGATGGTGACACAAGACGCGTGCTCGGGGCGCATCACGTGGGCTATGGCGCGAAGGATGCGTTTCAATATCTCAACGTCCTTGTCCGGCGTGGGCTAACCATCGACGAGCTGGGCGAAATGGACGAGCTCTTTTTAAATCCAACGCATTTCATCCAGCTATCGCGGCTGCGGGCTGGTCAGCGGGAGCTGCGAAGCCTGTGAGCCGCATCGTGATGGTCACAGGAGCAGCGTCGGGAATTGGTGCAGGAATTGCGGCGCGCTTCATCAGCTTAGGAGACCGGGTGATCGCGCTGGATAAGGACGAAAACGGCTTTGCCTCCCTCGCAAAAGAGCTCACCAGCGCGAATCTTTTGCCCGCTTTTGCCGATGTCACTGACGCGGCGCAGGTGAACAAGGCGCTAGCTGAGGCTGTCAAGCGGGTTGGCCATCCTGAGGTGCTGATCAACAATGCCGGAACGACCGGCGGCCCGCAAGCGACGACACTGCACGAGACCCCGCCCGAGGTGGTCGACCGCGTCCTCGATGTGAATCTGCGGTCTATTATTCGTCTCAGTGCCGCTGTCCTGCCGGCCATGTTGGAGCGAGGCAGCGGCGTCATTGTGAACATTGCTTCCGTGGCCGGGCTGGTGGCATACCCAGCCCGCGCAGCCTACTCCATCAGCAAGGCTGCCGTCATCCAGATCACCCGGACGATTGCCGTCGATTATGGCCATCGGGGAATCCGCTCTGTTGCCCTGTGCCCAGGCATGATCGAGACCCCGATGACCCGTTGGCGTCTCGGCGAGCCTGGATTGGGAGAGGAGGTATTAGGCCGCATTCCGCAGAAGAGGATTGGCACGGTCTCGGATGTCGTCAGCGCGGCCGCCTTCTTCGCCAGCGATGAAGCAAGCTACTGCAACGGCGCCGCGGTCCCGATCGACGGCGGCTACTTGGCCTTATGAGCACAGCCTCGGATAGGAGCATGTTCGATTACATCATCATAGGCGCGGGAGCGGCCGGATGTGTCTTGGTAAATAGGCTGAGCGAGGATCCCGCTTGCCAAGTCCTGCTGCTCGAAGCAGGAGGCGAGGACAATGACCCCGCAATCCAGATACCGGCTTTCTATGGGCGACTTCAAGATGGCCCCAATGACTGGGCCTACAGAACTCTTCCCCAGAAGAATTTATGCGGGCGCCGCCTGTTTGTACCGCAAGGCCGCGTCCTCGGCGGATCAAGCTCTATCAATTACCTGATTTACATCCGCGGCAACCGCGGTGACTATGATGGCTGGCGCGATCTCGGGAACGAGGGCTGGGGTTATGATGACGTGTTGCCCTATTTTGTGAAAGCCGAGTGCAATCAAACTTTTTCCAAGAAGTATCATGGCACGGCCGGGCCGCTCCAAGTGGCAAGCCATCCGTCTCCAAACCCTTTAGTGGAACGATATCTTGCGGCAGCAAAAGAAACCGGAATTCCCTACAATCCGGACTTCAACGGAGCGTTCCAAGAAGGCTATGGTCCGCTGCAAGCGACGCTCGCCAAAGGCACTCGCTGCAGTGCAGCTGATGCCTATCTGCGCCCAGCGCGCTCGCGCGCCAACCTATCTATTGTAACGCATGCTCAGGCAACAAGGCTCGAGTTCAACAGAGGTCGTGCCGTTGGTGTCGAATATCTTCATTTCGGTGCTGTGAAGCATGCCAGTGCAGCTCATGAGGTCATTGTTTCAGCTGGCGCCTTGCGTTCACCGCAACTGCTGATGCTCTCGGGGATTGGGCCAAAAGCTGAGCTTGAGCGCATGGGCATCAATGTTCGCCTCAATCTCCCAGGCGTTGGCAAGAACCTGCAAGATCACCCCCACACAAGGGTCCGATGCGAGATCACACAACCCCTCACCTTTGCCCCGCTTCCGGAGGAAATGAAGGCGGCTGCCCTGCGCGAATATGAAAGCACCAAAACTGGGGCGCTATGTTCGAACTTTCTTGAGGCAGGAGCTTTTGTGAAAAGCGAGCCAAGCGAAGAATATCCCGGGCTGCAATTATTTTTCCTGATGACGCTTGCACCTGAGTACCCCGAAGCCGGGCCGCCAGATCGTCACGGCGTAACGTTCACTTCCTACGTTAACCGGCCAGTGAGCCGCGGCGAGGTCACACTGGCCTCGGCGGATCCCCTCGACCGGCCGGTCATCGACTTCAACTATTTGAGCGACCCGGATGACATGAGGTGCGCCGTTGCTGGTGTGCGCTGGAATTTGCAGATCCTCTATGCCAAGCCATTCGACGATATTCGTGGCAAAGAGATAGCGCCGGGAGCAAAGTTGCGGAGCGACGCCGATATGGAGCGCTTTGTGCGGCGCACCGCATCAACTACTTGGCACCTCACAGGCACCTGCAAGATGGGTATCGATGAGATGGCAGTAGTTGATCCTGCTTTGAAAGTGCATGGCATCGAAGGTCTCCGGGTCGTAGACGCATCGGTCATGCCCACGGTTGTCAGCGGCAACACCTGTGCGCCAACGATCATGATTGCAGAGAAAGCCGCTGATCTGATTCGCAAGCGGCCGCGCCAGAGCGTATGATGCCCTCGTTTCGACAACCACGCCGCTGCACTTCTGGGCGGCGGAAGAAAATGATTCGAACCATAGGGCGGGGAAATGTCCAAGGCTGAGCCGCGGCCGATCTACACGGATCACGACAAGCGAAGGACGCTTGATGGTCTCGCTTCGCTGGTCAGCGACGGCGCGGTCGCCGCGGTAGGCGGGGGTCTATCGTCACGCGAACCCATGGCTTTGCTGCGGGCCATTTTGCGCCGTGGTACTCGCGGCCTGACCGTAGTCGGCTCGGCACATGGCATTGATATCGATCTATTGTGCGGCGGCGGAGCAATCTCGCGATCGTCGGAAAGCTACGTCGGCTTCGAGCAAGACTTCGGCATGGCCCCGAATTACAGGCGGGCGCTCGAATCCGGCGCGGTCAAAACAGATGACAGCTGCTGCTATACGCTGGTGCAGCAATTGCGGGCCGCGATCCAAGGCCTGACTTTCATGCCCGTACGGTCGGTGCGCGGCACGGATTTTTTGTCGCTTCATCCCGAATATAGACAGATGGTGTGCCCATTTACCGGCGAAGAATTGCTGCTCGTGCCAGCAATCGAACCCGATGTCGCGCTCATTCACGCCCAATACGGGGATGCCCAAGGAAACTTGCTCATTCAGGGGCCGCCGGTGGCCGATGTTCTGTTTGCAAAAGCCTCGCGCACCGTGCTTGCCACTGTCGAAGAGCTCGTTCCAACCGAGCGGCTAAATGAGCTTCGCGGGGTACAGATCCCCTACTTCTATGTGACCGCAGTGAGCGAGGTGCCGATGGGAGCGCATCCCACCGCGTGCTATCCTTTCTACGCCTATGACCGGCGCCATACCGCGCTTTACTACGAAGCGGCCCGAAAAGGCGCAGAGGCTTTCAAGGCCGAATATCTCTCGGTTTTCGTCCACGGCGCGCCAAACCACGCCGATTATCTTGATCGTATAGGCGGCGAGAAAACCCGCGCCCGGCTTTCCTCCTGGCAGGAAGCAGAAAAGGCCTGGAGACATCTCTATGCTGAGGAGCCGGTGCCTCCATGATACGTTGCAGCTTCGGCGAGATGATGATTGCGGCCCTTGCCCGCACGATTGAGGACGGAACGCTCGTGTTCCACGGGTTCGGGTCGCCGCTTGTTCAGCTCGCCATGCACGTTGCTAAGCGCACTCATGCGCCGAGGATGGTCTTGGTAGCAGGCGCCACCTACGGCGTCGATCCTAAGCCTCCTTTCCTCGCGCCTACCTCCAATGACTGGGTGATGGACCGCGAAGCCTCATGCTCTCTTGGCATCGAGGAGCTTTTCGACCTTGCTGCCGCGGGACGAATGGGGCGGATGTTCCTTTCAGGTCTGCAGATCGATCGATGGGGCAACTGCAATGTCACGGTCCTCGGCCACCCGGATGTCAAGCTGAAACTTCCTGGCGGCGGTGGTGGCTGCAATTTGTCGTGTGATGCTGCCCATATCACCCTTTGGACCACTGCTCATCGGTCGCCAAAGGATGCGGCGGGCCGGCGGCGGTTTCGCCTCGTGAAAGATTGCGATTTCATCACCAATCTCGGCCACCGCACGAGGGACGGCGGACGAAGCCGGGATCTGGGCCATCGCGGCAATGGCCCGCAATGGCTGGTGACCGACCTCGGGTTATTCGACTTTGACGCTGACGGCCACATGCGGCTCACGGCGCTTTACCCCGATACTTCGGCCGAAGACGTTTTTGAGAATACAGAGTTCGCGCCGATGGTCGCCGCTAAGATCGACACTATGCCTGCGCCAGATCGGCCGGTTGTTGAACTCATCCGGCGGCTCGATCCGCTCAAGGTCCATGAGAAGGAGATCCGCGTGGAAGACAGGCGGCGCGGATTCGAAATCACCTAGGCGCGAGGGGCAAGTGACTTCGCCTTCATCAGACAGCCTCGCCGCCCGGAAGGCTCCCTCTCCTCATCCGCTGTTCAAAAACAGGCGCAATTTTGTTCCTCTGCCTTACCGCGGGGTCAGCATTCAAGCCTATGATGGGCCGATGACCGAGCGCGGCATTGTTAGCGTATTTCTTGGGCGGGAGACCTATCGCCGGACAGAGTTCATTGTGCTTAAGGCAGATGCCGAACGGCATGCTGTCATATCTGTCGATGCATCCAACCGCGAGGACCTTTTTGCGCCGATCGTGCATGTCGAGGTGCTCGCTCTGCCTGATACCTGCACCTATTTGCGCGATCCGCAAACCGATTGTGCGAACCGGTCGGCTCTTGCTGCGCTTGCTGTCAAGCACGGGATTAGCAAGGACCGGACGCTTATCTGCGAGGGCAAATACGACCACGTCAATTTCATCCACCACCCGAGTCCATTCGTACTCAAGGTCGTCGAAGTCGCACCGCCCGAGCCGCCGAAACTCTTCGATCTCGTCAGGCATGTTTTGAGCTATGCCGATCTGCCTCCGATCATTCCAGTGCTCGAGCGAATCGAATTAAAAGAGCTGGTGCGGAGCGTTTCGGCGCCAGCCTTCCTGGTCCCGTGCCGCTCGGGAGGCCTCGAAGACCTGGGTGCCCCTGTCTACTATCTCGATGAGCGGCCCGCCGAGCGCCACGATTGGACCCTGATTGGCTGTGAGCGCAGCCTGCAATTCCACCGCCATTACTATAGTGATGAACCGCCACGGGTGGAAATCTGCCCGCGTCTGATCGCGGGCTCTCGGAAGGAGCCAACAATCCTCAAGTGCTGCCTTTGGGAATTTGACATCGAGCGCCAGGGCGAAGTGACGGTCGTCCCCTGGGGGGCAAATCTGGCGATGATCGAGCGGGCATTAAGGGAGCTGTCGCATGTCTTCGCCCAGGTCTAGCTCGCCCTGGGAGGGCGTTTGGTCACTCGATGTGATCGTCAAGCGGAGGATTCGCCGGCCGCGCATGACCGGCGTGACTATGGTCATAGACAGCGGTTTTGGCGCCTCGGCCTTACGCGACCTTCTAGCGCTCGCTGGCGAGCACATTGATCATTGGAAGTTTGGCTTTGGCACCTCGGCGTTGATGCCGCCAAGGGTCTTAGAGGAAAAGCTTGCCTTACTCCAGGAACAAGAAATTCTAACCTATCCCGGCGGCACGCTGCTCGAAGCAGCAATCGTCCAGACACATTGCCGCGTTTACATGAGGCGGGCCAAGGAGCTGGGATTCGGAGCGGTCGAGATCTCTGAGGGCACCATAGACCTGCCGGGAGAGCGCCGCCGCAGAATCATAGACTGCGCGCGTGAGGCCGGGCTCATCGCCATCACGGAGGTCGGCCGCAAAGACCCTAAGCGTCAGCCAACCGCTGCGGAGCTGGCAGAGCAAGCTCTGAAGGACCTCACCTGGGGCGCCTCTTGGGTGGTCATCGAAGGCAGAGAGAGCGGGCAAGGTATCGGTATTTATGACCGGGAGGGCGAGGTCCTGACCCGTGTCCTGGACGAGGTTGTGAAAATGGCCGGAGATGCCGCTTCGCGCCTCATCTGGGAGGCCCCGCTGCGCCACCAGCAGGCCTATCTAGTTTGCCGGTTCGGAGCCAATGTCAGCCTCGGCAACATCCAGCCGCAGGATTGCTTGGCTCTCGAGGCCTTGCGCTGCGGCTTGCGGTTCGAGACGTTTTTGGCCGTCGCCGCTCAGTCGCGCGAGGAAGGCCGGTGGGATCCGGCGCGCATCGAGGATGCGTCCGCAGTTCCGCTTTCGGGAAGCGGCCGATGAATCCGGCGAAACCACTAGACCCTGCGAGCGCGGCTGCCGTCCTCGAAATCGGAGAGCGGATCAACGAGGCGCCGTCGAAAAAACTAACCGATATTGCCTTTGGTAGCGAACTACGAGCCGAGCTTGGCCTGACGCGGTCGATCAGCTGGGTTGACCTCGCCCACACTTTGACCCTTGCCGAACGGGGAGCGATACCTGCCGATGCTGCGCGTTCATTGATCGCGGCCCTTCTTGCCCTCCACGAGGACGACGCCTCCTTCACCCCTGATGCGCCTTATGGAGACCTCTACACAAATCGCGAGGCTTGGCTCGCCGGGCGCACGAAGGCGGCCGGTTGGCTTGGCGTTGCCCGGGCCCGCCGGGAAGCGCTGACCACAGCCTATCATTTAGTGCTCTGCGGGGACCTCCTTGATCTTGGTGAGGCATTGGCAGGGGCGGTTAAAACCCTGAACGCTCTATCCCTGCGCCACCGAAGCACCTTGATGCCCGATTACACCTATTTGCAGCGGGCTCAGCCGACCACTTTCGGTCATTATCTTCAGTCCTTCGCTTGGCCGATGCTGCGCGATCTCGATCGCATCGCGGCTCTTTATAGCCGGGTTGACCAAGGCCCGGCTGGTATCGGCAGCTCTAATGGTTCAGTGATTATGCAGGACCGGCACAAGCTGGCCGAGCGCCTTGGTTTTCCTCAGCCGGTCCGGCATGCCCGCGATGCCATGTGGCAGGCCGATGTCGCCCTTGAGTCCTGCACAGTGGCTTTGACCTCGGTGGTGAACCTTGATCGGCTGGCAGAGGATCTGATGATCTTCGCATCTGCCGAATTCGGTTTCATCACGCTCGCGGATCGACACGCCCGGGCGAGCAAGATCATGCCGCAAAAGCGCAACCCGTTCGCGCTGGCCTTTATTCGGGCCACTGCAAACCGGCTGATCGGTGTGCAGGCGGGGATCGCAGCCGCTGCCAGGACACCGTCTGGGCAAATGGATAACCGGCTTTTCACCTATGAGGCTGTGCCCAATGCGGTGCGTTCCGCCGCTGAGGTCGCCTCTTTGGCCGCTGAATGTATTGCCGAGCTGAGCGTGGACGAAGCTCGCACCCGGGCCGCTTTGGATGACCGCTCGGCCTGTGCGTCCGATCTCGCCGAGCGCCTCATGGTAGCGACCGGAATCGATTACCGCGCGGCGCATAAAATTGTCGCACGTCTTGTCAGAGCACTTGAGGAGAAAAGACGGTGCCTCGCCGAAGCAAGCGCAAGGGACGTGCGAACCGCCTTTCGATCGGCCGGCCTTTCGCCCGATGGCGTTACCGATGAAGTTGTCGCAGCAGCGCTCGATCTGGCGACATGCATCGCGGCGCGAAAAGACATCGGCTGCACGGCCCCCGAAGAGGTGGCCGCGATGGCGTTTGAGCTGGACGCTGCGGTGAACGACCGGCGCGCCGCCTTCGAATCCGCCCGGACGCGCCGGCAGGCTGCCCTGCGCCGCCTACTTGCCGAGGCGAAAGACTTCGCGGGGGCCGCGATATGACGGAATGGTCTTTTTGTTCGGCCATCTACGGCGGCGCATGGGCCACGCCCGCAATGAGGGCGCTCTTTGCGGACGGGCCGCGGACGAAGCGCTGGCTCGATCTGCTCTCGCTTCTGGCCGAAGTGCAGGCCGAGCATGGGGTCATCCCAAAGGATGCTGCTCAGGACATTAAAGCAACCTGCCAATCGATCGAGATCGACGCGCAATTTTTGGCGGGATGCCGCGAAGGTTATGAAAAAACTGGACATTCGACGGCTGGCCTTCTCGCCGCTGTAGCCCGGCGGTGTTCCGGCTCGGGCGCCGAATGGTTTTACTTCGGGGCAACCGTGCAGGATATTACCGATACGTGGCTCATGCTCACGCTGCGCGATGCCCGCGGCTTGCTTATCGCCGACCTCGAACGTGCCATCGCCGCAACTGCCAATTTATGCCATCGTTACCGCGACACAATTATGGCTGGGCGAACGCATGGCCAGCAAGGCTCGCCTATCACCTTCGGCTTCAAAGCCGCGGGCTGGCTTGCCGAGTTGCGGCGTCACAAGCAGCGTTTCGACGAGGCAGCAAAGCGGCTTGACGTCGGCCAGCTTTGTGGCGGTGCCGGCAGTCTTTCCGGCATGGGACCTCAGGCGCTGTCCGTGCAAAAACAATTTCTTGCCCGTCTTGGCCTGCGCGAGCCGGATATGTCGTGGACGGCGAGCCGTGACATTCTGACGGAATGGGCGCATCTCCTCGTGCTCTCGACCGGCACCGCCGATCGCATTGGACATGAGGTTTATAACCTCCAGCGTGACGAAATTGGCGAACTCCGAGAGCCATCTCCGGCGGAGGGAATCGGCAGCATTACAATGCCGCATAAACGCAATCCGGAAGCAGCCGAGCAAATTGGCACGCTGGCTCGTGTGGTGCGCGCCAACGCCACGCTTCTCGCCGAGTGTCTCGTGCATGACCATGAGCGTGATGGCAGATCGTGGAAGGCGGAATGGCATGCCGTTCCGGAGCTGACCATGGCCGCCGGAAAGGCTCATGCGCTGCTCGCCACCCTTCTTGAAGGGATCGAGGTTTGCACCGAGCGCATGCATGCCAATCTTGAGGCCTCAGGCGGCTTTCCGCTCTCCGAACGAGCGATGCTCGTTCTTGCCCCTCACATCGGCAAGGAAAGCGCTCGTCATGTCATTCAGCGCGTGGCTGCCATGGCGCGGCGCGAAGGGCGCTCATTTGCTGCCGCTCTTGCCGGGGACCGAGACATTCGCGCTTACCTGACTGAAGAGGAGCTCCATTGCCTAACCGCGTTTGACGCCCAGGTCGGACACTGTCAGGCGCTGGTCGATCGCGTTTTATCAACTCAACGCGGGAGCGCCAACAGTGAGTTCGTGGGCTAGCCGATTGGATGCAATTCCGAGCTTAGGGCTCGTAAAGGAGCCGACACCGCTGACTTTTGCTCCTCGCCTCTCTGCCGCTTATGGCGCGCCGCGGCTGTTTTTTAAGCGTGACGATCTTTTGCCGGTGGCCTTCGGTGGCAACAAGGTCCGTTCTTTGGATCTCATCGTCGCAGAAGCATTGCGGCAGGGCGCCGGCACACTTGTTACTGGCGCCGGCCCGTTATCAAACCACGTGCGTGCAACTGCCGGGGTGGCGGCCCTAGCCGGATTGCGTTGCGTCGCCGTCTATTGGGGCACACCCCCCGCGCGGGCCGAGGGCAATCATTTGCTCGCTCGAATGCTTGGCGCGGAGATCCGCTTCACCAATGATTTCGACCGGGCTTTTGTCGATTGCGCCATCGGTGGTGCAGCCGCCGAGGTCGCGGCTCGCGGGGGCCGCCCTTATCCAGTTCCCCGCGGCGGCGCCTGTGCGCTCGGCTCACTCGCCCATGTCCTGGCCGTCCGCGAGACCCTCGGCCAGTGCAAAGCGCTTGGAGTTGCGCCGCGAGTGGTGGTGATGGCCGCCGGAGGAGGCGGGACGCTTGCGGGCTGGCTGCTGGGGACAGCGTTGTTTGGCGCGCCTTGGCGCCTGGAAGCCTTCGCTGTCAGCCGGCCGGCCGCCGAGACATTGGCTCGGGCGAGGAACATGGCTGCCGGGGCAGCCTCAATCATCGGCTACGCATTTGATCGCGACGTCGAAATCTTGATCAACGAAGAGTTCCTCGGCCCCGGCTACGGCATTCCATCTCCCGAAGGGCAAAGCGCTATCGCTGCCACGGCACGCGCGGAAGGCGTCTTTCTCGACCCAACCTACACCGGCAAAGCCATGGCCGGTTACCTCGAGCTGTTGTCGAAAGGCCGCTACGCCGATGCCGAAACAGTTCTCTTCCTCCACACAGGCGGCGCCCCGAGCCTCTTTACCGCAGCCGTCGAGCCAATGTTATGATCGGCTGGCAGGAGGCTCTGTTCAATCCCCGCCGGGTGGCAGTGGTTGGAGCTTCGGCCTCCCCCAGCAAAGCCGGAGCCTTGATTCTGCGTAATCTTAGCTCGGCCGAGGCGGGATTTCGCGGCGAGGTTATCGCCATCCACCCAACGGCAAGCAAGCTTCTAGGCTGTCCTGCCTATCCTTCTGTCAGCGCCGTGCCGGAGCCGGTCGACCTGGCTCTAATCGTGACCCCGCCGGCAACGGTCCCGGGGGTGGTGGCGGATTGCGGCGCAGCACGAGTCCCTGTTGCGGCCGTCATCAGCGGCGGTTTTGCGGAGACCGGAGCGCGCGGTGCGGAATTGCAGCGCGAGGTTGCCCGGATTGCGGCGGCAACGGGCGTTCGAATCCTCGGGCCAAACTGCTTTGGCGTCATCAACACTGCTTCCGGCTTGAATTGTTCGCTTTCGATTGGCCTTCCTGGCCGCGGGGGCGTCTCACTGGTCACGCAGAGTGGTGCCTATGGAATGGCGGCGTTCTCGCGGTCAATCGATGAGGGCTTAGGGTTCGCCAAGATCGCCGCGCTTGGCAATAAGATCGACCTCGGCGAGGCCGAACTGCTCGCTTTTCTGGGCCAGGATCCGGAAACGAAGGTCGTCGCCATGCTGATCGAGTCGGTCTCCGATGGCCGGCGTTTTTTCGAGGCGGCGGCGGCCGTTGCCGAGAGAAAGCCCCTGGTGGCGCTGAAGACCGCGCGCCATCCGGGCGCTCAGCGGGCTGCGGCGAGTCATACGGCCGCACTTTGCAGCGATGAAGCCGTCGCATCCGCGGCGCTCCGCCAGGCGGGCGCCCATGTCGTCGGGGATGGGAAGACTCTCCTTGATGTTGCGTCAGCCCTTGACCGCCAACCGCCCCTGCGCGGCAAACGCGTCGGCATAATCACCAATTCGGGCGGCACAGGCGTAGAACTCGCTGACTTGTTCGAAGAAAGAGGGCTTCTTGTACCAGCCCTCTCGCAGGACCTGCAGGCAACCATCGCAAGCATCCTCCCGTCTCATGGGTCAGCTGTCAACCCAATCGATGTCACAACCCAGTGGGAGCACTTCGCCAAAATGTACGCGCGCTCGGTCGAAGCTCTGATGGGGTCGGAGGAGGTCGACGCAGTTGTGCCTGTTTTGTTACAGCGCTCGGCGCTGATGCCGGAGGTCACTGATGCTGTTATTGCCGCAAGCGAGCAAGCGCGTGAGCGAGGCTCACTGACGCCCATTCATGTCTGCTGGGTGGCACCTCGGTCGGCCGACGCCAACCGCGAAAGATTGCGGGCCGCGGGCATCCCTTGCCACGAGTGGCCCGTTGCGACGGCTGCCGTCCTAGCTGCAGCGGTTTCGCCAGCGCCCCGCAGGCCTTCGATTGCGCCGAAGCTGCACGAAATTTTGAGACCCGATTCCGGCGAGGCGGGCTGGGTGACTTCGGATGCGGCGCTTTCTCTACTGCAACAGGCTGGCTTCCCCGTGGCGCGTTGGGCGCTTGCTGCAGATTCGGCCGAGGCGGCCGCTGCAGCCCGCGATCTAAACTTTCCGGTGGTTCTCAAGGCTGAGCGCCCTGGGCTGGCGCACAAGAGCGAAGTAGACGCCGTAAAATTGGGCCTCCGCGATGACGCTGCCGTCGCGGCGGCTTTTGAGGATTTCTGCCGCCGGCTAGCGGCGGGTCCAGCAATTGTGCAGGAGCAGGCGGGACCGGGCCTGGAACTCGCCATTGGTGCCCGGCGCGATCCGCAGTTCGGGCCCGTGGTGATGGCCGGCCTTGGCGGTGTATGGATCGAAGCACTGGACGACACCGCTCTTCGCCTGGCGCCGGTCACAGCCGAAGAGGCGCTTGCCATGCTTAGCGACCTCAAGGGCCGGAAAATTCTTAGCGGATTCCGGGGCCAGGCGGCGGTCGACGCATCTCGGTTTGCGCAATTAATCGCCGATGTATCTCAATGGTTCGACGCCGCCGCCTGGCTTGGCGAACTGGATCTCAATCCCGTCATTGCTAACGGCGATAAATTCACGATCGTCGATGCGCGCATGCGCGTTGCCGATCGTTCGACAAGCTCTTGACCGGAAAAAGGCAAGACAATGGACAGCCGCGCCGGCAATCCCCTCGGTGTTCCTATCGAGGAGCAAGCGCGACGGGAAATAGAGTCCCTCATCGCGCGGGCACGCTCCGCACAGGCCGCTGTTGAATCCTATACCCAGGAAGATGCGGATGCTCTCGCCATATCTGTCGGATGGCAGGTCTACAAATCGCGCGAGTTGCTGGCCAAGCTCGCAGTCGAGGAGGGCGGCTTTGGCAATGTTCCGGACAAGATCACCAAGATTGCGCTCCGCGTACTGGGGACCCTCGCCGGCATGGCTTCGATAAAAACCTGCGGTATCGTCGAGGAAGACGCAGCGCGGGGCCTCATCAAGATCGCCAAGCCCGTTGGTGTCATTGCCGCTTTGATCCCCACCACGGGACCAGATGCAACACCTCCAGTAAAGGCATTGGCAGCACTCAAGGCGCGCAATGCGATCATTATATCGCCTCATCCCCGGACGCGAAAAACATCCGCGGCGGTAGTCGAGGTTATGCGCAAAGGATGTATTCAGGTTGGCGCGCCGGGGGATCTCATCCAATCAATTGAGTGTCCCTCGATCGCAAAGACCGACTTGCTCATGCGCATGAGCGATTTGGTTGTTGCAACAGGCGGCGCCAGCATGGTGAAGGCAGCGTATAGTTCCGGGACACCGGCTTACGGCGTCGGAGTCGGGAACTCTGTACATGTTGTCGATGAAACCGCCGATCTTGACGATGCCGCGCTCACGATCGCCAAGGCCAAGACGTTTGATTATGCGACGAGCTGTCTTGCGGATAATTCTGTTGCCGCTCATTCTACTATTTATGAGGAATTGAAGCAGAAGCTCGTTGCGTATGGCGGCCATGTCTGCACGCCCGCCGAGAAATCTCGCCTTCAGGCAGTGATGTGGCCGAGGGGTGAGCACATTCCGTCAATCGAAATTGTCGCGAAACCGGCGTCCCGGATCGCCGAGGTCGCCGGGATTGAGCTTGCTCCGGACCGCAGCTTCATCATCGTTGAGGAGGATGGGGTCGGCAAGGCCCATCCGTTTTCCGGCGAGAAACTGTCTGTGGTGCTTGCACTCTATCGCTATGATGGAGGTATCGAAGGCGCGATCAATCTCGTCAACCGCATCACCTCTTATCAGGGCGCAGGCCACACCTGCGGGATTCACAGCCGCCGTGACGATCATGTCATGGCTTTGGCCCTCGGCACCAAAACGGCGCGCGTTTTGGTCAATCAAAACTTGAATGAAGGGGCAGGCAGTGTTCGCAATGGCCTTCCGTATACGCTTTCATTATCCTGCGGATCCTGGGGTGGCAATATCACGACCGAGAACGTCAACGTCCGCCATTTCCTCAATCTGACTTGGGTCTCCCGCCCGGTCGCACCGCATCCCGTAACCACCGAAGAGATCTTTGGCGCACATTGGGCCAAGTATGGCCATGAATAGGGACAGTTCCAACCGGCTCAAACGAGGATTTGCCACTAGGACCATCCACACCGGCCACAATCCCGCCGATCACTTGGGCGCATTGACGCCGCCCGTCTTCGTGGCGTCGACATATGCCTTCGAGACGGCAGAGGCCGGAGAGCAATTTTTCGGGTCGAACGGGAAGGGTGCGTGTACGGGCGGACACGCAATCCCACGCAAGCCCTTGTTGAGGAATGCATCGCCGGTTTGGAGAACGCCGAGGCGGCACTTGCCGCCGCGTCCGGCATGGCTGCGATCAGTTCGACCTTATGGGCCCTGCTGCAGGCAGGAGACGAGGTCGTTATCGGCCATACCCTTTGCGGCAACAGTTTTGCCTTGTTTGTCCGGGGACTAACTCGCTTCGGAGTGAAGGTCGCGGTTGCGGACTTCACGGATCTGAATGCCGCAGCGGGGCTATCGCCAAGGGCGCACCAAAGGTCATCTTTTTCGAAACGCCGGCCCTGCAGCAACCCATTCCCTTCAATGCTGATCTCGTCATTCATTCAGCGACCAAGTTCACCGACGGGCATGGCGACCTGATTGCAGGCGTTGTGCCAGGACCGAAAGAGTCGTCGAGCACATCAGGCGTCATGAGCTGCGTTACTTCACTGGTGCCACCATTGAGCCGCTGACCGCATTCCTGCTCCTGCGCGGCCTCAAGACGTTGGAGCTACGTATGGAACGGCATTGCTTTTCGGCCCTGGCCATCGCGCAAGTGCTCGAACAGCATCCTGCTATTGCCTGGGTTTCGTATCCCGGTCTAAGGAATTCGCCCTTCCATGCGCTTGCACGCTGCCAAATGACGGCCCTTGGCGGATTGATTGCATGCGAATTGGGGGGTGGCAAGAAAGCTGGCATGGCCTTCATAAATCGCCTTACGGTGGTGGCCTTTGCCGTAAGCTTGGGTGATGTCGAGAACTCTCGGCCAGCCCCCCGCCAGCATGACTCCCTCACCATATACGCAGGAAGAGAGGCAGAAGCATGGGATTACCGACCGTCTCGTCCGCTTTTCGATCGGACTGGAGACCCTCCCAGATCTGGAGGACGAGATTCTTCAGGCGCTCCACGCTGCCCAGTTTTAGCACCATGAACGCTTCCATCGCTTACGCGCTGTGTAGGTTGGATGTGCTCGCCGCGGTGATCCGCAAGGCTGACGAGGAAGCTGATGAACAGCACTGATACTGATGCATTTTTGCGCGATATTCTCTCGACCGTAAAGACCATCGCGATGGTAGGCGCATCTGACAAAGTGAGCCGGCCTTCCCATGGAGTATTCGGCTTTCTTGTTGCTCAGGGCTATCGCGTGATCGGAGTAAATCCAAACCTTGCGGGGCTGAGCCTTCACGGCGAACCATTTTACAAGACCCTCGCTGAAGTTCCGGAGGTCATCGACATGGTGGACATTTTCCGCAATTCCGAAGCTGCGGCGGGAGCTGTCGATGAGGCGCTTGCGCTCGAGCCAAGACCGAAGGTCATCTGGATGCAGGTTGGTGTCCGCAACGAGGAGGCAGCCGCGCGAGCGCGCGCTCTTGGCGTGATAGTTGTGATGAACCGCTGCGCCAAGATCGAATATCAGCGGTTGGTAATCCGCAAATCGTAGCGTCGCGCGTGCTTAGATGGCTTTTGCAGGCACTGCGTTTATGCACCATGGGCCTTTGCTCCCGGAAAATGTGGAAAAAGGCGCTTGGGGCAACTCCTTTCCGGCACGAGAAGATGAGCAGGCGCTGCTATCTCATGCGCATAATTGCACGCGGCGCAAATACCGCTTGACGCCGGAGGCGGTGGAAGGCGCCGCAACTGGTGACGGTTGCGCTTCCCGACGGCGCTGCGAATGAGCCGCCAGCCCTCGCTGCTCTGAGCAATCTCGTGCGGCCGCCGGACAGCATGATGGCAGTCGAATTGGATGACGGACGGCGCGTCTCTGCGCCAGCGGGCGGCAGTCCGGCCGAGGTAAAACCGCCGTAGCGCGGCCGCTCGGGGCGTTTTGCTGAAGTGAGGATGACGCACTACGTTGAACGCGTTGCAGGCTGCCGAAGAGCAAGTTTTGCAAATCGTTAATCCTGGTCTCGTCGTACAGCCAGAGGACTGTCTTTCAGTCCGGATTATCGTGGGCGTTGGAGGATTCGGCCGATCAAGTACTCAGACCGGCAGATTGCGAACGGTGATGTGACAAAGCCTCGCACGAGGCAACCATTGTTTAACCCTCCAAATGCTATTATGTTTGGGTCTTCCTAAACAGATTGATAACCAATCTGCAAAATTGAATAGAGACTGGAGTATGTTTGTGTTTATTGCGACGCATATCTTCAAAACGCTTGTAGACGTTGTGCAACGGCTATCCAGCGCCGTAAGAATACCTCAAGCACCTTGTCCTGATCGCTCTGACCCGCGTGAGATAGATAAGTTCTATCGTGAGCGCTATTCTCCACGAAGAAAAGTTGGCGCTTCAAAACTTGCGGCTCCGATGCCGCGCCGCTGTGATCCCGCGTGATTTTGCCGTAATCAAATCAGCGGATAAATGGTCGCGTGTTGGATATGACACGTGTCAGGCGGCAGATGTCAAAGCCGCCAAATCTCCATCGCGATTTGAACCCATCCTATGAATTTCGCGAAAATCGATAATCGCAAGAACGCACCCCCCAGCTCAGCCTATTATCCGCATCCCTTTAATGGTCAGGCAACAATGCGTTTCTGGCCGCACGAGCGTTCACGCCGAAACTTGCCACGCCAACGCTCATCATGCCCGGCCATATGATCGCCGCCGCCCAGCTACGTCCGAAATAATGGCACGCATTAACAAGCCAGGAGGTGGGCTAAACGCTACTACCACAAACCCCATTGCCGAAAGGCAGAGCTGAGCCATTAAGCTCTTTGCCGCATCATCGGGCCTGGCGGGCTTCGTAAGGCGAGATGCTTGGCGAATCTGCGCTGCCGTGCGTGTCACAAAACGACCATCGGTCAGAGCTGCCCCAAAGGCCGTGAGGATATACACCCATGTGAGGAGAGGTAAAGCCAACAAAGGTCCGGCGTCTGACCGCGTCCGCGATGACACGTATCAATCAGACCTTGTCGTGCGGCCACAATGACTATGATAGTTGCAAATAGCACAGCTGTGAATTGAAGACATGCCGCAGAGAGGCCAGCTTGAAAAAGGCGTATTGTCGATAAAGCACTCATCCGACTTTAGTTGCAGTGTTCAAATTCTTCAGTAATGCAAGTAAACCTTGGAGAATGTCAGTTGGTGATGGCGGGCAGCCTGGGATGTGGAGATCGACGGGGATAACCTCCGAGGCGCCTCCTGTGACCGCATAGCTGCCGGCAAAGCAGCCCCCATCCAAAGCGCAACTGCCAAGGGTCACAACCCACTTGGGATTGGGGGTCGCGTCGTAGGTCCTCTGCAAGGCTTCGCGCATGTTTTTCGTGACCGGACCAGTCACGAGCAAAACATCAGCATGCCGGGGCGAGGCGACAAATCGTATGCCAAAACGTTCGATATCATAGAATGCATTGCTAAGGGCGTGAATTTCCAGTTCGCAGCCATTGCAAGAACCTGCGTCAACCTGCCGAATCGATAGGCTGCGGCCGAGCCACGCCCGGGCGGCGCGGTCCACCTTGGCTGCTAATGCAGCGTTTTCTGCGTCCGACGGGCCTTGCTCCGTGAACGGCGCTTTCAGCAACCCTCGAAGTAGTGTTTTTCGCATGGCACCACTTTAAAGATCATGGCCCGAGTAGGAGCAGTTGAAGGACTTGTTGCAGAGGGGGAAGTCGGCAACAATATTCCCCTCAATCGTGGCCTCAAGCAGGGGCCATTGAAACCAAGAGGGATCGCGCAAGTGACAGCGTTCGACGCGTGCATCGGGGCCGATGCGGACCCAAGCCAAAACATCGCCGCGAAAGCCTTCGACCACGGCCATGCCTTCAAAAGTACTGCCGGGCCCCGTCACCGCGACCCGGATTTTGTCCTGCGCCGGCATCCGGGCGAGTATTAGTTCAAGGAGCGCCAGGCTCTGCGCCACTTCACGGATGCGAATCCAGATTCGCGCATTGACGTCACCCTCGGCGAGGAGAGGGATGTCGTAATTAAAGAGCAGCGCGTCATAAGGCGGATAGGCAAGTTGCACGCGGGCGTCAAATCCACGCCCAGACGCCCGGCCAATGTATCCGCCGCACCCGTATTTGCGGGCGAGCTCTTGCTGCACGATCCCGGTTCCGACTGTCCGATCCTGAAGCGAGGCGGTGCTGTCGTAAAGCTCGATCAGCGGAGGAAGCGACTTGCCGATTTTCCTGATCAGTTCCCGGATCTGCTCGAAACCATGCTGGCAGAGATCGACGCCGGCCCCACCAGGCACGATGCAGTCCATCATCAACCTATGCCCAAAGCATTTCGCCGCTGTGCGCAAGACACGTTCGCGCAGGACCCCACAATAGGCGTGCAGCAAAGCGAAGGCGGCGTCGTTGCAGACAGCGCCAATATCGCCGAGATGATTTGCGAGGCGTTCAAGCTCGGCCATCAAGGCCCGCAACCAAACCGCACGCGGCGGAGCCTCGATGCCGAGCGCCGCCTCGACTGCGCGAGCAAATGCGAAGGCATAAGCAACCGTGCTATCGCCAGAGGCACGTCCAGCGAGGCGCGCCGCCTCATCAATGGAGCCGCCCATCATCATGGACTCTAGCCCCTTGTGCACGTAACCAAGCCGTTCTTCGAGCCGCACCACCGTCTCGCCGCTCGCGGTGAAGCGGAAATGCCCCGGTTCGATGATGCCCGCATGAACCGGGCCGACCGGGATTTGATGCAAGCCGTCACCTTCGGAGGCAAGAAATTCGTATGGAGACGCCGATTGAAGTGATTCCCTCTGCCTGCCAAGCGGATGACGCAGGCCCCAATGGCCATGGTCAAGCCAGGGCCGCGGGTCGGGCAATCCCACAGGCTCTAGGCCAAAAAGGTCGCGAATGGCGCGCTCGGGGCGGATCGCGGGAGGATGCAGCCGCCCGACCGAAGGAAAATTCCCCTCAAGACATTCATATGTGACCACCGCGATCTGGTGTGCAGTTTCATCGAGGATAGCCATGTGCACCGCGCCCTTATCTCCCCACAGGCCAAATAGCGTCCACCGGCCCTCGGCGATTCGCTGCGCGAGCGATTGCCACAGATCGCTATCTACCACGCGACGCGGCCACGGCCGGTGGTTTGCTATGGCCCGTCCGGGTTCGATCGCAGCGAACAGTGCTGGCAAGTCTTGCTTCTCCTTGTTCATCCGAGCTGGCGAGCAACATGCTGGAACCACGCGACCAGCGGCGGCGGCAAATAGATTCCTGCCATTAGTACGATGCCGAAATGACCCGCCAGGGGCAGATAGGAAGCCGCAACCGGCGCAGAGCTGCCCTTCGGCTTCCCAAACGCAAGTCCATGCAAGCGTAAGAGCAGGGCTCCAAATCCGATGAGCAGGCCGGCAACCAGAGGAATCGCAAGCAATGGCATGCGCGCGAAAGTGGAGCTTACAACCAAAAACTCGCTCATGAAGATTCCAAGCGGCGGCATCCCCGCAATGGCGATTACGCCAAGAACCAGGCCCCACCCGAGAACCGGATGGGAGGCTGTCAAGCCGCGGATTTCTGCGATTTTTTGGGTACCCTTGGCCTGGGCTATGTGACCAACGGTGAAGAAGATCGCCGATTTGGTAAGACTGTGCATCGTCATATGGAGAAGACCCGCGAAATTGGCGAGCGGCCCGCCCATGCCGAAGGCAAAGACGATAATGCCCATATGCTCGATCGACGAATAGCCGAACATCCGCTTGATGTCGCTGCGGCGGTAAAGCATGAAACTTGCGAATATTAGCGAGCCAAGTCCTATTGTGGCCATTAAAGGACCGGGCGCGATCGCGCCGGGATTGGCGGCAAGCAGCAGTTTGAAGCGCAGGACAGCGTAGAGTGCGACGTTGAGCAAAAGGCCAGAGAGGACCGCTGAGATCGGCGTTGGGCCTTCGGCATGCGCATCAGGCAGCCAAGCGTGCAGCGGCGCGAGGCCAACCTTGGTGCCGTACCCGAGCAATAGAAAAACGAAAGCGAGGTTGAGAAACGCGGGATCGAAGGACCAAGCGTGTTGGATCAAGACCGTCCAGATCATTCCGTCGAGGCCTTCTCCGACGACCGGATGAGCGGCCATATAGACGAGGATGGTACCAAAGAGCGCAAGCGCAATGCCGACGCTGCCCAGAATGAAATATTTCCAAGCAGCCTCGATCGCTTCCTCCGTGCGGTAAATGCCAACCATTATCACGGTGGTGAGAGTAGCCATCTCGATCGCGACCCACATCAGGCCTATATTGTTTGCGACCAATGCAAGATTCATAGAGAAGAGCAGTGCCTGATACATCGCGTGATAGAATCGTAGATGCACCTCGGTTAGACGCCTTGTTTCAAGTTCGTGGGCGATATAGCTCGCGCTGAAAACGCTCGTGGTAAAGCCGACGAAGCTATTCAATACGATGAACACGATGTTCAGATCGTCAACTAGAATATAAGGATCTGGCGTGGGCTTCTCGATCAACAACGACAGTGCGGCGAGCAGCGTCACGAAAGACGCGGCCATGTTCACACCAACCGACAACCGGTAACCTGGTAAGACAGCCAAGACGGCAGCGGCCGCCGCTGGAGCCGCCAGCATGAACGCTACGCCGTTCATTCCGCCTCCTCCCGGAACTGATCGCCGCGAAACCTGTCGAGCGCCCGGAGGTCGACGGTATCGAAACGTTCGCGGATGCGGAACAGAAATATGCCAATGACGATGAAGGCGACGAGAACGGAAAAGGCAACACTAATTTCGACCACGAGTGGCATGCCTTTAGCGCCTGTCGCGGCGAGGATGAGACCATTCTCGATCGACATGAAGCCAACGACCATGCTCACTGCGTTGCCGCGTGTCACCATCATCAAAAGCCCGAGCAGCACAACCGAAAGTGCAAAAGCAAGATCCTCGCGGGCGAGCGAGTCCGCGTCGGCAGTGACTCGTAACATCACGACCATGGACAGCGCCACAAGCGCCATTCCCGCAAGCATAGTTGCGCCAATACCCACAACGGTCTCGACCTCGCGATGAATACCAAGGCGCACAATGATGCGATGCAATGCCACGGGAATGACGATCGCTTTGAAGATGAGCGCGATCAAAGCCGTAATGTAGAGGTGCGGCGCGCCTTGAATGAAGGCTTGCCAGGCAACTGAAAAGGCAAGCACGACGGCCTGAAGAGCAAAGACATTGAGGAGCGCATAAAGGCGGTCCTGATAGAGCAGCATAAAGCTCACGAGAACAAGGCTGCCCGCAAAAAGGTGGGCGACATCGAATGAGAGAGTGTGCATCTACAAGCTCCGGGACACGAATAAGAGCAGCGTGCCGAGCAAGCCGAGCATGAGTGCGGCGCCGAGAAATTCCGAAACCCGGAAGACGCGCATTTTGGCAACTGCCGTCTCGAACAGCGCGAGTAAGAATCCGCCGATTGCGAGCTTTATGATGTAAGCCCCAGCGCCTGCCAATTGCTCTATCGCGGGTGCCCCCGGATACGTAAGACCCCATGGCGCGAAGATGCAGGCGATGAGCGACATATAAAGAAGGAGCTGCAACGACGAAGCGAGCTCGATCAGCGCGAGGTGACGGCCAGAATATTCGAGAACCATTGCCTCGTGCACCATGGTCAGCTCAAGATGAGTCGCGGGGTTATCGATGGGAATGCGGGCGTTTTCCGCGATAGCAACCATGACGAGGGCAATGAGAGCAAGCCCAGCCGAGACCCGCAATCCGACCGCGGGCGACAGCATGAATCCAGCAAGACTCGACAGTTGCGTCGAACCTGCGAGGAGCGCGAGTGTAAACACGATCATGATCATCGCCGGTTCGGCGAGCGACGCGATCATCATTTCCCGGCTCGACCCGATGCCGCCGAAGCTCGTGCCGGCATCCATCCCGGCTAGCGCGAGAAGAAAGCGCGCGCCACCGAGCAAGGCGATGATTGCGACGAGGTCGGCGGACCAGCTGAACATAATGCCGGCGGCGAAAGTCGGAACGAGCGTCGCCGCAACCCAGGTCGTGGCGAAGACCAGATAAGGGATCGCACGGAACAGCCAGGAAGCGTTATCGGCGAGGACCACTTCCTTGCGGAGGAGGCGCAGAAGGTCGCGGTAGGGTTGGATGAGCGATGGACCCCGGCGTCGCAAAAGACGGGCCTTGACCTTCCGTACGAAGCCTGTGAGGAGAGGCGCCAGCAGAACCACAAGGAGCATCTGCACCCCATGAATGCCAGCGTCGAGGATTACCTCCATAGCGCGAGAACCAGCAATAGAAACACGAGGGCGAGGAAAACAAAGCTGAGATACCGGCGAATGGTGAGAAACTGCAGCTGGTTTAGCCGCGTTGAGGCAAGCAAAACAGCCCCAGTGATGGGAGTGTAGATAAGTTCCCAGGCAAGATCATGCAGCTCTGCTTTGAACCGGGCCGGACGGAGGTCGCCCGGTGGGACCATCTCGACATGCTCGCGGGCGCGGAATACGTAGCTGCCGAAAACCCGCCGGATCGGCTGGGCGAAACTCCCCGCCGTGTATTGTGTGTTGGGGCCTGGATCCGGAAAGCCGCACCCCCAGGCCGGAGCACGACGAACGGCGCGAGATGCCAGGCGGTGAATGACATAGGCCGCTAAAGACGCCGAGGCAGCGATAAACAGAAAAACAACAAGGCCATTATACGAGCTCCGGCTTTCCGATATCGGCACAATCGACAGCCATGGTTGGCCGATTTGCACCGGCATGCGATCGCCAGCAACGCTTATGACGACTGGCGCCAAAGCGTCGATGAAGAGTCCGGGAAAAACTCCAATGATCAAACACAATGCCGCGGCGACGGACATTGTGGTGAGCGACCAGCTGTCGGTTTCCTGCGCCGCCTCGGTGGCACCTGTGCGAGGCCGGCCGAGAAATGTGATGCCGAATGCCTTGACGAAACAGGCAGCGGCGAGCGCGGCCGAAAGCGCGAGGAGCGCCCCGACCGTGGGCACAAGAAGCTTTAGACACCATGATGGCAAATTGGGGCTCAGGAGAATGGCCTGAAAGGTGAGCCATTCCGAAATAAATCCATTGAAAGGCGGAAGCGCCGAAATGGCCACGCATCCCACGAGGAAACACAAAGCTGTCAAAGGCATACGATGGATCAGTCCGCCCAAATGTTCCATATCGCGCTCGGCGGTCGCTGTAAGGACGGCCCCAGCGCCAAAAAACAAAAGACTCTTGAAAAGCGAATGGTTGAATACATGCAGGAGGCTCGCTGTTAGCGACAGAGCTGCTGCCGAACCCATGCCATAAGCGCGGAATGCGAGGGCGAGGCCAAGCCCAATGAAGATGATTCCGATGTTTTCTACGGTATGGTAGGCAAGGAGGCGTTTGAGGTCATGCTGCATCAGCGCGTAGAGAACGCCCATCGCCGCGGTTACCCCACCAGCCGCCAGGACGGGAACTCCCCACCACCAGGCCGGCGGACCGAGCAGATCAAAGACGATGCGCACGAATCCGTAAATTGCGACCTTGGTCATGACACCGCTCATCAGCGCCGACACATGGCTTGGTGCGGCAGGATGAGCGAGCGGGAGCCAGACATGTAGCGGCACGAGCCCCGCCTTCGAGCCAGTGCCGAGGAGAACGAGACCGAGCAAAACGCCTGCCCACAGCGGAGAGCGACTTTGGAGTCGAATCACATCAAAGGCATAATTGCCATCGGGGCCGGCCAGAAGGCCGAAAGCGAGGAGAAGTGCAAGCGTACCAACGCTCGCCATGACGATATACACATAACCAGCGCGGACATTTTCCTCTTCTCGATGGTGCGCCATCACAAGCGCCCAAGAGGCGAGCGACATGAACTCCCACGACACGAGGAAGGTAAAGGCGTCATTTGCCAGTACCACCAAATTCATCCCTGCGAGGAACACCGGGAAAAAAGGAAGCACGCGCTGCGGTTCGGCCTCGTGGCGCCCGTAACCAATGCCGTAGAGACTCGCCGCCGCGCCCCCCAAATTGACAACCAATAGGAAAAACGCAGCAAGCGCATCCAATCGGAAATGGGCGCCGAGCCAAGGTAACCCGAGTGGCAGATTGAGATTTAGAGCGACCAAATTGCCGCCAACAAGGAGAACCAGCACAGCAGCGGAAAGCAGGGTCGTGATCACCAAGGTGGCACTGTAAATGATGGGTGTCGCCGTGCTTGTCCGGACAAGGGCGATAGCCAGCGCGGCTGTTCCAAGGTATGCAGCGATCAGCCACAAAAGGAAGGCAATGAGCGACATCACGCGCGCGCCCTCATGCCGCGCACCGCGTCGTCTACCAGTTTGTCACCATGATAAATTCTGCCGCTTCCGGGCTCGCTCTTCAGGCGCACCCCTCGCCCACCAAATGGGCTCACCGCGCCCTCGCTGATCAATTCGATGCCGGCCGCGTCCAAGGCAGCGACAAGCTTCATCAGTGAATCAACGTTGCCGCGAATCAATGCTTCGCTGGCCTCCATACGCTGGATCGTTGGCACCGAAAGACCGGAAAGCTCGGCGAGCGTCCGTTGGTCGATGCCGAGAAGGGCTCTAGCGGCTCGTAGTTGGGCAGCGGTGATCACTCTAACATCAATTTTCATTGAGAAAATGTGAAATTTCAGGTGTAATTCTGAATTATCAAACAAAAGATGTCAACTGCGATGGCGCAAATTGCCCAAAAATAGGGTGATAAATATCACGCGCTTATCATTTTACCGTTCAAACAAAGGCTGGATGGGAACGCAGATGCGGCATGAATTTAGAAAACCAGGCCGCAACTGATCCACGAAATGTTCCGTGTCCAGCGTTCTGCCGTTGGCGTTAACTTTCGGCTTTT